>Ga0208492_1000739_pt1 | contig 25210 bp, 26 predicted proteins | sample Subbioar_CSW14AB_FD_184820 | JGI IMG/M metagenome (GOLD analysis project Ga0208492, IMG submission 184820) | Serpentinite rock and fluid subsurface biosphere microbial communities from McLaughlin Reserve, California, USA - CR12Mar_CSW14AB (SPAdes) | ecosystem: Environmental > Terrestrial > Deep... | reverse complement strand
TTTCCGGTTCGTCTTCGTGTAATTCATCACTGGCTCTTAACGCAAACTCTTTGGTTCCACCACCACCAGGAATTAGGCCCACACCAAGTTCTACCAGACCAATATATGTTTCAGCAGCCGCACAAACTTTGTCTGCATGTAAGTTCATTTCGCAACCACCACCCAGTGTAAGTCCATGGGGGGCAGTAACAACAGGCACACTGGAATAACGTAAACGCATCATGGTGTTTTGGAACATGCGGATAGCCATATCTAGTTCATCGTATTCCTGTTCAATCGCTAACATGAATATCATCCCCACATTGGCACCCGCGCTGAAGTTAGGTCCTTCGTTGGCTATTACCAGCCCTTTAAAGCTTTCTTCTGCTTTGCTTATGGCCTTGTTAACGCCTTCGAGTACTTCGCCACCCATGCTGTTCATTTTGGTGCTCCATTCTAATCCTGCTACTCCCTCTCCAATATCATACATTCTGCAGGCACTGTTTTTCCAAATGATTTTATCACTATGGTTCTTTAATATCAGGAATGATTCGCCGCCTGGAATGGCTTTGTACATTTTGCTAGCAACATCGTAATACATGCGTTTCCCATTTTCTACTTTGTAGAAATGGGTAGCTCCGGTTGCGAGCATTTCTGTAACCCATGGTGCAACGCTATAACCCGCTGCCTGCATGGCTTCTACGGTTTTGGCAACCCCAACTGTATCCCAAGATTCAAAGGCGCCGATTTCCCATCCAAAGCCAGCCATCATGGCGTCGTCTACTCTATACAATTCATCACTGATTTCAGGAATTCTGAATGAAATATAAGAGAACAATGAGAAGTGAAAAGCCCTGTAAAATTCACCCGCTTTATCAGGTGCCGCACTTAACATTTTTATTCTTTGCTTTAAATCTTCAACAGGTTTGGCTGCTTCAAGACTTGAGAATTTTGGCTTTGTTCTTGCACCATATTCCATGGTTTGCAAATTCAGGGTCAGAATTTCCTTGCCGGAAGCCGATTTTATTTTCTTGAAAAATCCTTGTCCTGTTTTATCTCCCAACCAATTATTGGCTGTTATTTTTTCTAACCAGGAAGGGATGGTAAAAATGGTTTTTGCTTCGTCGTTCGGGCAGTTGTCTGCAACGCCTTTGGCTACTTTCACTAATGTATCAATACCAACTACATCCGCAGTTCTGAAAGTAGCCGATTTAGGTCTTCCAATGATTGGGCCGGTTAATGCATCTATTTCATCAACAGTTAATCCCTGCTTCTCCATAATATGGAAAATGCTCATGATACTGAATACGCCAATTCTGTTGGCAATAAATGCAGGTGTATCCTTACACAATACAGTTGTTTTTCCTAAGTGTACATCACCATAGTGCATTAAGAAATTGACTACCTCAGGATCAGTAAATGGCGTAGGAATAATTTCCAGTAATCTTAAGTAGCGCGGAGGATTAAAGAAATGTGTTCCGCAGAAATGCTTTTTAAAATCATCGGATCTACCTTCTGCCATCATATGAATAGGAATCCCTGAAGTGTTTGAAGTGATTAGGGTTCCCGGCTTTCTGAACTTTTCTACTTTTTCATAAATCAATTGCTTTATGTCGAGTCTTTCTACTACTACTTCTATGATCCAGTCGCAACCAGCAATGTCTTTTAAGTTATCATCAAAGTTGCCAGTAGTTATTCTGTTGACCACAGACTTGGTAAAAACAGGAGAGGGGTTACTTTTAACAGCTGCTGCCAACGCATCATTTACCAGCTTGTTTCTTTCTGCTGGCTTTGTACTTTCTGCTGCTGCTGCCGGAACCATATCCAGCAATAATACGGGTAGTCCAATCCCTGCAAAATGGCAGGCAATTCTTGACCCCATTACACCACTTCCTAGTACGGCAACTTTTTTGATAGAACGTTTCATTGTTGAAATATTTATGGCGAAATTAGTTAGCTATGCAACTATTTTCCGAAGATAAGGTAAATTTTTACCGAAGGGACTTTAATAGGAAAAAAAATATCGTTAAAGCCTGTGAGCCTTATGGGCAAAAAAAATATCAAATCTTTCGGACTGAAAAATTTGATATTAATAAGCTGGTTTTTCTTAGAGGTCACTCTTCTGATACTGCAGCACCTTTGTATGCAAAATACAAGCAAACTAGGTAAACTGCTAATAGTACGTATACTAGCATAATCGGGGGGGATTTTGATTACTAATTTATATAGAAATTCTTTTCAGTTTGAAAATTTATTGTTAACATCTGTGGAAAAGGACAAATACATGACATTGGTCCTATTATTTAACCAAAAAGCTCAAGATTTTGTTCATAGTAGTTGTAGAAAAGATGAAAGGATGGTTGCACAAACGATTTATCAACCGCTGTTTGGGGATTTTTGCCATTTAAAATTTTGCCCTTTTCTTTCATTGTGTTCAACGTATTTTTGAGAAATGGAGATAAAAGCCAATACAATTGCCCACCTGGCCAACCTGAGCAGGTTGCATATTGCTGAATCACAGATGGAGCAATACCAGCAAGACCTTCAGAAAATGGTGGCATTTATTGAAAAGCTCAACGAACTGGATACCGAAGGGGTTGCTCCGCTTCGAGATATAACAGCTTCATCTGCTTCCTTTACAACAGCTTCTTCTGTGCTAAGAGAGGATAGTGTTAATGGAAGCCTTTCCCTGGAAGAAGCATTACAGAATGCTCCTGCGGCTCATTCGCCTTATTTTATTGTACCCAAGGTCATTAAAAAATAATGTTAATTATGTCTACTGAATCCATCATACATCTAGAAGGAATTGAAAAAAGTTATTTCATGGGTAACCAAGCCATTCCTGTTTTAAAAGGAATTGACCTGGATATTTTCAAAAACGAATACGTAGCCCTGATGGGACCTTCTGGTAGTGGTAAGAGTACCCTGATGAATATCCTTGGTTGTTTGGATTCACCAACAGGAGGAAAATATATTCTGAATGGCAAAGACGTAAGTAAGATGGCAGACGATGATTTAGCCGAAGTAAGGAATACCGAAATAGGATTTGTATTTCAGCAGTTTAATCTATTGCCTCGTTTAACGGCCGCAGAAAACGTGGCACTTCCCTTGATTTATGCTGGTGTATCCAAGAAAGAAAGACATGAAAGAGCAATGGCTGCGCTTGAGAAAGTAGGCCTAGCCGAAAGATCGCACCACAAGTCTAATGAGCTCAGCGGCGGACAAATCCAAAGGGTGGCGATTGCCCGTGCTTTGGTGAACAATCCCTCCATATTATTGGCAGATGAACCTACTGGTAACTTAGACTCCAAAACTTCTGTTGAAGTAATGCATATTTTTGGAAAATTACAGGAAGCAGGTAATACGGTTGTATTGGTAACCCATGAAGAAGATATTGCTGCTTATGCACGTAGAGTGGTTCGTTTAAGAGATGGATTAGTTGAAAGCGATACCACAAAATAGTATCTTGCCGAACATTTGAGCAGTTCTGTTGTAATCATTGCTCAGCGTACAAACTATGGCGATTAAGATATATACCAAAACAGGCGATTTAGGCAAGACTTCATTAATTGGCGGTACCAAAGTGCCCAAAAGTCATATCAGAATAGATACATACGGAACGGTGGATGAATTGAACTCCTGGATAGGAGTCGTGAGCGACCTTACACCCGATGAACATATTAAAGTGGTCCTGAAAGAAATTCAGGATCGTTTATTTACTGTTGGTTCTTCGCTGGCCTGTGACCCAGAGAAAGAACCCCTGATGAAAATTCCTGACTTAAAGGAATCAGACATAGTTTTTCTGGAAAAAGAGATTGACCAGATGAACGACAATTTACCTGCCATGAAATTCTTTGTACTACCTGGTGGGCATTTGGCTATTTCTCAAACGCATGTAGCACGTTGCGTATGTCGTAGGGCTGAACGTTGCTGTGTGAACATGCAGGAGCAGGACATATTTGTTGAACCCCTTGTAATTAAATATCTGAATCGTTTAAGCGATTATTTATTTGTTTTGTCCAGATACATCGGACATCAGATGGGGGTGGCTGAAATACCCTGGAAACCGCGCGTTTAAATAATCAGGCCGTCTTTCATATGCAGGGTTCTGTGGCTTAGCCCGGCCAATTCTTCGTTGTGTGTAACAATTAAAAAGCTGGTTCCCATTTCCTGATTAATGCGGGTAAATAGCTGGTGCAATTCTCTGGCATTGGTACTATCCAGATTGCCTGTTGGCTCGTCTGCAAATACAATCAGCGGCTCGTTGATGAGCGCCCTGGCTACTGCCACCCGCTGCTGCTCGCCGCCGGAGAGTTCATTGGGTTTGTGGTGGGTACGATTTTTCAGTCCCAATAAATCTAAAAGTTGTAATGCCCTTTCTTTTACTGCTGCATTGCTTTTATTGGCAATCCAACCCGGTATGCTTACGTTTTCCAGGGCATCAAACTCTGGTAACAAATGGTGAAACTGAAAAATAAAACCCATGTTTAGGTTCCTGAAATGAGCCAGATCTTGTGTATTCATGCCCAGTAAATCCTGCTCGTTAACCATAATTTTTCCGCTATCCGGCCGATCCAGGGTCCCTAAAATATGTAGCAGGGTGCTTTTGCCAGCCCCTGAAGAACCTACGATACTGACCATTTCTCCTTTCTGGATGCTGATATCAACCCCCTTTAACACTGCAAGGTTTCCGAATTTTCTGGTAATGGCTGTAGCTTTCAGCATGTATTGGGCTTTTTTAAGATCTGTAAATTAACCTTTTTTGGTGGTATCATTTATACGGTTACTTTTGCAAAAATAATCGAGACTATGTTTTGGACATTAGAATTAGCAAGTTATTTAGAAGAAGCTCCCTGGCCTGCTACCAAGGATGAGTTGATCGATTATTCTATCCGCAGTGGTGCGCCATTGGAAGTGGTAGAAAATCTACAAGAATTAGAAGACGAAGGAGAAGTGTACGAAAGCATAGAAGATATCTGGCCTGATTATCCAAGTCAGGAAGACTTTATGTTTAACGAAGACGAGTATTAATAAATACGCTTCACGTATAAAAAAAGATGGCTAACTGATTCGTCAGATAGCCATCTTTTGCTTGTATGCAATCCTTTATTTCTTGGGCTTTGCAGGAAATGTCATCTTGAAATAGAATAACATCAATGCAAGCGCTAGTACAATCATGTTGGCTGCCAGTACTGGTCCACTCTTTACATTAACTGCATAAATTAACCACACAACACAGCTGGTAATTACAATCAGAATCATCCAGATGCTTAAGTCGCCTACACTTTTACTTTTCCATGCAAGCCATACCTGCGGCATAAAAGTGATGGCACTTAAGAAAGCCCCGAAATACCCTAACAAGTCTACTAAATTCATAAGCTGCATTTTATGTATCTTTTTGGGATACGGTTGATATTAATTGGTTTTGCTTTATTCTTTTGCTTATTGTTTATTCTTGATTGGCTATACCTAGTTTCTCCATTACTTCCATGCTAACGCCAGTTGTAGAATATCCTCCGTCGTGGAAAAGATTCTGCATGGTTACCATTTTGGTTAAGTCTGAGAACAAGGTAATACAGTAGTTGGCACAATCTTCCGCACTTGCATTACCTAAAGGAGCAACGGCTTCTGCAAAATCATAGAAGTCGCCAAATCCTTTGATGCCAGTACCTGCAGTAGTTTTGGTTGGAGATTGTGAAACGGTATTGATACGTACTTTCTTTTCTAATCCATAATGATATCCAAAACTTCTGGCAATGGATTCAAGCATTGCTTTAATGTCTGCCATATCTGTATAGAAAGGGAAGGTTCTTTGTGCTGCCATATAGGTAAGTGCAACAACAGAACCCCATTCATTAATGGCATCTAATTTCTTGGCAACTGCCAGCATCTTATGAAAAGACATGGCAGATACATCAATACCTTTCATGAAATAATCATAATTGGATTCAGTATAAGGAATCTTCTTACGAATGTTCACACTCATTCCAATGGAGTGTAGTACAAAGTCTATTTTACCACCCAGGATTTCCTGTGACTGCGTAAATAAATTTGTTAGTTCTTCTGTGCTGGTTGCATCGGCAGGAATAATTTGAGAGCCGGTTTTTTCAGCCAGTTTATTGATTTCGCCCATGCGCATGGCAATAGGAGCGTTGGTTAGTACAAATGTTGCACCTTCTTCGTGTGCTTTCTCTGCTACTTTCCACGCAATTGAGTTTTCATCAAGCGCTCCGGTGATAATACCACGCTTACCTTTTAATAAATTGTAGGCCATACAAGTTTAATTTAAGTGCCGAATATACGAATCATTTCTTTGGCATTCTCCAAGGCGGCTGCTGTAGGCTTTTCGCCGCTCAGCATTTGCGCAATGGCATGAATGCGTTCTTCGGTACTGAGTAATTTAATATTGGTCTTGATTTGATTGTCTTTATTTTCCTTGTACACAAAATAATGTGCATTGGCTTTACCTGCAATCTGTGGCTGATGGGTAATACAGATAATCTGACGGTTACCTGCCAGTTCCTGCATAATAAAGCCCACTTGTTTGGCTGCTTCTCCGGATATACCAGTATCAATCTCATCAAAAATCAGGGTAGGCAAATCAATCTTCTGTGCCACAAGCGATTTAATGCAAAGCATCAGTCTGCTCAATTCACCTCCACTGGCCACTTTGCGGATGGGCTCGAAGCGATTGCTTTTGTTGGCATCAAAAAGGAGTTCTACATTTTCCACTCCGTAAGCCGACAAAGGAATGGTTTGCAGATTTACTTTGATTTGTGCATTCGGCATGCCTACCTGTTTCAATAAGACATTCACAGATTTTTCAAATCCTTCTATCACCAATTTTCTGGATGCAGTAATTTGTTTGGCTGTTTGTTTTAACTGGTGCATTAAATCGTTGGCAGCTACCTGCTTCGCAAGTATTGCTTCATCAATGGCAACGGCTTCAAATAATTTATTCGATAATGCTGTCTGAATTTCCAGCAACTCGGCAGTTGTAGTTACACCATGTTTTTTCAACAGTTTATATCCCTCACTAATGCGCTGATTTACCCAATCAATTTTTGTTGCATCAAAATGAACATGATCATTAATTCTTTCCAGTTCATCGGCAATATCCTGCAATTCAATCTGACTGGCTTTTAATCTGGCAGAGAGTGCAGGAACTTCAGCAATCAAGGCTTCCAGTGATTGTAAGCTATTATTCAATTGTTTGATGCGGGCAACAATGGGCTCTTCGGAATTGGCAATTTCGAAAGAAACTTTTTCCAATACTGTTTTTATTTCTTCGGCATTGGTTAATAGTTTTAATTCCTCTTCTAGTTGCTCCAGCTCATTTTCTTTTAAGGCAAGTGATTCCAGTTCATTACATAAGTATTGATTGTAATCGGCTTCTTTTTGCAGCGCAGCTTTCTGTTCCTGCAAGGCATTGTAGTCGGCCAATACCTGCGTCCATTCCCTGAAGTATTGCTGATGTGTTTGTAGGATGGCTTCGTTGCCAGCCAACGCATCAATCACCATTCTTTGAAAATCGCTGTCACCTAATTCAAGGGTATCAAATTGCTGGTGCAAGTCTACCAGTAAACCTGCCAGTGCTTTTAATTGCTGTAAAGTGGCTGGAGTATCATTAATGAATGCACGTGATTTTCCATTGCTGGCAATTTCTCTGCGGATGGTAATTAATGAAAGATTGCCATCTTCAAAATCATTGGCAGATAAAAATTCACTGACTGCTTTTTTTTGACCTGCCAGAAACTGGCCTTCTATAATGCATTTGCGCTCTTTATTTACGAGAACACTGGTGTCGGCTCTTTCGCCAAGGATTAAACTCAATGCGCCCATCAAAATACTTTTTCCCGCACCTGTTTCACCAGTAAAGATATTGAGCTGTTCATTAAACTGAATAGTCAGTTCATCTATGATGGCATAATTTTGTATTGTTAATTCCTGCAGCAATGTTCTTCTTTTTACTGGGGCAAGTTAACGAAGCTTACCCAAATTGGGCTTAGACTTTTGGCTAAAAAAAGCAGAAATTATAACTGTTTTGAAAGGTGGATTTAGTTCCCTTTGCAGCGGGCAATACCCGATTTGGCTTTCTGATCTAGCGAATCTTTGAATTCGTGCCCTTCCATATTCATGCATTGTTCATAATACTTGATGGCAGTGGCTTTATCACCTCTTTCTTCGTAGATCATTCCTATTTGCAAGGCAGCCCTGGCAGCATAATGTTCCCTTCTGTTTTCCCCAAGTTTAATTGCGACCAGATAATTCCGGATGGCATCGTCCTTGCGACCCAAGTCGTCAAAGATTCTGGCTGCACGATAAGCAAAATCTAGTTTGTCTTCTGTATTGTTAAAGTCATTGGAAGTTTTTCCCTGTAACAGTTTATATGCTTCGGTATGATAGCCGCCATCACTCAACAATCTGGCTTTTAAGAGCAGGGGGTTGGGCCAGTTATTTTCTTTGGCATCCCGGTTGGCTTTTTTATCTGCATCGGAAAGCGTTGACCCTTTGTTTATCGTTAATTTTCTAAATGCTTCTGCCTGTTGCAGATTGCCCAACAGATAATATGCCCAGCTGATTTTCTGATAACTGTCTTTCAGATAAAACTTTCCTTTGAACTGATTGGTAAATTGTTCAAAATGATGGATCGCTTCTTTCAGGTCTAGGTGATACAGATTGGCATACCCCAATTGAAAATCCCACACAGGAGTACTTAAATATTCAGCAGATTTATTTCTATGCAGAATGATGGATTTACATGCTGCTGCTTCTTTGTTGTTAAGGGAAAGATTGGCCGCCATGAATGCATGTAGATGATTGTTGACCAGGTCTAGCTTTTTATTTTCTACAAAGTCCAGCGCTTCTTTCTTTTCATTGGCAATATGAAATAATAAATATGGGTAAATAAAGCTGGCTTCAATAGAAAACTGTTTGGCCCAGTACTCGTTGCTATTGGTGAATTCCTTCATCTTCCACATTCCTTCTGTAATAGAGCCTCGCATGCCCAGTAAATTTGTTAACCATTTGTAGCCTTTGGGAATAGTGCCCATTACCGATTCAAGCGCACCAAATACCATTTCGTTGGGGCTAAATTTTGGAAATTTTTTACGGTTTTCCTTGATGAGCAAATAGGCTTTGCGAATATCCCATCCGGCATCCCAGAAGTTTCCGAATTTTATTTGAACAGCCCCTCTTTGTAAACGAATGACCGACTGACTATACAGATAGAAAGGACTTGATTTGTCTCCTTTGGCTAGGGCATCCAGTCGATTTTGCATAAGCCCCATTTGCCTGGTGTAAAAGGCTGCGTCTTCGTTAAAGAACAAGGTATAAAAATCAATATAGTTCTCTAGTAATAGAGGAATTAGATTGTCAGGTTGTTGAAGGCTGATTTTTTGCAGTTGTTCTTTTGCTGTTTCGGTTTTGAGTTTATTGATTTCCTGATACGTCTGGAGGCAGGCTGCATTAAAATCAAATTTTTGCTGAGCACCTGCTGTAAACAGTGATACAATAAAGAATGTCAAGAAAAGAATGGATTGCCTCACACCCTAAAAATAAGAAAGGGCAGCCAATTGACTGCCCTTTAGTAAGTTAAATGCACTATTTTATTTTGCTTCTACGCTGTCATTTAAATCAGCATCTACAAGGATACGTCCGCAGTTTTCGCAAACGATGATTTTCTTGTGTAAACGGATTTCGCTTTGACGTTGAGGAGGAATAGAGTTGAAGCAACCACCACAAGCATCACGTTCAACTGCAACCACGGCCAATCCGTTTCTGTAGCTGTTTCTGATTCTGTCGTAGCTGTAAATTAAACGCTCATCAATATGTGCTCTTGCATCGGCACTGAAGCCATTCAATTCAGTTTCTTCTTTTACTGTATCTGCAATAATTTTTTCTAATTCACCTTTCTTATGATTTAAAACGCCTTCTTTAACTGCAACCATTTTCTTGGCGTTTTCCAATTGCTTTACTTTTTCAGCTAATTCTTCGTTGGCGTCGCGAATATGTTTTTCGCAAAGCTTTACTTCTAATTGCTGCATTTCAACTTCTTTGTTGATAGCTTCAAATTCACGGTTGTTCTTTACGTTTTCGCTTTGCTTTTCGTACTTGGCAATCAGGGCTTCGCTTTCTTTGATTGCATTTTTCTTGCTTTCAATGAATTCGCTGATACCGTTGATTTCTTCTTCGATACGAGTTTGACGGGCAGTTAAGCCTTGTATTTCATCTTCAAGGTCGCTTACTTCCATTGGAAGTTCACCCTTTAATACCTGAATTTCATCTAGTTTGCTGTCAATCTTTTGTAAACGTAATAGGTTTACTAGTTTTTCTTCAACGGAGAAATCTTTTACAGATGCCATATCGTGTTGGTAGTTATAAAGTTTATCCTAAAAAATATCGTACAGGATTTGTCTGTACGGTGGTTTTAAGGACGGCAAAGTTAGGGAATTTAGCGGTTATTAGCGAAAAAAGCAGGTCAATCGTATATTGTTCGCTTTCCCAGTGTCCAATATCGGCAACAACCAGCTTTTTGTCTGCCTCAAAAAACTCATGGTATTTAATGTCTGCACTGATATAACAGTCCGCTCCTGCGGCAATGGCATCCTTAATCAGGAAACTGCCTGCTCCGCCACAAATGGCGATTTTTTGGAGCTTTTTACCCAAAAACGGGGTGTGTTTGACCATTTTTAGCCCAAAAACCTGAGAAATATGACTTAAAAAGACTTTTTCTTCCATGGGGGATGGCAACTGTCCGACGATGCCAGACCCTACTCTTTGGTTCATATTTTTTAAAGGAACCAGGTCGTAGGCAACTTCTTCATAGGGGTGAGCGGCTTTCATAGCAGCTACCACTTGCGACTCCAGATAGCTGGGTAAAACAACTTCGATCCGGGTTTCAGCCACCGATTCCCGGATACCCGGGGTGCCGATAGTTGGATTAGAAAGGGCAGACCCACGGAAAGTTCCCATCCCCTCAGAACCAAAACTGGTTTCTGCATATTCACCAATATGACCTGCCCCTGCAGCAAACAATGCTTCCTGAACTTGTGAGAGTTGCGGGGTGGGGACAAAAGTGATGAGTTTTGTAAGAATGGACTGTTTTGGTTGCAAGATGCTACAATTGATAAGGCCTATTTTTTCTGCAATCACAGAGTTCACTCCACCCCAAACATTATCCAGATTGGTATGGATGGCATAGATGGCAATATCATTTTTTATGGCATAAATAATGGCTTCTTCTACATAATTTTTGCCTGTTATTTTGGTTAAACCTTTGAATACAATGGGATGGTGCGCTACTACCAGATTGGCATTCTTTTCCCTCGCTTCTATCAATACTTCAAGGGTAGCATCCAGGGTGCATATTGCGCCTGTGCATTCCCATTGCGCATTGCCTGTGATTAAACCGGCATTATCGTAAGACTCCTGATAAGCTAGTGGGGCAAAGCTTTCCAGTGCTCGGATTATTTCGAAGATTTTCATTCAACGAATTTAGCGCTATGTTCAGACTTTACCCGAATTTCGTTTATCAGATTATTGATATGGCAGCGGCATATTTTCTTTTTAGTGATGGTAAAGTTCTGAAGCAGGATAAGCTCCTGATATCTCCGAATAATCGTTCGTTTCGCTATGGAGATGGTTTTTTTGAAACCATGAAATGGTGTAAGGGAAAGGTTTTGCTAGAGGCTCTGCACCGCGAGCGTTTGATGACTACGCTTGAAAAGTTAAGGTTTAAGCCACCTTCTTATTTTACTGCAGACTATATTTTTGAAGCTATTCAGGAGCTGGTGAAAAAAAACCAACACCATCACTTGGCTCGGGTGCGCGTTACCATTTATAGAGGAGATGGTGGGATATATGACCCTCAAAATCATTTTCCTCATCTTTTGATTCAGAGCTGGGATTTAAATGAGTCAAATAATAAGCTGAATGAAAATGGCTTGACTATCGGGGTTTTTAAAGAAGCGGTAAAACAGGCAGATCATTTCTCTTTATTGAAAACGAATAATTATCTCGGCTATGCCATGGCGGCTTTGTGGGCAAAGGAAAATCATTTGAATGATGCATTGTTGTTGAATCAGCAGGGCAATATTGCGGATGCAACCATTGCCAATATTTTTCTGATACAGAATGGGTCAATTACAACCCCTGCATTGTCGGAAGGTCCGGTAGGAGGAGTTATGCGTAAGTATGTGCTAACGCAACTTCGTGAAAAGGGATATGAAGTAAAAGAGGGGATAGTTACAGCTGAAGATCTAGCTAATGCATCTGAAGTATTCTTAACCAATGCCATTTATGGGATGCGCTGGGTAAAGCAATGTGAAAAAAATGCTTATGACCACCAGTTGGTACCTGTGTTGTACAGAGAAATGATTAAGCCGTTGTTCTAATTATTACTTTATTTGGCAATAAGCAATTGGTTTCCCTGCAATTTCAATTTTGGAAATCCTCTTGTTTTGTGAACTTTTTTGCTTGGTTTCTGTTGAATGACAAATCGTTTTAATGAAGCCCTCCGTAAACATTATCTGGTTTAGAAGAGACCTAAGACTTTCAGATAACGCTGCTTTATACCATGCCCTTCGTTCAGAGCAAAGGGTTTTGCCCATTTTTATTTTTGATAAAAATATTCTGGATCAATTAGAAGACAAAAAAGATAAGCGTGTTGCTTTTATTCACGGGGCTATTACAGAAATGCAAAAGCAATTGGAGAGCCTGGGTTCGAGTATGCAGGTTTTTTATGGAAAACCTTTGGAAGTGTTTGCAGAATTAATTGAGCAGTTTACCATTGAAACAGTGTTTACCAATCGTGATTATGAACCGTATGCATTAGAAAGAGATGCTGCAGTAGCCTCTTTCTTACAAGAACATTCAATTGGATTCAGTACGTATAAAGACCATGTGATTTTTGAGAAAGACGAAGTGACCAAAGATGACGGGAAACCTTATACAGTTTTTACACCTTATTCCCGCAAGTGGAAAGCGAAGCTGTCAACTTTTTATTTGAAGTCTTACCCAACTGAAAAATATTTCAAACAGTTTTTTCAGCAATCTCCTTTACCTATTCCTAGTTTATTTTCTATGGGCTTTGAATCGGTAGATGCAGTATTTCCTTCTAAGGAACTAGACCAAGAAATTGTGAAGAAATATAGTCAACATAGAGATATACCCGCGTTGGAAAATGGGACTTCTAAAATGGGGGTTCACTTACGTTTTGGAACCGTAAGCATTCGTAAGGTTGCCACTATTGCAGCTGGCCTGAATGAAACTTATTTGAATGAACTGATTTGGAGGGATTTTTATCAAATGATTCTGTGGCATTTCCCTAAAGTAGGAAAGGGGCATGCATTTAAAGCAGAGTACGATAAAATAAAATGGCGTAATAACGAAGAAGAATTTCAAAAGTGGTGTGAGGGAAAAACCGGCTATCCCATTGTGGATGCGGGCATGAGAGAATTGAATACAACTGGTTTTATGCACAATCGAGTGCGAATGATTGTGGCATCTTTTTTAACCAAGCACTTATTAATAGACTGGCGCTGGGGAGAAGCTTATTTTGCCTCCAAACTTTTAGATTTTGATTTGGCTGCGAATAATGGGGGATGGCAGTGGGCCGCTAGCAGCGGTTGTGACGCTGCTCCTTATTTTCGTGTTTTCAATCCGTACCTGCAAACAGAAAAGTTTGATAAGGAATTCAAATACATTAAAAAGTGGGTGCCGGAGTTTCAGGAGTTTACCTATCCCAAGCCAATAGTGGTTCACGAAATTGCCCGCAAGCGCGTTCTGGAAACCTATGCTGCTGCGTTAAAGCCTGCTTAGAATTCTAATTGGGGGTATATATTTTTTTCTTCGCGGCAATCCTTCTACGAAGTATTAAATGCTCAGAAAAAAATATATACCCCCAATTCTATCTATGTAAATCTGATTGTAACGCGGCTGATGTTTCAGAACGCGTTACCTTTAGTAAAAGCTTTGGTTTGAAAATCTATATTAAAAATATGGTCTGCGGCCGCTGCAAACTCATTGTTCGTAAAGAGTTGGAAAAGCTTGGGCTTCAGGTTAGGGCCATTGAATTGGGGGAGGTTGAACTTACTGCCCCCATTGATGAGTCGGTTAAAAAGCAGGTTTCTGATCAATTGAAAAGTTTCGGGTTTGAATTGATTAGTGATAGAAAGAGTAAGACGATAGAGCAAATTAAAAACTTGATTCGCGAGTTGGTTCACGATAAGAACAATGAAATGGACATGAATTTGTCAGATTATTTAAATCAAAAAATCAATACTGATTATAATACGCTAAGCAACTTATTTTCCGAAGTGGAAGGGATCACGATTGAAAAATATTTTATTCTCCAGAAAATTGAAAGGGTAAAGGAATTGCTCATGTATGATGAAATGAGTCTTAGCGAAATTGCATATACACTCAATTATAGCAGTGTGGCCTATTTGAGTAATCAATTTAAAAAGATTACAGGATTAACCCCTACTCACTTTAAAAATTTGAAGAACAAGATGCGTAAGCATATTGATGAGCTTTAGTTTCTAAATAGTAAAACTTACAAATCTTACCCATAATTCTATAACAGGGATGGCCTTTTTGCAACTGAAATTTGTATCCTAAAATTTAGTTTTATGATACACGATTATCAAGTGTTTGGTATGACCTGTTCTAGCTGTGTTGCAAAAGTGCAGTCTGCCATATTAAAAGTTCCCAATGTTTTATCAGTCGTAATTTCGAAAGAAGAAAATAAGGCGACTATTCAAATGTCTACGCATATCCCAATAGAAACCCTGCAAGCTTCTCTGGAATCACGTTATTCTATTTCTGAGATTATTCCTACGGAAATAACAAAGCCTGTCGTTCAATTTGTTGATGATTCGCTAATAAAAGATAATCCTAGTTGGTGGGAAACATATAAACCGGTATTGCTTGTATTTTTCTACATAACGGGTACTACATTATTGATACAGTTTTGGAATGATTCTTTCAGTTGGATGCAATGGATGCAACATTTTATGGCAGGATTCTTTCTAGTCTTTTCTTTTTTTAAATTATTAAATCTGGAGGGTTTTGCAGATAGTTATCGTATGTACGATTTAATTGCGAAAAAGTTTAAACTATGGCCTTACTTCTATGCATTTTTAGAATTAGGACTTGGACAGGCTTTTTTGTTAAATTTTAATCCATTGCTAACCAATTGGATTACCTTCATTATAATGTCTTTAAGTATAATTGGCGTACTTCAGTCGGTTATGAATAAAAGAAAAATAAAGTGCGCTTGTTTAGGTGCAGTTTTTAACTTGCCTATGAGTACGATTACTATTTTTGAAGATGCTTTAATGATTGGTATGAGTGCGCTTATGTTATTTACCCATTTTGTTTAGAATTAAATTGATTATTATATGAAAACTTTATTTACGTCTCTATCTTTTGTATTGATTAGCCTTGTTGTAAATGCACAGCATGAAAACCATACAGCTACCGCAAACCCATCCAATACTCAGTCAAAAAGTCCCCGCAAGACTGCAATGGCATTGGTAGGCAAAAACCATGTTCATATTGATTATGGTTCTCCTAGTGTAAGAGGACGAAATATTTGGAATGGATTGGTGGCTTATGACCAAGTTTGGGCCACCGGAGCGCATAAAGCTACCTGGGTAGAATTTTCAAGTGATGTTCAAATTGCGGGAAAAACTGTAACAAAGGGGAAATATGGATTCTTTACCATTCCAGGAAAGGAAGAATGGATACTTATTTTGAACAAAGACTGGGATATGCATTTAGCAGATGCATATAAAATGGAAAATGATGTAGTGAGAGTAACTGTAAAACCAACTGTTAGTAAAGACATCACAGAAGCATTAACATACAAAGTAATTCGTATTTCTGGCGATAAAGGTAAAATTGAAGTGAGTTGGGAATACCTAACCGTCAATTTAGAGTTTCAAAATCAAAAATAGAGCTTGATTTTGTGCTGATTTAATATTCATACATTTAATATGCAACTTTCGAGTAGAATTGCTTTAATAGTAATAGTAAGCTTACACCTTCAGGTTTTAATTGCACAAAAGATCGTTAGGTATGAGTTATTCGTGAAAGACACCTTAGTAACTTTTGCAGGTAAATCAAAAAGAGCCATTGCAGTAAATGGTCAGATACCAATGCCTACTTTAACTTTTACAGAAGGCGATACTGCAGAAATTATGGTGCATAATCAGTTAAAAGAATCAACTTCATTGCACTGGCATGGACTGTTTCTCCCTAACAAAGAAGATGGTGTCCCTTTTCTTACGCAAATGCCAATTAAACCTGGTAAGACTCATTTGTATCGTTTCCCGATTATTCAAAATGGTACACATTGGTACCATAGCCATAGTGGTTTGCAAGAGCAAATTGGTATGTATGGATCAATGGTTCTAAAAAAGCCACAAACCGATTCAACATTCAGAAAAGGTATTGATGATTTACCTGAAATTCCTATTATTTTAAGTGAATGGACGAATTATAATCCAGAAAATGTACACAGAATGTTGCACAACGCTTCTGATTGGTTCGCGATTAAAAAAGGGACTACCCAAAGTTATGCTGAAGCCATTCGTGAAGGGCATTTTAAAACTAAAATCAATAATGAGTGGAAGCGAATGCTTGCCATGGATGTTTCTGACATCTATTATGATGCAGTATTAATCAATGGACAAAAAACAAAGCAATACCCCCAATTCAAAGCGGGTGATAAAATAAGACTAAGAATTTCAAATGGGGGCGCTTCCAGTTATTTCTGGGTCTCTTATGCAGGTGGTTCTATTTCCGTAGTTGCCAATGATGGCAACGATGTAGAGCCCGTTGAAGTTGACCGATTAATTATTGGGGTTTCTGAAACCTATGATATCATTATTTCTATACCTGAAAACGGAAATGCTTACGAATTATTAGCTACAGCTGAGGATAGAATTCAAACTTCTTCTGCCTTTTTTGGTAGTGGTAAACAGAAAAAAGCGAAGCCACTTTCTAAGTTAAAATACTTTGAAGGCATGCAGATGATGAATGATATGATGAAAATGAATGGAGATATGGATTTGATGGGGATGGATATGGGTATGCAGAAAATGGATATGAATTCTGTTATGTATGCAGATGAGAGTGATATAAATACGTTAAATTATACCAAATTAAAATCTCCTTTTAAGACCAGTTTCTCCCAAACAGCTCCTGTTCGGGAATTAAAGTTTGAGTTAACAGGAAATATGAATCGATATGTATGGAGCATGGATAACAAAGTGCTTTCAGAAGCCGATAAAATTTTAATTAAAAAAGGAGAAGTTGTAAGGATTACCCTGTACAATAATTCCATGATGCGACATCCTATGCATTTACATGGTCACGATTTTAGAATTCTGAATGGGCAAGGTGATTATGCTCCATTGAAAAATGTATTGGATATTATGCCCATGGAAACGGATACTATCGAGTTTGAAGCCAACATAGAAGGAGATTGGTTTTTCCATTGCCATATTTTATATCATATGATGGCAGGAATGAATCGAGTTTTGAGTTATGAAAAACAATCCGACAATCCGCTATTACCCAATAAAAAATGGGCATACAGGCAATTGCAAAAAGAGAGCAATCCTTTTCATTGGATGGCAATGAATGATTTTGCCAACAACGGCAACGATGGAATGCTTATGGCACAGAACACAAGATGGAGTATTGGCTCAGAGTGGAGATTGGGATATAACGATATGCACGGATATGAATCAGAGACTCATATAGGAAGATATATTGGCAGGATGCAATGGTTAATGCCTTTTATTGGATTTGATTGGCGATACAGAAAATTAGGAATTGATCCTAAAGAGAAAAATATTTTTGGTCAAAAAAACACAAAAGACAATCGGGTTCAATTAAGTGTAGGTCTTGCCTATACATTGCCTATGCTAGTTACCTTTCAAACAGAAGTATACCACGACGGAAACATAAGAGTTCAATTAAAGAGGGAAGATATTCCAATTTCAAAAAGAATTCGTTCTGCCTTTATGATTAATTCGGATAAAGAATACATGGTTTCCACCAGCTATATTTTGGGTAAGAATGCTGGAATGCGCATTCACTACGACAGCGATATGGGCTTTGGTGTTGGATTAACAGTGAACTACTAGCAATCCTAAGTAAATTTTCCTGACGAGCATTTAATACTTCGAAGAAGGATTGCCGCGAGGAGGGAAAATTTACTCAGGAAGTTAATACGTTTACCGCAGCAAGCCCGTCTTCTCCAAGATCAAGCGAATAATGATTCACATAAAGGTCAATATGCTGCCGCATCACATCCTCACCCATTTCCTGCGCATGAGCTACAACATAGTCTGATACCGCCGGATATTTACTGAATGCGTATTCAATACTTTTTTTAATTAAGCTATCTACTTTTTTTACTATAGCGGAATCCAGCGTTTTTTTTGCAATAATTCCACCCAATGGAATTGGTAATCGCTTGGTTTGTTCCCAGTAATTTCCCAGATCAATTATTTTTCTTAAACCCTTTGCTTCATAAGTGAATCTGTTTTCATGAATAATCACGCCTGCATCTACTTCTCTGTTGAGAACCGCATTTTCAATTTCATGAAATACTTTGAAAACTTTCTTTTTTGCCTTTGGATATGCCAGGCTGAACAACAGATGCGCAGTGGTGTTTTCACCGGGGATAGCAATGGTCATTTCATTAATGGCTTCTGGGCTGTAATCTAGTAAATTAGCAGGTCTTGTAATTAACAGTGGTCCTACTCCCTTCCCCAGTGCACCGCCACTGTTAAGTAAATGGTATTGCTCTTTTACCTTGCTCCATACCCCATAACTGATTTTAGAAAAATCCATTTTATTTGCAATAGCCCATTCATTCAGGGTTTGCACATCTTCGAGGAATACTTCAAATATGATTCCTTCAGTGTCAATTTTCTGATTAACCAATGCATCAAATATAAAAGTATCGTTGGGGCAGGGGGAAAAGGCCAGTGTAAATTTCATAGGTTATTTCAACTGATATAGTTTATCAACGTATTGCAGAAGTGTTTTGTTGAGTAGCTCAATGCTCTCTTTCATCAGCCATTTGCTCTTATCTCTTTCGCCTACATAATTTGAAATGGCTCTTATTTGTATAAAAGGGATGCCTGTTTCTCTACCAACATAGTGCAGGGCAGCACCTTCCATACTTTCTGTTACGGGGTTATATTTTTTTTCGAGCTTTTTAATAAGGGTTTGATCAGTACTGATCTGGTTCACGGTTATCGCATCTACTTCCGGTAGTCCTAATAGATTGTAGTTTTTTAACCAGGGATTGGGGAGCTTTCTTTTTTCAAAAGGATGATAGCTGCTTTTCTCCAGCTTTAGATCGAATATATCTTTCCATTGTCCTTTTTCCATTACCCCCGTATCTCCCAGCTGTTCATTATTGATGACCACGATTTTTCCTGGAGCTGTTTTTTTGTGAAAACTTCCGGCGATTCCTGCCTGGATAATTAAATCGGGCCGTTCTTCTATGGCTAGTCGGGTAAGGGCTACCGCAGCCGCTAATAATCCCACCCCTGACTGATAGAATTGTACTTTTAAGCGTTGACTTTTACCTGTATAGAGATCGTTGATCCCCACGAATGCGGGCATCCATTCTCCGGTGGTTGCTGATGTTATTACAACTCTCATAAACGTAAAGTTGACGAAAAACACGCAACTTTCTTCATTTTTGTACCTTTGCAAAAAATTTTGAGCGAATGGTGTACCTGACCAGACAAGAACATTTTAATGCAGCCCATAAATTATACAATCCTGCTTGGAGCAAAGAACGCAATGAGCAGGTGTTCGGGGTATGTGCAAATGAGAACTGGCATGGGCATAATTATGACCTTTATGTTACTATTAAAGGGACACCTGATCCGGATACTGGCTTTTTATTTGATGTAAAAGCCCTAAGTAAGCTCATCAAAACCCATGTGATTGACCATCTGGACCATAAGAACCTAAATATGGATGTGCCTTTTATGGCAGGAAAAATGTGCAGTACAGAGAATCTGGCGATGGCGATTTGGGAGCAACTGGCCCCTCATTTGCCAGCTCCTGTTCAGTTACACTGTATCAAACTCTATGAAACACCTCGTATTTATGTGGAATATTTCGGATAACTGTTAAACTGTCAGGGTGGTTTTGAGGCTCTTGTTTAATCATTTTGAATAATGTTTAAACAATTGCTTTGCTTCTGCGTTATTAAATCGTATTCCTGCCTTTTACGGTTGATTTGGTTTATGGTACGTAATTGGATAGGTTTACAGAACAATTCGTTTGGACACTTGATCAGCACACTTCTGAAACAGTACCAAACTTATAAAAGTTCAGCGTAGCTCAAGAAGGATTTAATATGAACAACAACAGAATCACTGTCTTCCGTAAGGAACATTTTAATGCTGCCCATAGGTTGCATAATCCCACTTGGTCGGCCGAGCGGAACAAGGCAGTATTTGGTTTGTGCAATAACGAAAACTTTCATGGCCACAATTACGAATTGATTGTGATGGTGAGTGGGGAAATTGATGCAGAAACCGGTTACCTGATTGATCTTAAAATACTGAGCGACTTAATTAAAGATGAGGTGTTAAACCGATTCGATCATAAAAATTTAAACCTGGATACCCAGGAATTTAAAAACTTAAATCCTACAGCAGAAAATATTGCAGTGGTTATTTACCAATTGTTAAGAGCTAAGCTGGAAGAGAAATATACCTTAAAAATCAGATTGTATGAAACAGAACGAAATTTTGTCGAATATCCGACTGAATGGTGATAAAATCGTTTTTAACGATGATGACTTGATTGACGAGATGGGAGATAATCATGTGAGTACTTCTGTAGATACTCCAATGGTTCCAACTGCTTTTGAAAAAACAGATGCCGAGAAAATCGCTATCATTCAGGAGCATTTCAAAGCCATCATGGAAACCCTTGGATTGGATTTAACTGACGATAGTTTAAAGGGGACACCTAAGCGTGTTGCTAAAATGTACGTGCAGGAAATTTTCAGCGGTTTAAATCCTGCCAATAAACCTGCTGTTGCTTTATTCGACAATAAATACAAGTACAACGAAATGCTTGTCGAAAAAAACATTTCTTTCTACAGCAACTGCGAACACCATTTTGTTCCCATCATTGGAAAGGCCCACCTTGCATATATCAGCAATGGTAAAGTAATTGGTTTAAGTAAATTGAACCGTCTGGTTGAATTCTTTGCCAAGCGTCCGCAAGTACAGGAACGTTTAACTGTACAAATTGCCAAAGAATTGCAGAAAGAACTAGGCACTGAAGATGTAGCCATTGTAATTGATGCCAAACACTTATGTGTTGCGAGTAGAGGTGTGGAAGATGATACTTCTTCTACCATTACTTCTTTCTACGGAGGCAAGTTCAAAGAAGAAAAACGCAAAGAAGAATTTCTTCGTTATTTAGAATTGAAGACTGAGTTTTAAAAAATCGTTTACTTTGCCATAAATTTTTAATTCATGGCAAAGCACGCTTTTGTTTTCCCAGGTCAGGGAGCTCAGTTTTCCGGAATGGGAAAGAACCTGTATGATGCACATTCTTCTGTAAAAGATTTATTTGAACAAGCCAATGAAATACTTGGTTTTCGAATTAGTGATATCATGTTCACTGGTTCCGATGAAGCCTTGAAGCAAACTAATATTACTCAACCTGCTATATTTATTCACTCTGTAGCGGCATTCAAAACCATTGAAGGGGCTAATCCTGATATGGTTGCAGGCCACTCTTTAGGAGAATTTTCCGCTTTGGTTGCTAATGGAGTTTTGTCTTTTGACAAAGCTTTGCAACTGGTTAGTATTCGTGCACAGGCTATGCAGAAAGCCTGTGAAGCCAATCCTTCTACTATGGCTGCTGTTTTAAATTTACCTGATGAAAAAGTTGAAGAAATTTGTGCTGCTGTTCAGGCAGAAACAGGAGAAGTGGTGGTTGCTGCCAATTACAACTGCCCGGGTCAGCTGGTAATCAGCGGTTCGGTTGCTGCTATTGATGTAGCCTGCATCAGAATGAAAGAAGCTGGCGCTAAACGTGCTTTGGTACTTCCTGTTGGAGGTGCATTCCATTCTCCTTTAATGGAACCTGCTAAAGCGGAATTGGCTGCTGCTATTGAGTCTGCTGTTTTTAATACTCCATCTTGTCCTGTATATCAGAACACGGTTGCCAAAGCTGTTAGCGATCCTTTGGAAATCAAAAACAATTTGATTAACCAGTTAACCGGTGCTGTTAAATGGACACAGAGTGTTCAGGCAATGGTTGCTGATGGTGCTTCCCATTTTACTGAATGTGGTCCTGGTAAAGTTTTACAGGGATTGGTGGGTAAAATTGCTGGAGCAAGTGTTACTACAAGTGGCGTTAGCTAATGTAGGGCAACCCCAATTAATTCATCTTAAGTGCCTTGAGTACACCGTTATCCCATACGGGTAAGACGGCTCTGGTTCCTGTTGTGTAGGAGGCGATTCCAAATGTATCGTCGTAGTCCCATACTGCCCAGCCAATACCAAATTTATTCAGATAGGTTGTTGCGTCAGATAAATACGTGATGATGCTTTCTGGGGGAGCTACTTTTTTGTGGACGCCAAACTCGTTGCAGATTACATCTACTTTTTTCTGTACACTCCAGTTGTATACCAGCTGCATCACTTTATTAATGGAGTCTGCTGCATACTGCTGTCTGCCATACCATTCTATCTGGGATCTTGCAGACGGATTACTGGCATTGGCTGCTAACGTGCTAACATTGCTAGGACTGGCTGGATAGGGTAAAAAACGCAACAAGGAATAAGGTCCGCTAATCCAATCTGCTCCCTGGTGTGTGAAAGTAAATGGTTCGTAAAAATGAAAATTGTAAATAATTTTTTTCTGATTGATAATGGGCAGTTGTATTAACTCGCTCCAGCTACCATAGTTTTCCGCAGTCACAATGATATAATGATTGGGAGCTGCTTCTCTAATAGAACCAACAATCTGTTCCTGAAATGGAGCCCACCAGTTTTTATCAATTCCGGATACCAGTCTTTCTGCTCCAATATTCGGTTCATTCCAAATTTCAAAAAAGAGTCTACTGGTATCGTATGCTTTGAAATGATTGGCCAGGTTTTTCCAGAATTGTCTGAAGGATTGTCTTGCCAAAGGATCAATCGCTAGTCTTGCTTCAAAATTATCTCCGAAGGGATGCATTTCAATGGTTACCGCAAGTCCGGCTGCTTGTATATTTTTTACTGCATTCTCAACATGAACCAGATTGGCTGTTTGAATTTCTTCAATCTTTGAACTACCACATAAAACAGAGGGTCCAATGGGAAGACGCACATAGGTAAACCCTGCATCCTTTATTTGTTTGAAATGAGAACTGTTAAATCGGTTACTGAATTGAGAAGGATCAGAATAATCATTGAACCAGTTAGACAAATTAATTCCTTTTGCCAGCTTATCCACTGCAGTCCCCTTGGGGCCGATTACTGGGTCTGGACTAGAGCCAGATTTGGTACAAGCCGTCAGCCAGATGGCGGTCATTAATAGTATGGTTGCAAAATATTTATTCATTCTCCTTAATTGATGCTACAATTGATCCATTCCGGATCAAAGTTGGCATTGTATTTTTTGTAAAAATTGATGGCTGGTTCGTTCCATTCCAATACCTGCCATACCATTCCTTTGAAGCCTTTCTCTTTACACTCTTCTATTAAACGATCAAAGAGTAGCTTTCCGATATGTTGGCCCCTCATTTTTTCTGTAACCAATATGTCTTCCAGGTACATTCTTTGGCCTTTCCAGGTACTATATCTTATGTAATAGAGTGCAAAACCATGTATTTCGTTGCTTCCATCGGCCTTTGTTTCTTCCGCTACAAATGCCCACCATACGGGCTTTTCCCCGAATCCACTCTCAATAAAATGGTCCAGTGTTACTGTTACTTCATCCGGTGCTTTTTCGTAAAGGGCCAATTCCTTGATTAATTCAAGAATTCTAGCGCAGTCTGTTGCTTCGGCTCTTCTGATTTGAATACTCATAATTGGTTCAATGCTTGTTCAAAGTCGGCAATAATGTCTTCTATATTTTCAATTCCCACACTCAATCGGATTAGGCCATCCGTGATATCGAATTGTAATCTTTCTTCTTTGGTTAATCCCATATGGCTCATGCTGGCCGGGTGTGATAAGAGTGTATCTGGTGTCCCAAATGAAATGGCTTTTACCGCCATTTGCAATGCGTCAATGAATTTTTTTCCTGCTTCTAATCCTCCCTTCAATTCAAAACTCATCAATGCGCCTGCCTGCTTCATTTGTTTACGAGCAATTGCATAATCGGGGTGCGTAGGTAATCCACAGAAATTTACCTTGGCTACGGCAGGATGTTGTGCCAGAAAATTGGCTACCTGCACTGCATTGCTGCAGTGTCGCTCCATTCTTAACTCCAACGTTTTTAATCCGTTCGTTAGTAAAAACGCATCGAATGCATTGCTGTTTCCTCCCAGTAAAACATGCCATTTCCAGATAGGCCCATGCATTAATGCAAGGTCTTTACCTATTAAAATTCCACCGATGGCCGTACCATGACCATTCAGAAATTTAGTAGTGCTGTGCATTACAAAATCTGCTCCCCACTTAAAGGGTTGTTGTAAAAATGGCGTAGCAGCTGTGTTGTCTACAGATACTTTGATTCCTTTTGATTTGGCCAGCTCACATACTTTCTGAATATCAATGCAACGCAGGGTTGGATTGGAAGGTGTTTCAATATGTATTAGCTGAATGTTCGGATGATTTTGTAATGCAGCAGCTATGGCTTCCTCATCATTCAGATTTACGAGTATGGTTTCCACTCCTGTATCTGCAAGTACTTTGTGTAATAGCTCGTGTGTGCCACCATACAATGCATGATGCGATAAAACCGCATCCCCTTTTTTTAGTAAGCCTAAAAACAAAGTAGTTAAAGCTGCTTGTCCGCTGGAATGCAGCAAAGCCTTTACTTGTAAGGGTTCACCGTCCTCATTTTTTAATCCGAAACTTTCCAGTGCTGCAATGGTTTCTTCTGCAACCGTAAAACTTGGATTGCCCCAACGGCTATAGATTTTTGTTTTATCTGTTCCTGCAAATCTTTCACTTCCTTCAGTTGCTGAATCAAAAGTGAAAGTTGAGCTGGCATGTATGGGCGTCAA
>Ga0208492_1000738_pt1 | contig 25247 bp, 13 predicted proteins | sample Subbioar_CSW14AB_FD_184820 | JGI IMG/M metagenome (GOLD analysis project Ga0208492, IMG submission 184820) | Serpentinite rock and fluid subsurface biosphere microbial communities from McLaughlin Reserve, California, USA - CR12Mar_CSW14AB (SPAdes) | ecosystem: Environmental > Terrestrial > Deep... | reverse complement strand
TTCGGGACGGCGGCGTCCGCTGCGGCCCGCGCCCTGGCCGGCGAGCGCGGCGCGGTGGTCGCGCTCCGAGGCACCAACGAGAAGACAGGGCGCGTGCTCCTGCGCGCCCCTTCGCTCGGCGTGGCGCGCGTCGAGTCCCTCGTGGTGTCCCTCGAAGCCTCGCTCGGCCCGATCGTCCGCGTCGTCGACGAGACCGGCAGCGCCGACGCGGTGATCGAGATCCCGAAGAGCTCCATCGAGGCGTTGTTCCCCGACGCCAGAGGCGGTGCCGCACCCTCGATCGCGAGCCCGGCGGCGTTCGCGAACACGCTCGCCGATGCGCGCGCGACCACCAGTTGGACGTCGCTGGAGGATCTGATGGCCCTCCGCCGCTTGCTGCTCGACCCGTTGCTGGCAGCCAAGGCCAGCTCGGACGAGCTGCCCGGCCTGCGCGTGCGGGCGCGCAAGCTCGGCTACGAGCTCCTCGGTCCGTGTGCGCTCTCCGACGGCGGCGAGGGCTTGCTCCTCCGGCCTGTCGCGCCGCGGCCGATCGCCCTGTTCGCGCGCAGGAGCGGCGTGGCCGGAACCGTCGTCGAGGTCCCGCGCGGCTTCCACGACGACATGCGGGACGCCGCGGTGCGGATCGCGACCGTCTTGCATGCCGATGCGGTGCTCTTCGGCCTCGAGCACGGCGGCGGCTCGCGCGGCGGCGCCGCACTGCGGCTCGCGCACTCGGTCGCCACGGCCCAGGTCGAAGGTCGCGACGCGAAGATCGTCCTCCTCCGCGAGGGCCAGGACGAGCTCTTGCTGCCCGGCAAGGTTGCCATCGGGCTCTGGGGTGGCGCGGGGCGCGGGCCGCTCGCGAAGGCCACTCGAGACGCGCTCGACACCCTCGCGCTCGAGGGACTGGAGCGACCACTCGAGCCCATGGCCCGCGAATTGGGAGGCCGCGCTGTCTTCGGCGACACGCCCGTCGTCGCGCTCACCCTCGATCGCACCGCGCTCGCGGCGCTCTCGCTCGACGAGTCGCGCTACGCGGCCCGCATGCTGATGCTCCCGACCTTCTCCACGTACGACGGGACCCTGGTCGACGCAGCGCAGAAGCTCGCGGCGTCGATTCCCGACGGTGTCGCTCCACCGTCGGCCGACGTGGTCGACCTCGCCCGGCGCTCGACGCTGGAACAGAGCGTCTCCGCGCGACGCGCGCTCGCAACGACCATCTCCTCTTCAGCGACCCGAGCGGGCGTCGTACGCACCGGCCGCGGAGAATTCTTCTTGGTGGTCGCGCGCGCCGCGCACGGCTGGCTCGCCCATGCCACCCCCATCGATCCGCGCGCCGCAAGGCCGGAGCGCGCCCCCGCGTCGGTCGCCTCGATCCGCGACTGCGAACCAGCCCTCGACGCCGCAGGCACCTGCCTCGCCGCCCATCCGTGATCCTCCCATGACCATCGGCGAATCAAAGCCTCGACCTCGTCCGAGCCGCGTGAGCCACCCCGAGCGGAGCCTCACGAGCCGCCTCACGCGCCTCTCCCTCCTCGCGCCGACCACCCGCGAGGTCGGTCTCAAGCCGGTGCGCTGGTCGCTCCTCGCGCTGCCGCTCGTTGCGCTCGGCCTCGTCCTCGCGGTGCGCGAGGTGGCCCGCGTCGAGCGCGTCCTCTCCGCCGAGGGCTCGCGCGCGCAACGCGTCATCGTCTACGAGCTTCGACCGGGCGGAGAGCTCCGTGTGCCGATGGAGGCTGGCACCGAGGTGTTCCGCATCGTCGCCCACGCGATGAAGGCCGGCGCGCTCACCGACGCTCCGCACGAAGCTCGGGTGTCGGTCACCGCGGTGACGGAAGCCGGCGCGACGCGCAGAGACGAGGTGAAGGTGGTCGCGCCCGGTGCGAGCACGCGAGTAGCGCCCGAGGAGGGCTCGCTCGTGGTCGGCGACCCGGTCGCACTCAATTTCGATGCACATGGCCTCGGCAAGGGCGAGCTGAAGATCGCGCTCTCCTCGATCGTCGACGCCGATGCGCTCCTCGTGCGCATCTATCGTCGCGAGGTGGTCGGCGCGGACAAGGTCGCCGAACGTCCCGAGCGCCTTGGAGTCGAGGGACGCGCCCGCCTCGCGCACCTCGCGGGGGAGGTCGACTGGAACGAGCTCGATGCCGACGAACAGGCCACGCTTTTGGGCGAGCGGTGGCGACGGGTGGCCGCGCTTCCGAACGCGAACAAGGGACTCGTCACGCACGCGATCGTGCTGGCTACACCGCCTTCTCGCGACACCGTCCCGGATCCAGATCCGATGTTGTCGGCCTGGGACATCCGCGACGACGAGCGCGTCGCCATCGTGGCCCACGGACGCAACCTCGTGCGCGCGCGTGCGGACGGCGATCCCGAGGCAAAGGTCGTCGCGACCGTTCGACACCTGGACGGACGCGTCGACACGATCGAGGGCAAGGGCGAGGTGCGGGTCGACGTCCCGCTCGACTACGAGGTGGCGATCGAGCTGTGGCGATCGTCGCCCGGGTTTCTCTCGCTGCGCGCGAGCGATCCCGAGCGTCTCGAGACCGCGACGCACGTCGCTGCCTGGCGCACGACCCCGACACGCCCGGTGGTGGTGACCGCCGGGAAGGAGCCGCTGGTGTTGCGCGTCACGGCGCGGCGCCCGATTCCACGCAACGCCAACGAGACGTTCGGGATCGTGCTCGACGCCACGATCACGGGAGGCGTATCCACGGCCTCGCACACCTCGGTCAACCAGAGCGTGATGCTCCGGGCTTCGCGCGCCCGCTCGATCTACGACCGCTACGACGTGCGTACGCCGGATGCGGCGCCGACGGCTACCGCCGTGTTCCACCTGGTGGTTCCTGCCGCAGGAACGCTCACGCTGACGCCGGCCGAGGGTCAGGTCGACCTCTCGCTCGCCGAGCTCGATCCGAAGGCAGCGCCTCGACCGGTGCCCGCCTACCCGGCCGAGAAGCCCTGGCCGAAGGTGGCCAAGAGCGGCGAGAGCGACTGGGGAGGCTGGGCCGCACGCCGTCCGACCAACTTCACGCTGTTCGAGCGCGCCGCGCCCTCCGGCGAGATCGCCCGCCTCGTTCTCCGGGTTCCGCACCGCTACGTCGAGGTGAAGGAGCCCGAGAGCAAGGTCCCCGGGTATCGCATCCACCGCCCCAAGAACGTGGTGCCCATCATTCGCGGCAACCGCACCTTCGATCCGACGACCGTCTCGTTCGAGATCGAGCTCGCCAAGGGTGAACCGTTGGTGCTGCCCGTGCGCCTGTTCGCGCGCGAGAAGCTCGACGTGGTGGCGCGCGTCGACGCCGGATTCCCCGTCCGCACGTTCCCCGTCCGGATCGAGAAGGGCGTCGCCGAGCGCATCACCACCGCGCGCGGCTACGTCGTCGAGGACGAGGTCCGCACGATCATGGTGCTCGGCGACGATCTGCCGCCCGGAAGACACGTCCTCACGTTCACTCCTCCCGCCGGCAAGCAGGCGTGGGTCCACCTCCCATGGACAGCCACGCCTCGCCTGCCCGGCGCGCCGCCCCCCGATCCACACTGGATCGAGGGCGATCTGGAGGATTGAGTGCCATGTGCACGCGACGGCGCACGCGGCTCTTCGCCTCGCTCCTGCTCCTCACCGCGCCGGCGGTCGGGTCGGGCTGCAGAGCGCGACGTGGGAGCAGCGCGACTCCGGCACGCACGGAGGCCCACGTCGTGAGCCCGGTCGACGGACGGTGTCCCGCCGCGCTCGTCGCCACCCGCGACGGTGGCCTCGATGCCGACCGCTACGTGGTCCCGAACGATCTCGAGCGGCGGGTGATGCGTGACGCGATGGCGCGACTGCTCGGGTCTCTGCCGGGCGCGCGCGAGAAGGCGGCCTCGGAGCTGTCGAACATCGGCTTCCAGATCATCGACGTCCCCGAGCAGCGCGCCGTCCTCGTGCGCGAGGGCTCGCGACGCCGCGGCGGCGGCGCCTACCTGGTCCGGATCGGCTCGCCGTCGCAGCTGATCGTGCAAGCGCCCCACACCTTCTTCGACGAGGGGACGATGCCGCTCGCCTGCGAGCTCTTTGCCCGGGGCAACGCCGCCGCGTTGTTCGTCAACACGTCGCATCGGTACAAGTCGGCACCCCAAACGCCGGGCGGAGCGTTCCCCGCCGACGTCGCGCACGCCCGGGACTCCTTGTTCCAGGCTGCGACCGAGGGGATGCTGCGCGCGCGAAGCAAAGCGGTCGCGGTGCAGTTGCACGGATTCGGAGACCGCGAAGCCGACGGCGCCATCGTCCTCTCGAGTGGGGTTCGCCACTTCGGTGTGCCCACCGTCGTCGCCGCGCAGGCCGCGCTCTCGCGGGTGATCGACGGCGGGGTCCTGCGGTTTCCTGACGACCAGGACGAGCTCGGAGCCACGACCAACGTGCAAGGTGCCGTGGTGCGAGACGCAGGTGGACGGTTCCTCCATGTCGAGATCGGCGCACCACTGCGCCGCGCCCTGCTCTCGGACGCGATTTACCGCGCGAGCGTCCTGTCGACGCTCGCCGACGTGACGGAGGGGTCATGAAAAGGAGAGCTCGTCTCCTCGGCGCCGTCTCAATCGCGCTCGGCGTCGGATGCGCGCGACCGAGCCCCGTTGGCGTGCCGGTGCCCGACGCCGTCGACTCGAGGATCGAATGGGTCGAGCTCGAGCCGACCTCGGGCCGCGACGCGCGCGGGCGCGACGTGGACGAGATCGAGGTGCGGGGCGGAGACATCGTTCGGATCACCCCGAGACGAAACGAGCCCCTCGAGGTCGGAGAGCGCGTACGCAACGGCTCCGGGTCGGCCGAGACCTGGCGCATCGTCTCCCAACAGAACGGCGCGATCGTCGTACGCGCCACGCTGCTCGGAACGGCGATCCTCGTCCCGAAGGGCGCGGTCGTTCGTGCGCACCGCGCCAGCACGGCAGACCCCGGCTACGCGTGGTTCGACCACGAGGCGCGCGTGAACGCGTGGGCGGAGGGCCCGCTGCCCGCGGCGTTCCCTGCGATCGCGCCCCCCGAACGACTCGACTACGAAACGCTGGCCTCGCTCGATCGCGTGCTCGCACGCGAGGTCGCCAAGGCAAAGGACCGCGACCGAGCACGCGCTGCAGCGACCGCGATCCGGCGCGTCGCGGGCCTTCGAGCGATTCGTGCGCTGCGGGCGCCTTCGGGGTTCCCCTACTTCTACGACGACACGGTCACGCCGGACGACCCGTCCCACAAGTCGCGCGAGGTCTCGGGCAAGAAGACCTGGCTCGTGACGACCGTCGATCCGCTCGCGGTCACCGTCGAGGGCCCGCGGCTGTTGCACGTCTGGTCGTATGGGGTGCGACGCGACGAGGACGAGGTCGTGCAGCTGCGTGTCCTCGAGGGTCCGGGCGACGCGCCCAAGGAGCGCGCGGTCTCGAGCGGCTCGATGCCGCGCGCGCGGAACGAACGCGAGGACGGGCTCGAGATCGCGCCCGAGCAGGCCGACACCGTGCCGCTCCGTCGCGCGCTCGTCCATGTTCCACCGGGCAAGCACACCTATCGAGTCGTCGTGAAGGGCGGCAACGCCTACGTCGCCGTGGCGCTCGGAAAACCGGTGGTGCACCTCGGGGATGCGTTCGTGGGCATCAAGGACGAATCACGGCAGCTCGCGAAGGCGAGCGCCGGCTGCAGCGGTTCGCCAGGGCTGTGCGCGCTCGTGATGGCGCTCGCAGGCGACGACCTCGACGCGCGATGGACCCCCGCACGCAACGCCCTCGACGACGAGGGCCGCCGCGTGAGCGACGCCCTCGCGGCCGGCGGCCCGCGCGATCCGTCGATCGCGCTCGAGCTCGCGGCCGCCGAAGGCGACGAGCGGGCACTCGCTGCGTTGGGAGATGCTGCGCTCCGCGTCGTCGACGACGGGCTGCGCGCGGCCTGGCTGCGGGGGACCACGCGCGGCACGCGCTGGCTCGTTGCAGAGAAGCTGAAGGTGCAACCCAAAGCGGACCCCGAGACCCGTTGGCTCTCCCTGGTGTTCGGCCGGCCGACCAAGACTCCGGATTCGGCGTGCACCCATGCGCCGGAGGAGCCGTGGGCCGAGATCGGCCGCGAGGACGGCTCGTTCGCGACCACCACCTGGCGTGGAGCGCCGACCCTCGAAGTCATCACGACGCTGGGCTGCAGCGGACAAGCGCCGGTGAGGCTCGACGTCGACGGCGAGACACTCACGGCGAATCCGTCTTCCCCGCTCGCCAAGTGGCACGTGCTGGTCGGGGGCGGACGCGCTCGGGCGCGACGGCTCGATTCCGGCGACGGCCGGGTGTTCGCCATCAAGCCGGAAGCCGCCGCGTGCGGGGCGCATTTCGGGTTCATCTCCGCGCCGAAGCTCGCCGCCCAGAAACCCACCTTCGGCTTCGAGAAACAGGTGACTGCCCCCGGCGCCGAGATCTGGCTCCGCGAGGGCAGCAAGGGCGGGACGCTCGAGGTCATCTCGGCCAACGACCCGAAGTTGCGGACCTCGATCGTGGTCACGCCGCACGACGGCTTCGTCGCGGTCGACGGGGACGGCCGCCGATGGGTCCGCGTCGCGCGCGTCGGACTGCCGCCCTGGGCCGCGGCGGGCTCGTACGCCCAAGGCGGCGACGATCTCGCGGTTCGGGGGATCGTTCGCGCTCCGAAGGTGAAGGACGACGTGGCGGGTCAGGCGTTCGCCACCGCCTCCTCCGCGGGCGACGCTTCAGCAAAGGAGGCCGAGCCGCTCGACGAGGCGAAGCTCATCGAGGCGTCGCGCCAGATCCTCGCGACCGAGGCGATGGCCAAGGGCCAGAAGTACCTCGAACGCGCGCTGATGCTGGCTGCGGCGGGCGAGGTACGCGCGGCGATCGAGGATGCGCGCGCAGCGGCGGTGCTCGGCACACACGGTCCCAAGGGTGAAGATCCGATCGAGTTCGTCCGGGTGTCGCTCCGCCCCAAGCCGAAGAAGCCCCTCGCCCTGCCGGCGGGCGTTCGCGCGTACGGCATCGAGCCGGACTTCGATCCGAACGCACCGCGCTGTGGCCCGAGCAACGGCCCTCGCTCGCTGCTCGCAGGCGTCGTCAAGGAGCTCGACGAGCGAAAGGCCGCCAAGGCACAGACGATCTGGGACGCTCGCCTCGCCATTCGCGCATACGAGGCGGTCGAGGCGAACACAATCGATCCGCGGGGTCCATCGGTCCTCTCTCGCGCGCTCGCCGGATCGCGTTGGGAGATGCCCAAGACGCTGTCGGGCGATCTGCTCAAGGTCCAACGACCGCACCGGGTACCCAAGGAGGGCGCGATCGATCCCGACGGCGATCTGCGCGCCAGAATCGGAACCGGGCAGCCCTTCGATCGCGCGAGCTACGCGACGATCACCGAGACGAGGCCCGCGCGCGCGGCCCTGACCGGGCTCGGCGGCGCAAAGGCGCGGGTGGAGTTCGCGTGCGTGGCCCGTTCTCCCGCGGAGGTTCTGAGCAAGGAGCCGCGTTGCCCGATCGCGATCACGATCGGCACGGGCGCGCCGCTGCACCCGATCTCAGGCGCTGACGGCCGGGGCTTCGTCGAGCTCCCAGCGGTTCCCCCGAAGGGCGCCGGCAGCTACGTGACGATCGCCCTCGACCCGGCGCCGGGCCGGTGGGCCGCGATCGCGCGCCTGGTCTTCGATCGCGAGGTCCCCGGCTCGACGCAAGTCGAAGGCGTGGGCTGGGTCCTCATGCCCCCGGGCCTGCAGTGGCGCTGGCTGCTGAAGGCCGAACAAGACGTCGTCCACGCGGTGAGCGGTCCGTCGCTCGTGCGCGTCGACGCACTGCCCGAGCCCGACGAGTCCCCGAAGATCGTGGTGATCGTCAGTGAGGCCGGTGAGGTCGGCGTGAAGGAGATGACGGTCGCGCTCGACGGCACCCCGACCGTCGTGGCGGTGCCGAAGGGCGGGAACGTGCGCGTGCGCGCCGTCTCTGGCACCGCGACGATCGCGCTCGCGGAACGCGTCGGCAAACCGGCGGCTCCCGGGCTCGACGACGACGAAGCCGAGCCGGTGCTGGCCGACGCAGCGGACATCGGCAATGCCGACGAACCCAAGGGCGTCACCACCAAGGCGCTCCTCGACGGCGGCGATCCGAGCGCGGCATGGGCGGACGCGGTGTCCAAGTCCGACCGTCCATTGACGCCGTTCCAGGAAGCCTTCGGCACGGTCGCGGCACACGGCCTCGCCCGGGTCGGTACGTTCCGCGAGGGCGATGCGAGCCTGAAGGAACGCGACGCGTACCTCGAGCAGTCGATCGGGTATCGGCGTCGCATCGAGTCGATCGGAGTGTGGACCGGGGTCACCGGAACCCTCCGCGAGCACCAGGAGGAGTCGAGCTCGTGGGGCGTGAGCGCGTTCGTCTGGACGCACATCGCGCCGGCGCGTCTCCGCATCGCTGCGTTCGGAGATGCCTATGGTCAGGACATCGGCAGTGTCGATGGGCGGACGCTCCGTCCGCGCGGGTACGTCGAGTGGAGCGGGCGCGTATCGCCGAGCTTCTACCTGCTGCCGCGCGTCGGATACGACGGCTACTACACGAACATCGAGACACGTCCGAGCTCGCTCGTGGGTGTGGACGACGACGTGTTCAACGACTTCCGCTTCCGGCGCCCGACGCTGCTCTATCAGCAGCTGATGGCGTGGTGGGTCCCGTACATCAACGACATCTTCTTCCTCCGCGCGCGCGTGAACGAAGACGCACGGCGCGGCCTCTCGCACGTGAGCGTTCGTCCTGGTGCCCTCTTCGCGTTCGGCAATCTGGAGCTCGGCGGCTGGGCCGACGGCACGTGGTTCCGCGAAACGGAGGGACTGCGGGCGACGTCGAAGGTCGACGTGACCGGCGTCGGATACGCACTCTACAACATCTGGGCGAGCGCCGGCTCGCTCGACATCCAGCCAGGGGTCGGCGGGCGCGTTCGCGCCGATGACGGAGGCTGGGAGGTCTATGCGCTCGTGAACATCTTCGGAAGCTACCGACGTGGTGTGCGTGACTTCGCCTCGCCCGAGCTCGCGTTCCCCGAACAATTCGGCGGCAACGTGCCCTGGCGCGGCCCTGTGGTCGGAGGCATGCGCTGATGTCCACGCTCACCGTCGACGTTCTGCGTGAGCGGCTCGCCGCCCCCGAGCTCGCAGATGCGCGAAGCATGCTCGAGCGCGGCGGCCTGCCCGCATTGATCTCGTTCGCCGCGGACCAGCTCGCGCGGGCAGAGCGTGCGCGCGCGCGGTTCGAGAGGCTCTCTCGCGAGCTCGACCGCCCGGCTGCGAACGCGGACGCCCTCATCGCCGACTACCTTCGCGAGACGGTGCCCGACCGGCGAGAGCTCGCGCGCGACCTGCGTGCGCGCAAGAAGAGCAGAGGGGAGCTCGTCGATCGCGCCACGCTCGCCGAGCGCGTCGCACGAGTCGTGGCCGACGCGGAGCGCGCGACCGAAGCGTCTCTCGCGCTCGGCCGGGCCGCGCTCGCCGAGGGGCACGCCCCGTCCAACGACCTCGCGCCGTTGTTCGCGCTCGCCCGCACCGCGGGACAATGGAGCCGCCGCGTCGAGGCGCTCGGTTTGCTCTCCGACCTCGTCCGCCACGGGATCGGCCGCGACGCAGAAGAGTCGATCGCCACGGTCTCGCGAGCGTTGACCACGCGCACCGAGCACCGGTGGATTCAACCTGCTGCGCTTGCAGCGCTCGCAGCAGTCGCTCCCGCGAGCGCGATCGCGATCGCCCGCGACCGGCTCGGCAACCCCGAACGGGGCGACGACTTCCTCGTGCGCGAGCGAATCCTCGAGCTCGCCGCGCGGGGCGCGCTCGGGAAGAACGCCTGGGAACACCTCGTCCACCTGGCCACGACGGACCCGAGCGAGCACGTGCGCATCACGCTCGCGCGAGGCGAGCGCGATCCAGAACGTCTCGCGCGTCTGCTCCACGCCGACCCGAGCCCGAAGGTGCGCGCGGTCGCGGCGATCGCGCTCTCGTCGCATGATCCCGCACGCGCCGAGGTCGCGCTCGTGGGGATGCTCGAGACCGATGCGCACGAGCTCCCGGTGCGCACGGCCGCCGAGGAGCTCGCGTCCCTCGCACGACGCGACGGCATCGTCGACGCCTCCATCGTGCTCGATGCCCTGTCGCGGGCCGAAGGCCGCGCCGAGATCTCGGCCACGGTGCGCGCGCGCGTGGCCGATGCGCTCGCCGAGGTCGCGGTGTTCTGCGACCCGTTGGCGCGCGCCGCCCACGACCTGCTCGCACCCATCGTGGCCGAGACGAACGTCGGCGCACGCTCGATCGTGAAGGATCCGCTGCTCTCGAGCCTCGACGACGCGAGGCTCGGCCGCGTGCTGGCCATCCTCGCTGCGAACGATTTCGCGCTCGGCGTCGACCGCGTGCCCGGTGGAATCGTGCTCCATCGCGGCGACCGGCGCCGTTCCGCCGCGTGGCGCGTGCTCCATGAGCTGACCCACCCCGGTCCGACCAAACGTCAGGCCTTCGATCACACCCTCGGTCGCTCCCCCGAGGGAGCGTTGCGCGCGCCGCCTGGCGGCCTCGCGGAGTTGACGGCCACGCGGACGCCCGGTGAACGCGTGTTGAGCGAGCGGGCGGGCGGTTGGGGCCGTCACCTGCCCCTCGTCGACGATCTCCTCTCCACCGGCGTGCTCCGGCGGAAGACCGTTTCGCTGGTGGGCTCGACTGGGACGACCACCCTCGAGCCGCCGCGCACCCTCGGCGCCCGCATTCGTGGCTGGCTGACGATCACGACACGATACGCCGAGCTCGCCGAGCTGCGGCGGCGAGCGCTCGAAGCCGACGAGCCCGCGGCGCAGATCGCCTACGTCAACGAGGTCGGCAGGCGCACCGGGATCGAGATCGGCTACACGCCGCACACCTTCGCGGTCCCGGTGTTCGAGACGCGCCGTGCTCCGCGCGGACTCGCCACCAAGGCCACCTCGTTCAGCCCCGGCGTCGTGCCCACGCGTCGGTCCGAGGTCCCCTCGCGTCCCATCGCGCTATCGGTCCTCGCGCCCGTCGCGATGAGCACCGAGTGGCAGGGAGTCTCGGATCTGTTTCACGACCTCGCGCAGTACGCGACCTCGCCGAACGGCAACCGGCTCCCCCACCTCGCGGCGTATGCGACGGTGATGCTCGGCGCGTTCCTCGTGCGCGGCGTGGCGATCCGCCGATCGATCGACCACGACCGCGACGCGATCCCGCTGGTCATCGGCGGGTGGGGAACCCGCGGCAAATCGGGCGCAGAGCGCCTCAAGGCCGCCCTCTTCCAAGGGCTCGGGCACGAGTGCCTCGTCAAGACCACCGGCTGCGAGGCGATGTTCATCCACGCGGTGCCCGGCCAGCCGGCGCGCGAGGTGTTCATCTATCGCCCGTACGACAAGGCAAGCGTGTGGGAGCAGCGCGACATCCTCGCCCTCGCCCGCGCACTTCGCGTGCGGGTGTTCCTCTGGGAGTGCATGGCGCTGCAGCCCGACCTGGTGAACCTGCTGCAGGCGCAGTGGATGCGTGACGACTACTCGACCATCACCAACGCCTACCCCGATCACGAGGACGTGCAGGGGCCGTCGGGCCACGACGTCGCCACCGTGATCAGCGAGTTCGTCCCCACGCACGGCAACCTGATCACCGCCGAGGAGCAGATGCTCCCGATCCTCCGCGAACGGGCGAAGGAGCGGGGCACGGTGTTGCGAGCGGTCACCGCGCGCGACGGAGACCTCATCGGAGGCGACGTGCTCGCCCGGTTCCCCTACGCGGAGCACCCGCGAAACATCGCGCTCGTGATGCAGCTCGCGCGCACGCTGGGCATCCCGAGCGCGGTGGCCCTGGCGGAGATGGCCGACCACGTCGTGCCCGATCTCGGCGTGCTCAAGGAGTACCCATCGACCCCACACCGCGGACGCACGCTCTCGTTCGTCAACGGCATGAGCGCCAACGAGCGGACCGCAGCCCTGGGCAACTGGGTGCGCACCGGCTTCGCCGCCCACGATCCCGAGAGTACGCCCGCGATCTGGTCGGTCACCGTCGTGAACAACCGCGCCGATCGCGTGGCACGGAGCGAGGTCTTCGCCCGCTTCGTCGTCGAGGACATCGCCGCGCACCGCCATTTCCTCATCGGCACCAACGTCGAGGGACTGCGCGGGTTCATCGACGCGGCGCTCGAGCGGCACCTCGCGGCGATCTCTCCGACCTTCGAGCTCCACGGCCAAGGGACCGAGCGGCTGCAGTGCGCCCGAGCCCGCATCGACAAGGCGTTCGCCCGACTGAAGGTCGGACAGGTCGACGCGGCGAGCGCGCTCCGCCAGATGGACGCGTGGCGTGAGCACGGAGCACCCCTCCCAGTGTTCGTCGAGTCCGAGCTCCAGGCGCTGCTCCAACCGAACAGCCCCGACGAGCTCTATGGGGAGGCGCGCGCCGCGATCGACGCAGCGCTGGGCGACACAATCGACGACGGCGCACGTCCCTTCGTCGTCAGCGCGCTCGCCCGACGACGAACGGTCCGCGCCCTCCACGCCAAGCTCGGGCGCGATCTCGGGACCGACCCGAGCGCGGTCGACGCGGCGTTCGCACGCGCGTACCGAGCGATGTTCGCAGAGTCGCTCGTGGTCCTAACGGACGCCGCCACCACCGGAGACCAGATCATCGACCGCATCGCCACGAGCGTCCCTCCCGGCGTACACGCCCGCGTGATGGGCGTGCAGAACATCAAGGGTACCGGGCTGGACCTCGTCTACCGGTGGGTGAGCGTGGACACGGTGCACCGCCACCTCGCGCTGCTCGAATCACCGATCAGGGAACGTCGCGAAGAGGCGCTGCGCGCCCTGTCGATGCACGGCGACTATGGCCTCATCGACGCCCGGTTCGCGCTCGCCCGGGTCGAGGAGACGAAGGCCCGCGACCCCCACCGCGACACGCTGCCTTATGCCGTGGCGCTGTCGCGCCTCCAAAAAGTGGTCGCGAGCCGCGAGCGCCGGCTCGTGACCGAACACACGCGCACGATCTCCGAGGTGGTGCGCAGCGCTGTCGGCAAGACCTTCGACTACCTCGACGCGACGAGACGGCGCCGCATGGCCAACGAGCTGCTCGAGGCCATGGTGGAACGCCGCATCTCCCAAGCCGCCACCGCCAAGCGGATGCGCGAGATCGTCGCCCGTGCGAAGGGCGGCTGGCTCGCGACCAAACCCGCTTGATCAGGCGTTGGCCTTGGCGATCTCTTCGTACTCGGTCTCGAGCATGACGATGTTGTCGTTCACGATCTGCTGGTTCTTCAGGTTGAAGTCGACGACCTCGGCGCGGCCGAGATCGGCCATCTGACGGCTGATCTCCCCGAGCTGATCGCAGAGCTTCGAGAGCAGATCGAGGTCGCGGCCCTTGCGCGCCTTGCCGGCGAAGTTCGCGCGGTACTCCTCCATCACGTCGTTGGCCGTTCCCCCGAGGTTGCCCATCAGGTCGGAGAGCTTCACCGACGCCCGCGCCTTCTTGATCTCGGCGAGCTCGGTTCGATACATCTTGAGGTTCTGGTCGACGATCTCGATGTTCTTGTCGTTGGTCTCGGACTTCAGGCCCGACTTCTTCAGGCCCGCCATGCGGTCCTTGACCGTGTCGAGGTTCGAGATCATCCGCTGCAGGAGCTGCGGGCGGCGGGTGAGGCGCGACTTGTCCGCGAAGTGCTCCTGGTAGACCTTGAACTGGCCGTTGGCGACCTCGGCGAGCACGTCGCCCTGCTCGTCGAGCGTGCCGGTGCCGCGCGCGTCGGCGATCTCGCCACGCTCGGCGACGTACAGCTTGATGTTGTTGGAGACGAGCTCGAGATCGTCGGCGAGGCCCTGAACGCCGGCGTTACGCTTGGCGATCGGCTGCATGCGCTGCTGGATCTTCTGCAGGTCGTCGATCATCTCGGCGAGGAGACCGAGGTCGCGGGTGTTGCGCGACTTGCCCGCGAAGTGGCGGCGGTACTTGGAGAACACGAAGTTCGCCTGGGTGCCGAGCCGCGCGAACTCCTCGAGGTCCGGTCCGTTGGCCTTGGCAGCGACGATGGCCTCGCGCTCGTTTTGATAGAGCGTGAGATTGTCCTTGGCGGTCGAGAGCAGGCCGTCGACGTCGTCGGACTTGGGCTCCGCCTCGAGCTTGGTGACCACGTCGCGGGTGCGGCGGATCAGCTCCTCCATCTCGCTCACGTCGCGGGTCACGCGCGAGTGACCCGCAAAGCGCCCCTCGTAGGTGTTGGAGATGTCTTCGACCTCGGACTTGAGCGCTTCGACGGTGGGGCTTGCCATGGGTCCGGGGAGGGTAGTTACGGCCGCTAGGGATGCAACCCCTCCGGTGGCCGGCGGGGGCGGCTTCGCTCCGGGCTTGTGCTAGGAAGCCAACGTCGTGCTCTCGTTCGACGACTGGGCCCGCGATGGATCGAAGGAGCTCGACCGCTTCGGCGGCAGCCCTTGGCTGGAAATCGGCGCTCTCCTGGTCGCCCGTGACGCACATCCGGAGCTCGACGTCCGGTCTTTGCTCGGCCAGCTCGACGCGCTCGCCGAGCCGCTCGCCGGCCGTGCGCTGCACCGGGCCTCGGTCGAGGACGCCGCCGAGGCCATCGCCCACCACCTGTTCGGCGTCCACGGCTTCCGGGGTAACGAAGCCGAGTACGGCGATCCCCACAACAGTCACCTCAACGACGTTCTCGAGCGCAAGCTCGGAATCCCGATCACGCTCGCCATCGTGCTCATGGGCGTTGCGCGCCGCGTCGGAGTCACCGCGCGCGGCGTCTCGTTCCCGGGCCACTTCCTGGTGCGATACGAGCGCACGCACGGCGGCCCGCTGATCGTCGATCCGTTCGATCGCGGGCGCGCGCTGACGATGGACGAGCTGGAGCGTCGCTTGCGGAGAGCGACCGAATCGAGGACGCCCGCCCCCGAGGGAGAGTACGAGCCACGTCTGCAGATGCGGCACCTCGAGCCCGCGACGCTCCGCGCGATCGTCGTCCGCGTGCTCACCAATCTGAAGGCCGCCTACCTCGCCAAAGGTGACCCGGCACGGGCGCTGGTGGCGGCCACGCGCATCGTCACCCTCGCGCCCGGCGATCCGGTCGCCCTACGGGATCGCGGCCTCCTCCAGGCCAGGCTCGGCGCGCCCGCCGGCGCCCGCGCCGATCTCGCGCAGTACCTCGAGATGTCGCCCAAAGCCAACGACGCGGCGCGCATCGAGCAGATGCTCGAGCACCTCACGCAGACCTCCCAGCAGCGGGGTGGCGCGAATTGACGTAGATTCGGGAGATGCGCGCTTCCTTGGTCTTCGGGGCTTCTGGGTTCTTGCTCGCGGTCGCGTTCGTCGCGTGTTCGGCACAAAGAGGGGAGGACAATCCCACCGGCACCCTCGACGGCGGGGTCGACAGCAGTGCCAACGCCGACGGGGATCCGGGGTTCGACGTCACCGACGACACACCGCGTGACACCACGCCGCCGATCGTCAACCCCAAGACGTGCGACGAGGCCGCCGCCGCCAAGAGCTACGTCGGCTGCGAGTTCTGGCCGACCGTGGTGGCCAACAGCGTCTGGTCGGTCTTCGACTTCGCCGCGATCGTGGCGAACGCCGGGAGCGAAGAGGCCAAGATCACCGTCACCGGCCCCGGCGGCTTCAAGAAGGAGGCGATCGTCGGCCCCGGACGTCTCGTGAAGGTCTACCTGCCGTGGGTCCCCGAGCTGAAGGGCGGCGACGGCGACGAGTGCGGCCGTGCCGCGCCCGTGACCTCGACCATCCGCGCGAACAAGTCCGCCTACCACCTCGTGACCACCAAGCCGGTCACCGTCTACCAGTTCAACGCGCTCGAGTACGAGGGCAAGGGCGGTCCCGTCGGCAAGAGCTGGGACAGCTGCCCGGGCAAGAAGAACTGCACCAGCGACGAGGGCTTCATCGGTCCGATCGGCTGCTATTCGTTCACCAACGACGCCTCGCTCCTCCTCCCGAGCACCGCGCTCACCGGGAACTACCGCATCACCGGCACCAAGGGCGCGAGCGGGGTCTCGAGCTACATCGCGATCACCGGCACGCGCGACGGCACGGACGTCGCCGTGACGCTGACGCCCAAGGGGCGCATCGTCGCAGGCGGTGGAATCACCTACACGGCGGGCGGTGGCACCGCCAACTTCAAGCTCGACGAAGGCGACGTGGTCGAGCTGCTCGCGCCTGCCGGCACCAGCTTCGACTTGAGCGGTGGCCTCATCAAGGCGTCCAAGCCGGTCCAGGTCATCGCCGGTGTACCGTGCATCACGCAGCCCACGGGAGCACCTGCCTGCGATCACATCGAGGAGTCGGTCTTCCCGGCCGAGACCTTCGGTCGCGAGTACGTGGTCACCATGCCGACCGGTCCCGACGGAGGCAAACCCGGTCACGTCGTTCGCCTCTACGGCAACGTCGACGGCACCAAGCTCACCTACAAGCCCTCGGCGCCCACCGGCGCGCCGGCCACCCTCGAGGCAGGACAGGTCGTCGACCTCGGCATCGTGAAGGACGACTTCATCGTGACCGGCACGGCGGAGTTCGCCGTCGGCTCGTTCATGCTCGGCGGATCGCTCGCCGACCCGACCGCGTTCGAGGGCCTGCAAAAGGGCGACCCCGCGATGAGCATGATCACCTCGGTCGAACAGTACCGAACCAAGTACGTGTTCCTCGCGCCCGACGACTACCCGGTCAACTACGTCGACGTCGTGGCCAAGACCGGCACCAAGCTGAAGCTCGACGGCGTCGAGGTCTCGACGTTCCCCGACGCCCTCGGCGACTACGAGATCACGCGCATCAAGCTCGGTCCGGGGCCGGCCGAGGACGGCGCGCACGTGCTCCTCGCGGACAAGGCGGTCGGCATCCAGGTGCTCGGCTACGGCTCGTACACGAGCTACCACTACCCGGGCGGCTTGAACCTCTCGGCGATCGCCCCGCCGCCCGCCAAGTAGACCGTCGCGTCCACGCGTGTCGGGGGCGCACGTACAGGTCGCGTCAGCGTTCGTGGGCGCCGACGTCGTTCGCGCTCGAACCGGGGCGGGGCTTGCCCTCGAGGTCGTCGGACAGCTCCGTGGCCGCGAGCGGCAGCGCCTTGTCGATTGCGCCAGCGCCTGCTGCGAGGTGGAAGTCACCGCCCGTCGCGTTGACGAACCACGCGCCGGGCGCCGTGAGGTTGTTCGCGGTGGTGACGTTCGCGGCGCTGTCGCCGTCGCGCAGGCCGACGACGCCGCTCACCAGGTTGTTGCCGATCCAGTGGAGCGCTCCCATCACGTCGCCCTGGGCGCGGGTCTCGATGGAGTTCGAGTAGCCCGGCGTCCAGACGGTGTTATGGAACACGCGCGCGCCCTTGCTCCGAGCGAGCTGGATCCCGAAGTCCCGCGCTCGCACGATCAGGTTGTTGCGCACGATCCCGCCGGCGTGCTGAAAGCCGCCGGTGCGCGTGGTGTCCGGCGACGACGCAGTCGAGTTGCCGCCGAGCTGGATGCCCTGCCAACAATCGATCACCACGTTGCGCTCGACGATCGAGTCGAAGCTGCCGTTCCACAGCGAGATCGAGCCGGCGACGACCATGCCGCTCGATAGCGTGGAGCGGATGTTCTTGACCACGTTGTCGCGAATCTTCCAGCGCGCGCCGGAATGCACGTCGATGCCCTGCGAATAGGTGTTTCCCGCTGGGAGCACCGTGGCGGTGTATCCGACGGTCGAGCACTCGACCGTGCCGTCGTCGCTGTAGGCGCTGATCCTGGCGTTGACCTTGAACACCTGCTGACCGGCGTCGAGCATGGTCACGCGGTGAACCCGCAGGTTCGTCACACCGGTGCCCTGCACCTGGATCGCGTGGCACTGCATGTCCGTGATCGTCATCTCGCTGATGGTGACGTTCGGCGACGCGTCGAGCCAGAAGCCGACCCGATTGTCGGGGCAGCCGACGCGCGCGCCGGTGCCCTTCAGGATCACGCTGTCGCGATGCCCGGGCCGACCGCGTATCGTGAGCCCCCTCTTGCCCGACACCTGGATCGACGACGCGACGTCGTAGGTCCCATCCTCGAGCAGGATGGTGGTGCCCTCGGCGGCCTTGCCGATCGCATCGCGCAGCGCTGCGGTGGTCGAGACTGCCACCGCACCCGCGGGCGGATCGGGCAGTGGCGCACATCGCGCGGCGGGCGGCACGGCGCTGTCGGCCGCGGAGTCGGTGGTGACGATCGCATCGCGATCGGCGTCCAGCTGCGGGGTCGCGTCGTCGCCGGCGTCGGTCGTCGAGGTCGGCGTCTCGCTCGCCGTCGCGGCGTCGTCAACGTTCGCGGTGTCGTCCGCGCTGCCGGAGCAGCCGGCGAGCGCCAGCATCACGAGGGTAACCCTGCGCATGCCGTGAATCGTGCCACGGAACGACGCGTGCCGCCTCGTCGAACGACGCCGGCACCGAGACGAACACGTCCTGGTCGGCGAGCAGCGCCCCGCCGACCGGCGCGTACATCGGCGGCCCCGTCGCGGTCAGCTCTGGCGTCCTCCGGCTCGGCGTGATGCCCGGCGCGGCGCGCACAGCACTCGCATTCGCTGGGGCCACTGGCGCGACGAGGCTCCGCGCGCGCCATCGCGTCGACTGCGCGAGCGGGACGGGCACCTGGAAGGCGACCCTCGTCAGCCGCGACGGCAAGCGGGTCGAGCTCGCGCCGAAGTGCGACACCGCGATGCTCGAAGAGACCGTCACCCTTCCGGGACCGGGACCGTTTGCGCTGTTCGTCGCGCGCACCTTCTTCCCCTCCCGTCCGTGCAACTTCCCGTTCGGAGCCCCGCCGGCGCCATACGAGCTCGATAGCCTCGCGTTCGAGTGAGTCGTTAGGTTCCGGCGTCGCAATGCGACTTCGTCGGCGTGAGCCCGTCGGTCAGAGGAAAGAGTTTCCCGTCGAGGGAGCGGCCGTGGATGGCGAAGATGATGGCGTCGACCAGGCCCCCGTCCCAGTCCGCGCGACACAGTCCGCTCCCGACATCCCGCAGGCATTTTGCCGTTAAGCCGGCGGCGATTCCGTCCGTTAACGATCGCAGATGCGATTCCAACTGCTGCTCCTCGTCCTGCCCTTGATCTCCTGCTCCTCGGATCCGACGCCCACCGCGGGCGGAGCGGTCGGTGGCGGTGGGCAAGGACTTCTCTACTTCGGACTCTCGGTGAGCCTCGAGATCCACAAGTTCAACCTCGCGACGGGCGAGGACAAGATGCTCGGCAAGGGCGACGGCCCGTTCTCGACGCCGACGGGTAGTCTGATCTTCGCGACGCCGACCGATCTCGCAGAGGCGAACGAGGACCTCGCGTCGCACCGGGTCATCGTCAAGAGCGACATCGGGATCGAGAAGTCGAACAATGGCTTCATCGGTCCGCAGCTCTCACCCGACGGCACGCGGATCGTCTACGTCACCGTCGAAAACAACATGTACGTCGCGAACCGGGCCGACGGGAAGATCCTCGTTCGCATGGAGGCGACGGGCGCGACGGACGGTTGGCATCGCCCGACGTGGACGCCCGACGGGCGCGTCGTTGCGGCTGGCGGTTTCGGCAATCCGGGGTTGTTCATCTCGGACGCAGACATCAAGACCATGACGCGTTTCGATCCGAAGTTGGCACAACCCCGGGATCCGGCGGTCTCGCCCGACGGAACGAAGGTGGTGTTCGTGCTGAACGATCGCTTGCACCTCATCGGAATCGACGGGGGCGGTCTCAAACGCATCGACGCGAGCGAGGACAAAGACTCTCAGCCGTCGTGGTCGCCGGATGGATCGAAGGTGATCTACCGGGTGGGCGGCCGGATGAAGGTCATGCCGGCGGAGGGCGGTGCGGCGACCGACTTGTTCGATGCGTTCCCGTCGCTGAAGGACCGGCACCTCGTCCTCAGCGGCTCACACCCGGTGCACTGGAAGTGACGACGCACGGGGCTCAATCCGGGCGAGCTGAGCACGCGCAAGCGCTTCGCAGGCGACGAGGCGCAGACACGACTGACTTCAGCGGACGATGCGCACACGCGCGTCGACGGCGATGCAGCCGGACGGCATCGCGATCAGCGGGTTGATGTCGAGCTCGCTGATCTGGGGGAAGTCGCCGACGAGGCGGCTCACGCGGAGCAGCACGTCCGCGAGCGCGTCTTTGTCGGCCTTGGGCCCGCCGCGAAATCCGTCGAGCAACGCGCGCGCCTTGATCTGACCGAGCATCGCGCGCGCTTCGGTGTCGCGGATCGGCGCGACGCGGAACGCGACGTCCTTCCACAGCTCGACGTGCACGCCGCCGATGCCGAACCCGAGCAGGTGACCGTATTGCGGATCACGCGTGGCCCCGACGAAGGTCTCGATGCCGGAGGCGACCATCTGCTGGAGCAAGGCGCCGCGCATCTCGCTGCGACGACCGAGGGCAGCGAGGCGTCCTTCGAGCGCGACGAACGCGGCGCGCACGGCGTCGCGGTCGCCCAGGTTCAGCACGACGCCGCCGACGTCGGTCTTGTGGGTGATGGTGTCGCTCGCGAGCTTCAGCGCCAACGGGTAGCCGATCTCGTCCGCCATCGCCGCCGCTTCGTCGGCGCTCTTGACCTCGCGTGCCCGCGGCGTCGCGATGCCGTACGCGGACAGCAGGCGGCGGACCTCCTCCGCATCCAGCCACCGCGCGCCGCGTGGCCCTGCGTTCTCGACGATGGGTCGTGCGGCCTCGACGGCCACGTCGAGCGCGGGGACGACGCCCTCGGGGTGTGCGAGCCACGTGCCGTACCCGGCCGCGCGCGCGAGGGCCGCTGCCGCGGACTCGGGAAATGCGTATGACGGAATGCGCTTCTCGCGGAGCGACGACACCGCGGCGTTGACGCCGTGGCGGCCCATGAAGCAGGTCACGATGGTCTTGTCGGTCCCTTCGCTCGCTTCGAGCACGGCGTCGGCGACGTGCTCGGCCTCGGTGACGATGGGCGTGACGAACACCACGACCACGCTGTCGACCGCGGGGTCGGCGAGGAGGATGCGCAACGCGCGCCGGTACGACTCGGCGCTCGCGCTCGCGATCATGTCGACTGGGTTCTTCACCGAGGCCTCGGGCGGGAGGAACGCGCGCAGCTCGGCCTGCGTTGCCTCCACGAGCGGCGACACCTGGAGCCCGCGGCTCTCGCAGGCGTCGGAGGCCATGATGCCCGGACCGCCCGCGTTGGTGAGGATCGCCACACGTTTTCCGCGGGGCACAGGCTGGTTGGCGAGCAGCATCGCGACGTCGAACAGCTCGTCGATCGTGTCGGTGCGGATCACTCCGGCCTGGCCGAGCAAGGCGTCGACGGCCACGTCCATGCCCGCGAGCGCGCCGGTGTGCGAGCTCGCCGCGCGTGCGCCAGCCTCGGTGCGCCCGCTCTTCACGACTGCGATCGGCTTGCTGCGCGACACCCGGCGCGCGACCTCCATGAAGCGACGTGGATCGCCCAGGTTCTCCATGTAGAGCAGGATGACCTCGGTGCGCGGATCGTGCTCCCAGTGCTCGAGCAGGTCGTTGCCGCCGACGTCGGCCTTGTTGCCGACGCTGACGAACTGCGAGATGCCGACGCCGAGCTCTCGGGCTTGATCGAGGATGGCGAGACCGAGCGCGCCCGACTGCGACGAGAACGCGACGTTGCCGAACGGCGGGAACGTCGGCGCGAAGGTCGCGTCCAGTCGGACCTCGGGGTCGGCGTTGAGCACGCCGAGGCAGTTCGGCCCGACCATGCGCATGCCGTAGCGACGGAGCGACTCGCTCACGCGGGCCTGCAGCGCCCTTCCCTCGGCGCCCGTCTCGGCGAACCCGGCCGTGATCGTCACGATGCCCTTCACCCCCTTGCGTCCGCACGCTTCGACCGCGTCGGGCACCTGCGTCGCCGGCACCACCAAGACCGCGAGATCGACCGGATCGGGGATCTCCTCGACGCTGCGCCACGCGCGCACGGATTGCACCACCGGCGCATGCGGGTTCACCGGATAGACCGCGCCGGGAAAGCCGTGACTGACGAGGTTGTGGAACACTTCGGCCGCGATGGTGCCGCGTTTGCGCGAGGCGCCGATGACCGCAACCGAACGGGGTCTCAAGATGGCATCGAGCGAGGAAGGCATCGCGGGGCGCGAGTAGCACGGGCCGCGCCGCGGCTGCGTCGAGCAACACGCGAAGGTGGGTTGCCATCGATTGTGTCGTGCGCCCACACCGTCTCGTCAGTCAGGTCGCCTTCCTCGCCGCGTCGAGCTTCGCGGTGGGCGCGTTCGCCAAGAACCCGATCCAGGTGGAGAACGAGAAGCCGGTGAACCCCGCGAAGGACGCGTGGCTCCCCGAGCTCGATGCGATCACCTACGAGGCGAAGAACATCGGCATCAACGGCATCATCGACGGCTACCCGTCGGAGTGGTCCTACAAATCGGGAGACACCGTCGCGCTGAAGGTCTCGACCACGTCGGCGCAGTTCCGCACCCGCATCTACCGGATCGGCTGGTACCCGAACTCGCCGGTCGGTCCCGTCGGTTCGCGTCTCGTCGCGGACATCGCGTCGACCCCCGGCGGCCGGAGGTCGTTTCCCGCCGAGAACACCGCCACGGGCATCGCCGAGCCCAACTGGCCGGACTCGCTGAAGGTGCCGATCACGGGCGACTGGACCCCGGGGCAGTACGTCGTGCGCTTCACCACCACCGACGGCAAAGAGGGCTTCACGCACTTCCTCGTGCGCGACGACGGATCGCCGACGCGTGCGCCGATCCTGTACGTCGACAGCCTGCTCACCGAGACCGCCTACGATCCGTGGCCGAAGCTCCTCGACGCCTCGGGCCACCAGCTCTACGGCAAGAGCACCTACAGCTACAACTCGGCGGGGGCCGACGTGAAGGCATCAGGGGCCAAGCAGGCCGTCGAGGTCTCGCTGTCGCGACCACGCGGCGAGAACTGGGGGCTGTCGATCTGGCGCGACTGGACCATCCCCACCGTGCAGTTCCTCGAGAAGTACGGGTTCGATGTGGCCTATGCCACCAGCCTCGATCTCCACGACGGTCGCGTGCTCGCCGCGCGCAAGATGTGGATGGACTCCGGCCACGACGAGTACTGGACCCGCGAGATGTGGGACAACCTCGAGCAGGCACGCGACGTCGGCCTCAGCCTCGCGTGGTTCTCCGGCAACGATCTCTCGTGGCAGGTCCGCCTCGAACGCGGCGTCTCGGGCAAGAACGACAAGATGATCGCGTACAAGATCGCGGCGTACCCCGACACCGGGCGCTGCGGCACCTGCTGGGACTGGGGCGGCGATCCGGAGTTCCAGGCTGCGCTCGCGTCGAAGAAGGCCGGCAACATCAGCCAGCAGATCGCCCACCTCAGACGCGTCAGCTACGCGTGGGGTGGGCTCAAGGACTGGGACCCGAACGCGCCGAGCCCTGTGTTCGGCCCCGGGCACAAGGGCGCGCCGCTGGCGACGTCGACCCGCATTGCGCGGATGGCGATCGAGCTCGAGGGATTGATGAACGGCCCGAAGCTCCCCGCTTCGTGCCCGGCGAGCGATGTGCGGAGCGTCTGTCGCGGCATCGACTGGATCGTCGATCGCGCAGACCACTGGGTCTACACCGGCGCTGGAGTCAAGGGCGGCCAGCCCACCGGCCTCGCCAACGGCGATCGCATTCCTATGATCGTCGGCTACGAGATGGACAACGCGCGGCTCGACAGGGAGTACCCGATGCGCCCGCGCACGCAGGTCGTGCTCGGGCACACCGACGGGAAGTTCACGCCCGAGAGCGGCTCGGCGACGGACTTCCAGGGCCTGTTCAACGCGCAGTACTACGAGCACGAGAAGGGCGCGCGGGTGTTCTCCGCCGGCACCATCAACTGGTTCTGGGGCGTGGAACGCGAGGGGATGGGGAGCTGGGGAGGGCTCGATCTCAAGCTCCGGGTGAAGCACGGGGCGACGCTCGACAGGGTGGTGTCGGCGATCACCCTCAACGTGCTGAACAAGCTCCAGGACGCCCCGGGCACCCCCGCGGACTTCGTCCCCGATCCGAACTCGGTCGAGGACGCCCCGCTGACGAGCGTCAACCCGAACTCCGGCTCCGGCTCCGGCTCGGGCGTATCGTGCGGATGCACGGTCGTCGGCGCCGACGGTCAGGGAGCGATTGGGGGCGTCCTTGCGGCCCTGCTCGCGGCGCTGCTGCGTCGGCGGAAGTAGCCTCAGCGCCCCTCGGGGAACGCGTTGCCGTACAGGTCCTCGCGCGACGTGAGGCACTGCTCGGTGCCCACCGGGAAGTCGCGACACATGTTCGGCCGCACGTCGTAGATGGTGCAGACTTTCTCCTTCAGGTGGATGCAGGGCTTCTCCTTGCTACGGAGCAGCGGCAACAGCCGGAGGATGCCCTTCTTCGAGGTGCGCTTGAGCAGATCGGCGCGACCGCCGTCGCGGAATCGCTGCACGTCCTGTTCGTCGAGGACGACCTTGTTGTCGTGGCAGCACGCGCCGCACAACATGCAGTCGAACCTGGCCTCGGCCGTCGCGCCCTTGAAGGCGCGATCGCGGTCGATCCACTCCTGCACGCGCACCCGCCAGTCGCGGGTGATCTTCGCCTCGACGCAGCCCTTCGCCGGGCCCTCGACGACCTCGGCCCAGCGGCTGGCCTCGACGGCGCGAATTGCCCAATCGACGAGCTCGGGCAGGTCCTCACCAGGGGGGCCGGCGTCGCCGAGCAGGCGCCAGCGAGCGTCCTTGACGACGGAGATTCCCCCGGCCTTGGCGTGACGCACGGCCGCGCGGACCTGTTCGGGCGAAAATTCGCGCCACAACGGGCGCACGACGATTTCCAGCATGGCTGCCGCGCACATTAGCCCAACGAGCCCATGAGCCCAACGACCGCACGCGGCGAACGCCTGCTTCGGGTATCCTCGCCCACCGCATGACCGAGCCGAGAATCCCTGAAGCGCGCGACGATGACCCGGAGGACGTCTCCGACAAGCTCTCGATCGCGGCGGCGATGTGGGGCCGTGGCGACCGTACGGACGCGCTCACCTGGCTCCGCCGCGCGGCCGAGAGCGCTTCCGACGCCGACGCCGACATGCGTGCACTCGAGCTCGCCAAGGCTGCTTCCGAGCTCGCGCAGCACGTGAACGCTGCCGCGCAGGAGGCTGCCGCGCCGCCCGCAGCACCGCCGGCTCCGGCTGCTGCGCCCGCCGCACCGCCGGCACCGCCGCCCAAGCCCTCGGTGGCGCCCCGTCCGGCGACGGCCGCTCCGCCCAAACCCGCCCCTTCGGCCAAGCCCAAGCCCCCCGGCTCCCCCCCC
>Ga0208492_1000737_pt1 | contig 25310 bp, 20 predicted proteins | sample Subbioar_CSW14AB_FD_184820 | JGI IMG/M metagenome (GOLD analysis project Ga0208492, IMG submission 184820) | Serpentinite rock and fluid subsurface biosphere microbial communities from McLaughlin Reserve, California, USA - CR12Mar_CSW14AB (SPAdes) | ecosystem: Environmental > Terrestrial > Deep... | reverse complement strand
GCCACCAGCGTGCGAACCCGCTCGTCGCACCGGACGACCATCTCGACGCGGGTTGAAACCGACCGGAGGAGCCACCTGCGGAGGAGCGTGAAGTAGCCACGGAGGATCGCGCGGAAGAACGCCATCGCGAGCAGCCAGCGCGGGAGGAAGAGGAACATCGGAACGAGCCACGACGGCTGGGGTGCGAGGTACGCGTGGACCGTCGGCACCCGCGTCGCGTGGTGGATCATCCAGGGCTCGGCGAGCGACACCAGCAACGAAGGTGCCTCGCCGGACGGGAAGGGGAATCGCGGCCCTCGCGCCACGGCGGGGCCGAGCGTCTCCCTGCCGTCGACGAACGACCGGGCTCCCTGACGCAATGCCGCGATCATCAGCGCGATCGTGCCGGTGCCCGCGCCCGAATACGGGCTCGAGCGAATCGCGAGCTGAAGCGACCGCGCGCCCTCGCGGGCGACCGAAGCCGCGAGAAGATTCGACAGTCCGGTGAAGATCCCTGCTCCGAGGACCACGGCGCCCTTGCCTTCACGTCCCGCGAGCGTGCGGTGGATTCGTTCGACCGCCTCGCGATCCGAGGTCGCCTCCACGAGCACCGGGCCGTGCTCGAGGCAGTACGCCGCGAGCGCGTCGGGAGCGGTCGTCGTCGCATCGGCGAGATCGACCACCACGTCCGCGTCCGCGAGGACCCCGAACGTCGTCGGATCGGCGAGGTCGAGCTTCGTCGGCCCGCGCCGAGACGCGATCACCACCTCCATTCCGGGAAGTCGCCGCAGCGATCCGACCGCCCGCGACCCGAGATGCCCCGTCCCCCCGACGACGACCACCTTCATCGAATACCTCCCGCGTGCGAATCTAGAGAGCGCCCCCGATGAAACCCACTCGCGTTCGGAGCACGCGCCCGAAAGAACTTCCGGATCGCCTCAAGCCCCGAAAATCCCCGAGTCAGGCGCGCTCGCGGGCGCTCGTCGACGCAATCCTCGAAGCGGCCACTCGCATTCTTCGCGAGCGGGGCTGGGAAGCGACCACGATGGCCCGCGTCGCGGAGGTCGCGGGCATCTCCATCGGGTCGCTCTACCAGTACTTCCCGGACAAGGTCTCGCTCGGCGCCACGTTGATCGAACGGCACTCCGACCGTGAGCTCGCATTCCACATCGAGCGGTTCGCGCAGATCGATCCCCACGCCTCGCTGCGCGATGTGATCGCCACGGTCGTGCGCTTGCCGCTGGAGTTCCAGGCCCTCGACCGGAGCGTGCATCGCGCGCTGCTCCAGGCGATGCCCCACGTCGGCCGGCATCCGCTGCTCGTCGAGCGCGTGCGAGCGAGCGCCGCGGGGCTCCGCATGCTCCTCGAGCGACACGCGCCGGAGATCGCTCACCCGGATCTGGACCTCGCGACCCACGTGCTGGTCAATGCGATCCACAGTCTGACGCACGATGGCGTGTTGCCGCGACCCGAAGACCTCTCCGACGAGCGGCTCGCGGGCGAGGTCGAGCGGCTGCTCGTCGGCTACCTGCGTCTGAGTGAACCTCGTCGAACGTGATCACCGACGAGTCGTACAGCGCGTGATCAGGCGTGCACTTGCTCGAGGGTGCCCGCGCGCGCGAGCTGTTCGACGCGGTAGGCGCCGAGGAGCGCCGCGCCGATTGCGCCGGCGGCGATGCCTCGGGGATCGGCGTGGATGAGCGTCGGCTTGGTGCCCGGCTTGAGCTTCTCTTTGGCGATGAGCTCACGCAGGGCCACAATCAAACCTTCGTCGACCGCGAGCCCGCCGCTGATCACGACGGTGCCGTCGCTGCCGATCGCGCGGAGCAGGCGCAGCAGGCGGCCGGCGAGGCTCAAGTGGATGCCCTTGAGGATGTCGCCTGGGGTGATCCCGCGGCTGACCATGTTGATGACGTCGGTCTCGGCGAGCACCGCGCAGATGCTCGAGACCTCTTCGCCGGCCTTCGACTGGGTTGACATCGGCCCCACGTCTTCGAGCGGCACGCCGAGGTAGCGGGCGATGTTCTCGATGAACTGTCCGCTGCCGCTCGCGCACTGGCTGGTCATTCGGTGCCGGAGGACCTTGCCGCGTTCGTCCATGCGGATGGCGCGTGCATGGAGCGCCCCGACGTCGAGCGCGGCGATCGCGGTCGGTTCGAGGAACAGGGCCCCGCGTGCGTGCGCGGTCATGCCGTAGAAGTGCCCGGTGGTGCCGTCCATCTGCTCGGCGTCACCGGTGGTCGCGACGTAGTCGAAGCCGCCCGTCGAATCCGCCGGCGGGGCGGGGACGCCCGCCTTGGCGCACGCCTCCTCGAACGCCGCGCGGGCGACCTCCGAGATGATGCGCCGGCGGATGCGCTGCACCGAGGTGCCGAGCACTTCGCCGTCGCGTCCGCCCTGGCTCTTCACCACGGCGCACTTCACCGAGCTCGAGCCGACGTCGATCCCTGCAGTCAGGTGGGTCTTCATGGCGCCTCAGTGATGCTGGTGAGCGGAGTCGTGGGAGGATTCGCAGTTGGCGCACTCGCCGCCCATCCCCGGCGGCGGGAGCATGCCCGTCGGCTCGAAGGTCGGCAGCAGCTGCGGGTGACCGGCGCGTAGATCGTCGAGCGCGTAGAGCGCGGCGCCGAGCGCGCCCATGAAGATCGAGTCGGGGTCGATGTTGACCACGATGTCGCTGCCGTAGCTCTCGGCGATGAGTCCGCGGAGCAGCTTCACCGCCATCGCGTTGCGACACACGCCGCCGGTGAAGGTGAACTCGTTCTTCACGCCGCCGGAGCGGGCGAGGATCGACATCGCGCGGAGCATGATCCCGCGGTGCAGACCGGCGAGGATGTCCTCGCGCTTCTGCCCGAGCGACAGGCGCTCGCGCAGCTCGGCGCCGGCGAACACGGTGCACGTCGAGTTGATGTTGACCGCGCGCGTCGCCTGGAGCGCGAGAGGACCGAGCTCGTGCAGGCCGAGCCCGAGCTCGTCGGCGATGTACCCGAGGTAACGTCCGCAGCCCGCGGCGCACCGATCGTTCATCTGGAAGGACGTCACCACGCCGTGCTCGTCGACCTGGATGCCCTTGGTGTCCTGGCCTCCGATGTCGAGCACGGTGCGCGTGCCCGGATACATCCGATGCGCGCCGCGTCCGTGACAGAGGATCTCCGAGCGTACGGCGGGCTTGGGGAAGGGCAGCGTCTGCCGACCGTACCCGGTGCCCGCGAAGGCGACCTCTTCGAGCGGCTCGGTGACCGCACGACCGATCGCGACCTCGAGGATCGCGCGCACCACGGGGGCCGTCTCGACCCGCGAAAGCCCGCGACGGAGCAACGACTCCTCGTTGCGCGGACGGAGCCGGGTCTCGACCTCGAGGATCGCGCGATCGAAGAGGCCGACCAATGGCTCGAACGGTGTGCCGTCCTTGCGCGCGAGCTTCTCGGCGCCGGCGATGAACGCCGCCGCGGCCAGATCGCGGAAGAACTCGCTCCGCCGCTCGGCACCCGGCGCGAACAGCTTGGGGGCTTCGCCCTTGGCGTCCTCGATCACGAGATCGGCCGCGGGACCGAGCACCGACTTGTTCACGCGACGAAGGAGGTTCCTGTCGAGCTCGACGTGAATCGCGTCACGCAGCGCGGTCAGCTCGTCGAGGTGCAGCTCGAGTCGGAACGCCTCGAACAAGCGGGGCAGGGCGGCGCGTGCCTCGTTCGAGTCGACCCCCGTCGAGCCCTGGATGGCGCGCTCGAGGAACGAGAACCGGGCGGCGGTGCGGGCATCGGCGAGGGCCGCAGCCGAGGCCACGCCGTAGTTGCTCCGACTGTTGGTGATGCCGCGACTGAGCGGACGGCCCTCTTCGTCGATGAGGACCGCCTTGGTCGTCGTGGAGCCGAGATCGATTCCGACCACGCACTTCATGACTTCCTCCCGAGGGTGACGAGGCCTTCGGCCTGAGCCGCTGCGGACTCGAGAATGCCTGCAAACCCGGAGGTGGCCTTGCCGAGATCGCCGCCTCGACTCATGCGCGCCTCGAGCATCTGGAGGTAGCTCTGCACACGGTTCTCGATGTTCGCCTTGCCGAAGTAACGCGGGTCGACGAGATCGCTCTCGATGAAGCCACCGGGAACGCCGGTGCGCTTCTCGAGCTCGCGGAGCATGAGCAGCTGGCCGACGCTGAACGAGTTGCACGACTTGACCGAATTGATGAGGAACCCGTCGGCCTTGTACGTCTTCACGTAGTGCTCGAGCAGGTTCACCCGCGTGGGCAGCCCGAGGTTGGTGTAACAACCGAGGCAGTAGTCGGCGAGCGTCTCGAGGGGCTTCTTCGGATCGTGGCGGAACCCGCGATCGTAGAGCCCGCCGACGCGGGTGTAGGTGCTCGCGACGACGACCGCGCCCTCGCGGGAGAACATCCGCCAGAAGTCGAAGAAGTTGGTCCAGTTCGGCGGGCCCTCGACGACGAGGCGGAACTTCTCCTTGCCCATCGGACCGTCGGGCGTGGTCGGGCCCTCGCCGCGGGCAATGCGCCCTTCGATCTCGCCGCGGAGGAGCTTGTAGTAATCGGTCGCGTCGTCGGTGCCGCGGAACGAAGAGAAGATCGGACCGGTGTAGTAGACGCCACCGAAGTACCCGTCGATCGGCGACGGAGTGTTTCGTGCCGACTCCCAGACCCAGACCAGGTCTTCTTCGGCCTTTGCGGAGAGCTCGAGGCGACGCGAGAGCTCGTTCATGTCGAGCTTCTTGCCCGCGACCTTCTCGAGCGCGGGGATGACCTCGCGCTCGAGCTGGTCGACGACGTACTTGCGCATCTCGTCGGTGATCTCGCCGTCCGGTTGGTACGGCACGTGGAGCATCACCACCGGGCAGTCGTACTCCTGCTTGAGGAGCTCGAACCACTTGAGGAACGTGAAACAGCCCGTGTACGAGAGCAAGAGCACGTCCGGCGGCGGGAGCTTCTGCCCGGTCGGACCGATGTTGCCGCTCTTGAGCATCCCGAGGTCACACTTCACGTAGGTGCACACGTCCTCGGAGTGTCCGGCCTTCTCGGCCTCGGCGATGTACTTGCCGCTCCGGCCGCGCATGCCCGACTGCAGGGCGTTGATCTCGGGCAGGACGGGCAAGAGATCGAGCGCGCCGAGCAGCTCGGTGAGGTTGCCGGGGACGAATGTGTAGACGACCTTCTTTCCGTCCTCCTTGGCGCGCGCGAGCTTGTCGAAGTGATCGCCGATCATCGCCTTCTGGCGGCGCTGGCTCTCGTCGCGATCGCCGTCGTCGCGCTTCTCGGTCTTCTCGGTGACCTTTTCGCTGCTCGTGTTCATGCGGCACCCCAGAGCTTGACGGAGTCGGAGAAGGCGCCCGCTTGTTCGCGGATGACCTGGAACTGGCCCGTGTTCTCGGCGAACTTGAGCGTGGTGAAGGGAATGCCTTCCTTCTGGAGCGCGGCCTCGAGCATCGGCTGATCGAGGAGCGCGGGGTCGCAGAACGACGCGGCGGCGAAGACGACGCCCTCGGCGCCGGACTGCTTCACCTTCTCGATGAGCGCGCGGCCCTTGACCAGATCGCCGATGTAGCGCGACGCGGAGGCCGCCCCGCGGTTCAGGTAAGCGAGCGCGATGCACTCGACGGGATCCTCGGAGGCATCGAGGTCGATCGGCCCCTCGAGCATGCGCATGCCGAGCTGCAGATCGTCGTCGATGATGTCGCAGCCGGAGCGCTCGAGCGTGACGATCAGCGCGACCGGCGGCTGCTCGCAGAACGACCCGACGACGACCACCCGCACGTTGTCGAACTTGCGCGCAGGCCGGCTCTTGGCCGCGTCGAGCAAGGCGCGGAGCATCGCGGTGTGCTCCTTGGCCATCATCGTGCCGCCCGCGCGGACCGCGAGGTAGGCCTCGGACGCGCGGAGCCGATGCGGTTCCTTGCGCCTCAGCTCGTCGAGCTCCGCGATCGTCGCCCGCCGCTCGTTCTCGTCCCGGATCGCCGCGCGCATCCGCTCGCGATCGAGCTTCGGCGCGCCGCGCGCTTCGAGCTCGCGCACCAGCCGATGCAGCTCGAGGGTGAAGAACTTCCCTCCGAGCTTCGGGTCGAAGTTCTGCGGGAGATCGAGGTAGTACGAGAGCTTGTTCTCGAAGAGCATCTTCCACATGCCCCCGAGGTTGCGAATCACGTCGCAGATGGCCGGGAAGACCATGCCGTCGAGCGCATCGAGATCGCCGGCGAGCGCGAGCTCGATGGTGCTCCGCGGGATGTGACAGATGTACGACTGGAAGTAGGCATCACCCTTGATGACGTCGACCTGATCGCCGCCGCCGAAGCAGGCGACCGGCAGCGCGCCACACCCCTCGATGAGCGCACGTGGCGACCAGACCGGCATGTGGCCGACGGCGAGGCCGCCCGGGTTCTTGGCCTTCCAGGCCTTGACCGTCTCGAGCTTCCGGTCGTCGCAGAGCGTGCGCGCACGCGCGAGGATCGAATCGAACGTCTCTTGGCTCATGCGTCTCTCCAGGCGGGAGCTCGTTTGGCGAGGAAGGCCTCGATTCCCTCGTTGCCGTCGTGGCTCGGCACGAGTTGCTCGAGGTAGCGGCGTTCGATGTTGCGCAGCGTGGCGTCGAGCGCGGTGGCGATGCCCGCTCCCTCGCGCGCCGCGGCCGTCGCCTGACGGAGCGAGAACGCCGAGAGCTGCGCGAGGTTGCGGCGATACCAGTCGAGGGTCGCTTCTTCGGCGTGACCCTCCTTGGGGACGATGCCGGTGACGAACCCGAAGGTGCTCGCCGTCGAGGCGTCGATCTCTTCGCCGGTGAGCAGGAGCCGCTCGGCGACGGCGGCGGGCATGCGCTTGGGACCGAGCGCTGCGAGCACCGGGGGGAACACGCCGAGCTTGATCTCCGGGCAGGCGAAGATCGCGTCGATCTTCGCGAACACGAAGTGCGCGGCGAGCACGAGCTCGAAGGCGCCGCCGAGGCAACGGCCCTCGACGGACGCGGCGACGGGAACCGGGAAGGTGGCGACGTCGCGCACCACGTCGTGGAAGCGCCCGAGCATCTTCCGCACGTGCTCACGCTGGTGCTCGGGCACCGACGCGCCGAAGCTGAAGTTCGCGCCAGCGCCTCGGAGCAGCACCATCTTCAGGTGCGGATCGTCGCGGTGCTCGAGGAACGCCTCGTGGAGCTCGCCGAGCATCTCGCTGCCGAGGATGTTGGCCTTGGGCTGCGCCAGCACGACGCGCAGCACCCTGCCTTCCTCGATCTTCGAGACCTCGATCGTCTTGTATTCGCTCACTGGTCCTTCTCCCAGCCGACCCGCGCCGACGGCAGGAGCACCTCGCGGACCAGCGCGGCGTTGAACCGCGCGCCCTCGGCGATGCGCTTGCGGAGCAGGACGAAGTCGATCTCGCGCTCGGCCCGATCGCCGAAGTGGAACGCGGGGAACCCGGCGGCGGCCTCGGTCGTCATGTTGAGCGAGAGCCAGGAGCGGCTCGACTCCATGTTGGCGAACCAGTGCTCGAGCTTCTTCTTCCGGAGGCTCTCGAGCGTCTTGCGCGTGCAGTCGGGGAACGTGTGGGTGACCTTGGTCACGAGGCGATCGACGGTCGCATCGAGCTCGCCGAGATCGATGGTGCAAGTCTCGACGAGCTGCTTTGCCGCGTTCATCGCCGCGCCGGTCTTCCACTCGCCGAAGGCGATCTGCCCGCGGCTGTCGACCCACGAGTCGGTGATCGCGAAGGGGTTCGCGATGAGCTCGCCTTCCTTGGTGCGGTAGACCGGGACGGCCTCGTTGATCATCCCGAGGCGCGCGGACTTGTGGGCCGACCACGGCTCGCACAGCACGAGGGACTCGGCCGCCTTGCCCACACCGACGAACAGGTGGAGGAAGTCGGTCGCGCCGCCGTCGGGCGCCGAGCCGTGCACCGGGCCGGCCTGACCGAAGCGCGCGTGATCGCCGGCGACGCTGAAGTCGCAGGCCATGCCGATCTCCTGGCCACCGCCGATGCGCATGCCGTTCACGCGGCAGATCACCGGCTTGTCACAGAGCAGGATGCTCGTGACCATGTCGTTGAACAGCCGCATGTACTGCAGGTATTCCTGGGGGCGACCGGCGTAGTACGTCGCGTACTCCGCGGTGTTGCCGCCGGTGCAGAACGCGCGGTTGCCGACGCCGGTGAACACCACCGCGACGGCGCGTCGGTCGGTGCTCGCGCGACGGAACGCGAGGATCACGTCCTTGACCGCGTCGGTCGTGTACGAGTTGAGCTGCTTCTCGTTGTCGAGGGTGATCCAGATCTGGTGCAGCCCGTCGATCGGCTTGCCGGCCTTGTCGAGGACGCGCTTCTCCTCGTAGCGGATGCTCTTGAACGTGTGGCCTTCGACGAGCTCGTGGTTGTGCAGTTCCATTGGATCCTCTTGGGGCGAGATCAGCTACGGGGGTCGAGCACCGCGCGGCGCTCGAGGCGGTGGTGGGCCATGTCGTCGAGCAGCGCGTCGATGCGGGACATCGGCGCGTGCTGCACGAAGGGCGTCAGGACGACCTTGCGCTCGAAGACGAGCTTCAACACGTCGGGGTAGATCGCGGGCGCGGCGCCCCATGAGCCGTGGACGGTCGCGTCGAACGCCATCAGGTTCGACAGGCGCACCTCGATCGGATCGCGGCAGTAGCCGACCTGCACCATCGTGCTCCCGGAGCCGATGAGCGCGAAGGCGAGCTGCTGGCCAGCCGTCGTGCCGCTGCACTCGAAGATGCGGTGGCGGAAGGTCGGCACGCCCCACTGCGCGGCGAGCTTCTGCAGGTCCTTGCGGAGGTCCTTCACCGGCCGTTTGTCGACCTGGAAGATCGCCGTCGCTCCGTGCTTCTCGATGAGATCGAGGCGGCCGCGGTCGACGTCGATCGCGATCACCCGTGCGCCGAGCGCGCGGGCGATCTGCACGGTGAACCCGCCGACGCCGCCGGCGCCGACGACGAAGACGGTGTCGCCCTCACGCACCTCGGCGCGGAGGATCGCCTGATACGCGGTGGAGACCGCGTCGGCGACGACCGAGATCTCGCGGAGGTCGAGGTCGGCCGGCGCGCCCTCGAGCGAGACCAACGGCGCTGCCCGCACCGAGAGGTGTGTGGCGAAGCCGCCGTTGACGTCGTTGCCCGGCATCTCCTGTTTGGGACAGGCGTTGCCGCGCCCGGCGAGGCAGAACGCGCAGGTGCCGCACGGCAGCACTGCCGGCACGAGGACCTTCTTGCCGATCAGGTGTTTGCCCTGCGCGCCTGCCGCGACGACCGTGCCGACCACCTCGTGACCGAGGACGATCGGAAACCCGTGCTTCGGCGCGACCGAGCCATCGGCGAAGCCGAGATCGGTGTGGCAGAGGCCACAGGCGCTCACCTCGACGATCGCCCGTTCGTCGTTCGGCTCCGCGAGCTCGATCTCGCGGCGGACCAGTGCGCTCTTCGGTGTCTCGAGGACCCAAGCCTCGCTCACGATTCCCATCGGCCCCTCCGTCGACCCGTACTGTCGGGTCACTCCAGGGAGGTTCCTTTAGGTATGAAGGACTTCCTATGACATCTCTCATGACACGGCGCGTCTGGCGGAAATCGCGCCAAAACACCCAGTCAAGAGCCGTCGAAGAATTGCCCCCGGACTGAAGTCCGGGGCACCGACGGCAAGACGAAGCCCTCCGGGCTGGGGAGGAACGGCTCGCAACAGCGAGCGGGGCGACCGCGAGGATGAAGCAGCTCAAGGGCGTGAGTTCCCGCGAATGGAACCTACAGAACCCTTCCAGGCCATTGCGATGGCAGTCCGGCTATTGGGCGCGCTCCATCCAGACCGAGTCGCTCGGTCGCCTACTGCCGTACCTCCGCGATCAACGAAGCCGACACGGCTCCGGCTTGCTCGAACCCGACTTCGAGCAGAACGAAGCAACGCTTGCCGACAAAGAAGTCGTCGTCGACACGTAACTCCGCCAGCCCGAAGGGCTTCGTCTTGCAGTCGGTGCCCCGGACTTCAGTCCGGGGGATTTTCCGACAGATCTTCAGGGGTGGCCGATCGCCGCTGCGCCCGCCACGACCAGCACCGCACCGAGCCAATGCGCGCGGGACGGCCGCTCGCCGATGAAGAGCGCGAACAGCGTCGCGAAGACCACCGAGGTGTTGCGGAGCGTGAGCATCGCGCCCGCACCGCCGCGCGCGAGCGCCATCAGGAAGAGGAGGAACGACACTCCGGTGAGCAGCCCGGCCAGACCGAGGGGCAGGGGACGTGATCGGACGAGCGCGCGGAGGCGGGTGCGCGCAGGTCCGTCGAGCAGCGCGACGTTCATCGCGACGCCGAGCGCCATCGAGATCGCCAGCGTCGCCGGCGGCGGCGCGCCCGCCGCGAGGGCCGTCTTGTACGAGACGTGGTAGCCGGTGATGGAGGTCGCTGCGAGCAGGGCGAAGAGCACGCCTTTCCCGGACGCCGTGCCCGTTCCGGGCCCCGAGGCCGTCGCCGCGAGCCCGAGCGCGACGAGCAACGCGCCGGCGACCGACCATGCGTGCACGGCCTCGCCGAAGAGCGCGACCGAGATCGGCCACACCAACACCAGCGCACCGCCGCGAGACACGGTGTAGACGACCGAGAGCGGCGCGGCATCGAGCGCGCGCCCCAGCGTGAGGAAGTACGTTCCCTCGAACACCCCCGCGAGGAGCGCGAAGCCGAGTCCCTTGGGGGAGGCGAACGCGAATCCCGGACCCGAACGCGCCAAAGCCGCGATCACTCCGACGGCGGCGCCCACGGCCGACACCGGGACTACCGCGAGCCGAGGCTCGCGCTCGCGCTTCAGGATCGCGTTCCACGCTGCATGGAGCACCGCCGAAGCGAGCACCAGCGGCAGCGGTCCGAGCATCGCGGCGCATCCTACTCCGCTCCCGATTGGAACAGCGCGCCGAGAAAGCGAACGGTTTCCTGGCCTTCGTGACCCAAGCAAAGAGGCGCAAACGGGTCTAGTCTCGCGACGCCATGCGCAAAGTCATTGCAGCCGGTTTGCTCCTCGCCGCAGTCGCCGCCGCTCCCTCCGCTCAGGCGTTCTGCGGGTTCTACGTCGCGCCGGGTGACGGGCCGCTCTACGCCGACGCGACGATGGTCGCGCTCATGCGCGAGGGCACGCGCACTGCGCTGAGCATGTCCAACAACTACAAGGGCCCGGCCGCGGACTTCGCGATGGTCGTGCCGGTGCCCGTCGTCCTCCAGAAGGAGAACGTGAAGACGCTCGACAAGGGCATCTTCCAGAAGCTCGAGGCGCTCTCGGCTCCGCGGCTCGTCGAGTACTGGGAGCAGGACCCTTGCCCGAAGTACCGCGACTCGGACGAGAAGGCCGACAAGTCGGTCGCCATGCCGCAGGCCGCAGCGGCCCCCGGCGGCGGCGGCGGCAAAGGCTACGGCGTCAAGATCGAGGCGCAGTTCACCGTCGGCGAATACGAGGTGGTCATCCTCAGCGCCAACGAGAGCGACGGTCTCGAGCGGTGGCTGGTCGACAACAAGTACAGCATTCCCAAGGGCGCTTCGGCGGCGCTGGCTCCGTACATCAAGGAGCAGATGAAGTTCTTCGTCGCCAAGGTGGACATCACCAAGGTGAAGATGGACGACAAGGGCGTCGCGGTGCTGTCGCCGCTGCGCGTGCACTACGAGTCGCCGGACTTCCGCCTGCCGGTGCGGCTCGGTCTGCTCAACTCCAGCGGCAAGCAGGATCTGATCGTCTGGGTCCTCTCGAAGAAGGGCCGCTACGAGGTCGCGAACTACCCGAACGCGTTCATCCCGACCAACGTCGACGTCAGCGACGAGACCCGCAAGGCCTTCGGTCCGTTCTACGCGGCGCTGTTCGACGCGACGCTGGAGAAGCACGGCAACAAGGCCGTGATCACCGAGTACTCGTGGACCTCGAGTAGTTGCGATCCGTGTCCGACGCCTCCGCTGGTCGACTCCGACATCGCCACGCTCGGCGGCGACGCGTTGCTCGGGATGGGCGCTCCCAAACCCAGCGACGCGCCGGGCGGCGGCAAGATGATGGGCGGCCCGCAGATGGGCGGGTTCTACGGCGGTGCCTCGCAGCAGGTGGTCCTCACGCGACTTCACACCCGCTACGACGCCACCACGCTCACCGACGATCTGGTGTTCAAGGACGCCGAGCCGGTGGTCGGTGGTCGCGAATTCATGCAGGTCGCAGGCAAGGCTCCGGCGAAGCCGGGCGAGAAACCGAATTCACATACCCCCGTCCCGCCTGCGGCGGATCCGGTGAAATACGAGCTCGAGAAGGGTGCGCGCAAAGACGCGTTCAACAACTTCCAGGCACGCTACGCGATTCGTCACCCCTGGACGGGACCGATCGCGTGCGCCAACCCGATCCGCGGCGTGTGGGGCGGTCCTCCCTACGATCCGAGCAAGCCGTACCCGTCGACCGCTCCGGTCCCTGCCACCGGTCTCGCGGCGGCACCGCGCGGAGAAGTGAAGCTCGCGACCTACGTGATGAGCCCCGTGGAGGAGCTCGATCTCAAGAAGGACGCGCCGCACGCGGGCTCGGTTCCGCAGGGCGGTGCGTTCGTCGGCCCGAGCCACCCGAGCCACCCGGGCGCGCCGGCAACCATCTCGCACCGACACAAGCGCGACGAGATGCCGCCGGTCCAGTGGTTCCTCGCTGGCCTCTTGGGCACCGGCGCCATCCTCGTGGTCCTCGCGCTCGCGACGAGGAACAAAGCGTAAGGTCCTCTCCACAGGCGCGTTCACACGATGAGAGATTTCACCACGGAGGCACGGAGACGCGGAGAAGGAAGGTGTGCTGCCGCATCGCTGCGCTCGCCGAGGCCAGCTTTCAGCTGCGCGTGCCATCGAACGGGGGCGCGTGCATCGGCAGACAGAGTTCTCGACCTCCGCGTCTCCGTGTCTCCGTGGTGAGCTCTCGCTCTCGTAGACCTTCCTCACGACTCGCGCGTAACCACTGAACCAGCAGGAATCCGAATGCGAAAGCTCGTCGCCCCGCTCGCGCTCGCCGTCTCCTCCCTCGCGGTCGTCGCGGTGCCCGACACCGCGCAGGCGTTCTGCGGGTTCTACGTCGCGCCGAACGACGCGCCGCTCTACGCCGATGCGACGATGGTCGCGCTGATGCGGGAGGGCACGCGCACCGTGCTCAGCATGTCGAACAACTACAAGGGGCCGGCCTCCGACTTCGCGATGGTCGTACCGGTCCCGGTGGTCCTGCAGAAGACCAACGTGAAGACGCTCCCGCACGAGATCTTCAAGAAGCTCGAGGCGCTCTCGGCGCCCCGCCTCGTCGAGTACTGGGAGCAGGATCCCTGCGCGCCGATGTACGACGAGGAGGCGAAGTCTGCCGGTGCCGGCGGTGCACCGATGGCCGCGCCCGCCAGCGAGGGCGCTTCGCCCAAGGACTACAAGGTCAAGATCGAGGCGCAGTTCACCGTCGGCGAATACGACATCGTCGTCTTGAGCGCCGAGGAGAGCGACGGTCTCGAGCGTTGGCTCCGCGACAACAAGTACAACATCCCGAAGGGCGCCTCGGCGGCGCTCGCTCCGTACATCAAGGAGCAGATGAAGTTCTTCGTCGCGAAGGTCGACGTGAAGAAGGTGCAGATGGACAAGCAGGGCGTCGCCGTCCTGTCGCCGCTGCGCTTCCACTACGAATCGCAGGACTTCCGGCTGCCGGTGCGCCTCGGTCTGCTCAACGCGCAAGGCAAGCAGGATCTCATCGTGTTCGTGCTGGGGAAGGACAAGCGCTACGAGGTGGCGAACTACCCGAACGCGTTCATTCCGACGAACCTCGACGTCGTCGACGACACGCGCAACGCGTTCGGTCCGTTCTACGCGGCGCTGTTCGACGCGACCATCGGCAAGGCCGGCGGTCGCGCGGTGGTCACCGAATACGCGTGGGAGAGCTCGTCGTGCGACCCGTGCCCGACCCCGCCGCTCGAGGACCACGACGTGGCCACGCTCGGCGGCGACGTGGTGATGGGCATGGGTGCGCCGGTGCCGATGCCGGGCGGTCCGGGGGCTTCCATGCCGATGGGAGGACCAGGCGGCGGCTATTACGGCGGCGCGGCCGGCGTCGTGCTCACCCGCATGCACACCCGCTACGACTCGAGCACGCTCACGGCGGATCTGGTGTTCCGCACGGCCGATCCGGTGGTCGGGGGTCGCGAGCACGTCGTCGACGGCAACGGCGGCCTGGAGAAGGGCGCCCAGAAGGACAGCTACAACAACTTCCAGGCTCGCTACGCCATCCGCCACGAGTGGACCGGACCGGTGACCTGCACCAAACCGCGTCGCGGCCTCTGGGGCGGCCCCCCGAACGGCGGCAGCGCGAGCCCGCTGCCAGCCGTCAATCTCGCGGCCGCGCCGCGCGGATCTCTCAAGCTCGCGGCTCACGTCAAACGAGGTCTCGACGACGTCGACTCGTGGGATCGCGCTGCCGAGCAGATGGCTTCGTCGCAGCCCGCGGGCGCGCTCGGTCCGCGACGCGCCTGTGGTTGCGAGGTGCCCGGTGGTCGCAGCACCTGGGGTTTGGCCGCCGTCGGGACACTCGTTCTCGCTGGTCTCGTCGCCGCTCGTCGCAACGGTCGCAAGTCATGAACAAACTTCGCACTCTCGCCGCCCTCGCTCTGACCTCTGGCCTCGTCGCGCTCGCGCCCGACGCCGAGGCGTTCTGCGGGTTCTACGTCGCCCCTCAGGACGGCCCGCTCTACAACGACGCGACGATGGTCTCGCTGATGCGCGATGGCACGCGCACGGTGATGACCATGTCGAACACCTACAAGGGCCCGGCGAAGGACTTCGCCATGGTGGTCCCGGTGCCGGTCGTGCTGCAGAAGGAGAACGTCAAGACGCTCAAGAAGACCGTCTTCGAGCGCCTCGAGCAGCTGACCGCGCCTCGCCTCGTCGAGTACTGGGAGCAGGACCCGTGTCAGCAGCTCGGCTACGAGGACGACAAGATGATGGGCGGCCCGCCCAAGCCGATGGCCAAGGCCGCGGCGCCGAAGAAGGCCGACGCCGAGTACGGGGTGAAGATCGAGGCACAGTTCACCGTCGGCGAGTACGACATCGTCGTGCTCAGCGCCAAGCAGTCCGACGGCCTCGAGTCGTGGCTGCACGACAACAAGTACAAGATCCCCGACGGTGCCTCGGCCTCGCTCGCTCCCTACGTCAAGGAGCAGATGAAGTTCTTCGTCGCCAAGGTCGACGTCAAGAAGGTCCAGATGGACGCGCAGGGCGTCGCGGTGCTCTCGCCGCTCCGCTTCAACTACGAGTCACAGGACTTCCGTCTGCCGGTGCGCCTCGGGTTGATCAACGCGCGCGACAAGCAGGACCTCATCGTCTACGTCCTGTCGAAGACCTCGCGCTACGACGTCGCCAACTACGCCAACGTGTTCATCCCGACGAACCTCGAGGTGGTCGACGACACGCGCAAGTCGTTCGGCTCGTTCTACGCCGCGCTCTTCGACGAGGCGGTCAAGAAGGCCGGCAACAAGGCGGTGGTCACCGAGTACTCGTGGGCGACCTCGTCCTGCGACCCTTGCCCCACGCCGCCCCTGTCCAACAGCGAGCTCGCGAGCCTCGGCGGCGACGTGCTCTTCGGCATGGCCATGCCCGAACCAGGCGGACCCCCTGGTCCCATGCCCAAAGGCCCGATGCCCCCGGGCAAGCCTCCGCCCATGAAGAAGCCCTCGTGGGGCTTCGGCGGGTTCGTCCCGATGGTCGTCACCCGCCTGCACGCCCGCTACGACGCGACCACCCTCGGCGACGACCTGGTCTTCCGTGCCGCGGCTGCGGTGGTCGGCGGTCGCGAGCACGTCATCGACGACAAGGGCAACCTCGAGAAGGGCGCGCAGCTCTCGACGGCGAACAACTTCCAGGCGCGTTACATCATCCGCCACAAGTGGGCCGGCGCCATCAAGTGCCAGAACCCCCGCCGCGGCATCTGGGGTGGACCGCCCGGCTCTTACGGCGTGCCGCCGCCGGCGCCGGCGACCAACCTCGCCGCCGCGCCTCGCGGAACGGTGAAGCTCGCCACGATGCTCAAGGCCGGCATGCCCGCGTTCGAGATCACGCCGGCGAGCGGGGTGCTGCCGTCGGTCACGCCGATCACGCCGCCCGACGCGCCGCTCGGTGACGCTGGGGTCGATGCGAGCCTGGCGAACCCCGACGACGCCTCGGTCCCGCCTGCAGCGAGCACGCCGAGCGCCGTCGCACCCGCGACGGTTCCGTCGGTTACGCCCAAGCCGAAGAGCGGCTGTGGCTGCGCGGTCCCAGGCACCGCCGCTGGGGCGGGCGCGCTGGTGCCCCTCGGGCTCGCGCTCGCAGCGGCCTTCGCGCGTCGGCGTTCGAGGAGCTGAACCATGAGCCGGCGCTCGTTCTCGTTCGTGGCGATCGCGATGCTCGTGGCATCGTGTGGCTCGCGCTCGTCCAAGCAACCTGCACCTTCGCTCACGGCGGCAGCTTCGGCGTCGGTGGTGCCGAGCGCCTTTCCGGCCCTCCGTAACGACTCGCCGTTCGCGCCGTCGTTCACCCGACTCGATGCGACCGCCGGTCCGGTCGACTCGGGGCTCCTCGGCGATCCCGTGCAGTGCGTCGGGTGTCACGCCGACGTCGCGGCGCAGTGGGAGCCCTCGGCGCACCACAACTCGTCGTTCAGCAATCGCTTCTACGCGACGGCGGTCGATCTCACCCGCAAGCACCGCGGCAACAAGGTGTCGCGGTGGTGCGGAGGCTGTCACGATCCTTCACTGCTCCTGGCCAACGCTTCCGCGACCGGAGTCGATCCGCTGATCGATCGCGACGACGTCGCCAAGAGCCCGCGCGCGGGCGACGGCATCGGCTGCCTGGTCTGCCACTCGACGGTCGAGGGCTCGCGCACCGGCGGCGGCGGCTACCTGGTGAAGTGGCAACCGTTCAAGGAGCCCGATCCGAAGAGCCCAGAGGCAGTCGCCGAGCACAAGAAGGCGATGAAGGCGCCCGTGCTGGAGAAGGCGGAGTTCTGCGGCTCCTGCCACAAGGTCTCGCTGCACGCCGACGTGAACGGCAAGAAGTGGCTCCGCGGCCAGAACGACTTCGACGGTTGGGAGCAGGGCCCGTGGGCGTTCGGCGGTGCGAAGACGGCAGAGGCGATCTACGCCCCCGACACGCCGAAGAAGCTCTGTCAGGACTGCCACATGCAGCCGGAGATCGCCACGAAGAACGATCTCGCCGCGAAGGCAGGTCCGGACGGGAAGAAGGTCGTTCGTTCGCACCGCTTCCTCGCGGCGAACACCGCGCTCGCCGCGTTCGCCGGCGACACCGAAACGATCGCGTTGCAGCAGGCGCGCATCGCGGGCGCGGTGCGGGTCGACGTCATCGCGCTGCGCCGCGCCGAGCACCTCCACGACGCGCTGCCCGTCGAGACCACCAAGCTCGCGGCCGGCGACAAGGTGGCCATCGACGTCGTCGTCGAGAACACCAACGTCGGCCACAAGTTCCCCACCGGCACCGTCGACTCCAACGAGGTGTGGCTCGCGTTCGACGTGCTCGACGCCAAGGGCAAGCCCGTCGCCCGGAGCGGCGCGCTCGACGACAAAGGCGAGCTTGGATCCGAGGCGCACAAGTTCGGCGTGATGCAGCTCGACAAGGACGGCGCGCCCGCGCTGCTCCGTGATGCGCACCGGTTCGTCGCCGCAGGGTGGGACACGACCATCCTTCCCAAGGACGCGCGCGTGGTTCGCTTCGCGCTCGCGGTCCCCGCGGGCACGCCGCTGCCGCTCCGCGTGTCGGCGCGCGTTCTCTATCGGAAGTTCTCTGCCGCGTTCACCCTCGCCGCGTGCAAGAGCACCGCGGCGAGCGCACCGCCGATGGCGAGCTGCCCGCCCTTGCCGATCACCGAGATCGCACGCGACGAGGTCGTCGTCGGGAGCGACACGACCGAGCGCCCCGAGCGATGGAAGCGGCTCGATGCGTATGCGCGCGGGCTGATGAACGCGATTCAAGAAGAGGTCGGCGACGCCGATCCGATCCTCGACGAGGTCATGAAGCTCGCCCCGGAGCGCGCGCACGGCTTCATCGATCTCGCGCGGCTGCGCATCCGTCAGGGCCGCACCGCCGACGCCGATGCGGCGCTCGACCTCGCGGCGAAGCTCGATCCGACGACCCCGGTGGTGCCGTTCCTCCGCGGGCTCTCGCGCTACGAGATCTACCGCCTGGCCGACGCGGTCGAGCCGCTCGGCGTGGCGGTCGCGCGGGCCCCCCACGCCGTGCACACCGTCGAGCTCTTCGCCGAGGCGCTGCAGCTCGCGGGCGACGATCGCGGGTCGCTGCCGGTCCTGCACGCCGGGCTCGTCTTCGACCCGGAGTCCGCCCAGCTCCGCCACCTCGAGGCCCTCGCATTCGACAAGCTCGGGCTCCCCGGGCAGGCCGAGATCGCACGAGCCGCCTACCTCGAGTACCGCCGCGACGACGACACGCCCCGGCTGCGTTCGGCCTGCAAAGCGAAGGTCCCCGGTTGCGCTCGGGAGGCGAACCCGCTTCACCTGCACGAGCTCGAGGCTCCCCGGCCATGAGCGTAGTAGGCTCGTCTTCGGTGTCCAAAGGGGGGTCCAAAGGCGAGCTGCGCACCTACCGCCCGGGCGCCGTCACCGTTGGTTTCGATCTGACCGGGCCGACCGCCGACCTCGTGATGCTCGAAAAGGAGCTCCTCGCCCTCGAGGCGCGCATCGCCCGCGAGGGGGGGCGCGTCGTTTCGCTCTTCTGTCGGGTCCGCGACGTCGTGGCCATCCTCGGCGGGCCCAGCTTCGTCCGGTTCGCCCGCGCCTACTTCGAGCGGACGCCGAGCTTCCAGCGGGCGGCGGTCTACGTCGAGCGTTCGTTCGTGGTGCGAACGGTCGTGGACCCGATCGCCCTGCTCGCCCCACGCGTCGGAATGCGCACGTTTTCCAGCCTCGAGGGCGCGGGGGGGTGGATCAAGGAGGTCGACCCGACGTTCCAGGTCCCGGGCCCCGAGCCGACGCCCGGACGGCCGGGCTGATTGACGCGACCTCGGAGCGGGCCGAAGTAGGGCGCCGTGTCTGATCCCACAGCCCTCGATTCGCCTCCCCCCGGTGGTGGTCTGGGGCCGCGCGCGCGGTTGGGCAAACGCCTCGCGCAGGTCGTGTACTTCGTCCTGCTCGTGTGGGTGATCGCGGCCGGCGCCATCGAGATCCTCGCCGAGGGTCTCTTTGCCGCCCGCGTCCCCCGTGACGCGTCCGCCTGTCGCACCGAGCTGGTCGCGCTTCGCGCCCGGCTCGCCGAGGCCTCCCTGGCCCGGCCTGACGGGCTCGGCGAGCTCGGCGCCGTTCGTGCCTTCCGTGCTGCGCTCGGCGGTGAAGCCGGTCGTGCATGGGACAACCGGGTGCAAGAGCTCATCGACGGTTGTCCGGCCGCCGAGTCTTCCGCCGCGTATGCTCTCGCGCGACTTCGCGCCGCACACGAGGCGATGGTCCGCATCGACGCGCAACAGGTCGCGCCGGCACGCGACGCGCACGCTCAATCCGTGAAGGCGATGGCCCCCGTGGCCGCGCCCCCCATTTCGAAAGACCAGTCCCCGCAGCCATGACCGATCCGAGCGTCACCCCGTCCACCTCGTCCGCCCCGAGCGAAAGCGAGCCGGCCAAACCCACTTTCGACGTCCTGCCGCTCACCGCCGAGGTCAAAAAAGCCCTCGAGGAGATGGGCTATACGAACCCGACGCCCGTGCAGCTCGCGTGCTTCGACTCGGTCGTGCGCGGCAAGGACGTCCTCGTCCAGGCGCGGACCGGCACCGGCAAGACGACCGCGTTCGGCCTTCCCCTCGTCGACCAGGTCGTGCGCAAGAGCGGCGGCCTCCAGGCCCTCGCGCTCTGCCCGACGCGAGAGCTCGCGCTGCAGGTCGCGGCCGAGGTCACCAAGCTCGGCAAACACCGCGGAATCAAGGTGGCAGCGGTGTACGGCGGCGCCCCGATGGGCCGGCAGATCGCCGAGCTCGAGGACGGCGCGCACATCGTCTGCGGCACCCCCGGCCGCGTGCTCGACCACCTCCGTCGCGGCACGATGGACCCGAAGAACATCCGTGCGCTCGTCCTCGACGAAGCCGACGAGATGCTCTCGATGGGCTTCGAGAAGGAGCTCTCGCACATCCTCGAGAAGCTGCCGAGCCCGCGCCAGACGCTCTTGTTCTCGGCGACCGTCACGAGCGACGTCAACAAGCTCGTGCGCAAGATGAACGACCCCGAGACCATCATGCTCTCGGGCGATCAGGTCGGCGCGCTCGACCTCGCGCACTATTTCTACCTGCAGCGCGGCGACAAGGCGAAGGACCTCCTGCGCATCATCGAGGTCGAGAACCCGCAGAGCGCGATCTGTTTCTGCAACACCAAGGACGAGACGGAACGCGTCGCCAAGGAGCTGCAGAAGGCCGGGTTCGCTGCGGATTACATCTCCGGCGACCTCGACCAGAAGGAGCGCGAGCGCGTGATGAACGCGACGCGCGAGGGCAAGCTCCGGTTCCTCGTCGCGACCGACGTCGCCGCGCGAGGCATCGACATCAGCCACCTCACGCACGTCCTCAACGTCGATTTCCCCGAGAGCCCCGAGTACTACGTGCACCGCACCGGCCGCACCGGTCGCGCGGGCCGCACCGGCACGGCGATTTCGCTCATCTCGCCGAAGGACATCGGCAACCTCTACTACCTGCGCCTGACCTACGGTCTCAAGCCGATCGAGCGCACCCTGCCGACCGAGCAGGAGGTTGCGTCCCGCCGCGAGGCCGACCTGGTGGGCCGAGTCGATCAACTCGTCAAGGAGCGTGCGCCCTCGCTCGATGCGCGTTCGCTCGCTCGTCGCGTGCTCGCCCACGAGGACGCCGAGACCTACGTCGCGACCCTGCTTCGCGAGGTGCTCGGCTCCGCGCTCGTTTCGGCCGACGAGGCGGCGCGCGCGCGCCGCGCCAAGAACCCGCCGCCGGTGGAGGCTCCCCGTCCGCCCGAGGCGCCGCGCGAGGCGCGTGCGCCCCGTGAGCGCCGCGAGCGCGAGGAAAGGCCCGCCGAAAAGCCCGCCGAAAAGCCCGCAGAGGCACCCGCGGAGAAGCCTGTCGCCAAGACCGAGGAGCGTGCCGAGCGACCGCGTCGCGAGGAGCGTCCCCGCCGCGAACGCGAGCCGGCCGGTCCGGTGACCGCCGAGCGCGCAGCGCTTCGCGATCGCGATCGCCCGCGCGATCGTGGCGACCGGGACTTCGCCCGCAGTGCGCACTCGGAGCTGACCGAATGGTCCCCGCCGGACGAGCCCGATGACGAGTCGCCGATCCTCGCCGGGGAACGTCGTCGTCGCGAGGCCGCCGCGAAGGAAGCTGCCCAGCCCCGTGAAGCGCGCGAGCCGGCGCCCCAGCCGCGGGAAGCGCGGGAGCCCCGGGAAGCCCGTGAGCCCCGGGAGTCGCGTCGGGAGCGCCCGGCGGCCCCGGCGGCCGACGTCGACGACCGGGTGGTCACCCTGACCGACGTCGCGACCATCTTCGTCAACTCGGGCCGCCGCGATCGCCTTCGCGCTGCCGACTTGCTCGAGGTTCTCGAGAAGCGCGCGGCCATCGAGCCAGAGGCCGTGGGTCGCATCCGCATTCGCGATCGCAACACGTTCCTCGACGTCCGCCCCGATGTCCTCGAACGGGCCATCGCCGCCCTCAAGGGCGTCGTGGTGCAGGGGCGAACGCTCAACGCAGAGCCGGCGCGTCCCGCCGGTTCGCCCTCTGGTTCGATGGAAGGGCCGGACACCGACCCGGGCGACGAAGGGCGCGCCTCGAGCCCGACGGAGCCTCGCGGATGAAGCGCGGCGCGCTCCTGTCGTTCGCCTTCGCCGCGCTTCTAGCGTGCAAGCGCACGCCCGAGCCCACGACGGACGCCGGGGCCGCGGCTGCAACGACGGCAGCGAACACGCCGCCCGCTCCAGGGGCAGCCCCCGCGGCCGCAGGCGGCAACGGGTTCGACCCGGCGAGCCCTGCGCCGCGCGAGCTTCCGACGGTCGAGGGCCCGACCGATCCGTACGTCCTCGAGGTCGGCGTCGAGGCCGTGCCCGGCGCACCTGCGCCGGCTGCGCCCAAGGCCGATCCGTTCGAGGCATCGATCGCGTCGGTGCGCTCGTCGTCGGTCGGATGTTTCGCGGGACTTCCTCCCGGCGACTACTCGGCGACCGTCTCGGTCTTCGTCACGCCCTCCGGGGTCGCGAGCACCGTCACCGTCGTCTCGGGTCCGAGCGACGAAGCGGTTCGCAAGTGCCTCGTGCAAGCGGCCACCCGCTCGTACCCCGCGAGCAAAGATGGCCGCAAGCTCTCGGTCGACGTGAGCGTGAAGGGCTAGCACCGCTCGGCAGAGATCCTGCCAGATGTTACGCCTGCAAGGGGGCGGGCAAGGCGCTCCAGAGCGCGCTCGAGGGCACCACCGACACCGTGCTCTACCCCATGAGCCTGAACCAAGAGATTCAGGGCTTCGATGACGACGGGGGCGTCGGACGCATGTCGCGGTGGACCCGGCTGCCGGGCAAGGATGTCGAGTACTTCCTGGTCGGGACGTATGCATCCGGGTCGTGGGGCTACACCGACGTCATCGCGAACGACCTCACGCCGGACGCCGACGGTGACACGCTCGGCGTCGCGCTCGAATCGGAGCTCGGCACCTGCGACTCCGCGACCACCTCGACCGGCTGCGCGAACGTCACCAACAAGAAGGACTCTGATCACGATGGCCTGACCGATTTCCACGAGACATTCGGAAAAGATGTCGCCAAGGGGGAGTGGTACAACGCCCTGCACCTGCCGGCATGGGGCGCCGACCCGCGGAAGAAGGACGTGTTCATCGAGCAGGACTGGATGGATTCTTCCGTCTACAAGTGGAACGCGACCGTCACGAGCAACCCCTTCACCGAGGCGCTCGCCGATCAGACCCAGGCAAAATACTCGGTCGCACCTGCCGGAGATGTCCGCAACCTGTCTGGTGAGAACGGTATCTCGTTGCACTTCGACATCGCGCCGTCGGGCAATCCTTGTCCGACGAGGCCGAAGCTGTGCGGCGCTTGGGGGCAGGGTGGGACCCGAATCTCCTCCAGCGATCACGAAGTCACGGAGGCTGCCGATCACACGATGCACAGCGCGCGCAGCGGAGTGTTTCGCCACCTGCTGATCTTCTCCACCGGAGGAGTTGCCTATGCGCCGGGCAGCTGGGTGGACGCGGGTCTCGGAGCGGCCTGGGACGCTGCCCCCAGCACCTTCCATCCGAAGGCGGTGATTCATGAGCTCGGTCACGCGCTCGGGCTCTCGCACGCCGGTTGGGGCGGTCGGACCGACGGCATCGAGCAGATCCTGAGTTGCAAGCCACACTACGACAGTCTGATGAACTACGCGTACGACGTGAACTGGGCCGTCGATTCCGCTAAGTACAACTTCTCGCTCGGTCTGAACTCTACCGTCATCGACCCGGCGCGCGTGTCGGAGACGGCGAACCTGCTCTCTCCTTACGATGGCAACCGGCTCGCCGTCACCTCGCCGTCGCAGACGACGCACTGGTTTCCGCAAGCATCGACGGGCAGCGCGGACTGGAACCGCAGCAACACCTTCTCGGACACGCCCGCGAGCGGGGCGGTTCGCAGCTCGTTGATTGGCGGAAACTGCGGCGTCGAGTGGGATTGGGCGGTCGCGGACGTCGTCGCGCCCATGACCGACGTTGCGCCCACCGTCGGACCGGACGTCGCCGCCTTCGAGTCCCCTTCGTGCTCTCCGACCTGCCAGCGGCTGTACGTGGCCTACGCGAACGTGGCGCGGAGCGGGGAGAATTGGTCGGGGCCCGGGCGGGCGAGTCCCCACCCGGCGGGCCGAAGCCTGGTGCGAGCGTGATGGCGGCCATCGAGCGGATCGACGGCGCGACGTGGCCTGCAAAGCCAGCGTCGGGCCCACCACCGGCGATTGGGCGGAAGGTCCCCGCCTGCGCACTTGCGGCGTACGCAAGGTTGGCCGACGAGCGCAAGGTGCTCGAAGCCAGCTACGCGAGTGACGCGCCTGGATTCGCCAAGGCGTACGCAGCCCGGAAGAAGGCGGTCGTCGGTCAAGCCGCGATGGACGCTCTCGGGTGTCGGGGAGGTGTCCCGTGAGCGGCCTCGTGCGGTGCCGGGTCGCGATACTGGCATGGCTCGGATGTGCGGCGTGCGTCGGTTCGAAGACGCCGGCCGCGTCGGATGCAGGACCTCCGGCCGATGCATTGGCAGATGATATGAGCACGGTGGCGGAAACGAGTTCGACGACCGATGCGGTCGCCAAGGACACGGCATCCGAGGCGACCGTGCCGGATGGCGACAGCGGCGAGTACTGCCCCGACCCAGCGTATCCTCCGCGTACGGACGGGTGCCCTTGTTTCCCCCCGGGTGGGGGCTGCAGCGCGGCGGATCTGGGCAAGACCTGCGACTACTTGCAGATGTGTCCGGGCGGCGCGATCGGTGGATCTTCGGGGGACCGGGCGCATTGCGAATGGGTGACGCCGGTCGAGGGCCCTACCGTCAGGATGTGGGTCAGATCGCCCGCGCCGTGCCCCAGCGACGCGGGGCCAGGCTGACCGTGGTGCGCGCGTGGTCGCTCGCTCGCTCGGATGTGCGGGCTGGGTTGCGTCGGAGTCGCCTGCCGGTCGGATGCGGCATCCGCTCCGACTGATACGTGGGGAGGCGACACGAGCACCGGGTCGGACACGAGCTCTGCGCCCGACGCGGTGACCAAAGATCCGACGGAACCGCGGCGGACGCCGATGCTGGGATCCAGCCTACCCTCCGCGCACTGACGGGTGCCCTTGTTTTCCACCGGGTGGGGGCTGCAGCGGGGCGGATCTGGGCAAGACCTGCGACTACTTTCAGAAGTGTCCGGAGTCGAACCCCCGGGTCCATGCGACCCGGACGATGCAGGATCTACCCGTCGGAGAACTGCTCTAGGTAGAGCACTTCCCGTACGCGTTGATATGTGACGGGCCGGCCGGCGCAGCCCAACGTTCGAGGCCGTACGCGCGGGTCATGCTGAGGTTGAGCCCGCTCTCGTCGAAGAAGATCAGGTTATCGAGCAGCGCGCCCAGCCCGAGTCGCGTGAAGTGCCATCGGAGGAGTTGCGTCGAGTCGCTCTCCCGCTCGGTGGCGAAGATCGTTTATTTTCCTCGTGAGCCCCAGCCGGTCGAGTACGCGCTGGAGCGTCGAGATCTTCGGCAACGTCCCGCGGTGTGCGGCGTAGCGTTAGGCGATCTCATCGAGCGTCAGATCGGGCGTCTGTCCGACGATGACGAGCAACAGCTGTTCACCTTCGGCGTCGATCCGTCGCACCGGGCCGCCGCCGTGC
>Ga0208492_1000736_pt1 | contig 25363 bp, 20 predicted proteins | sample Subbioar_CSW14AB_FD_184820 | JGI IMG/M metagenome (GOLD analysis project Ga0208492, IMG submission 184820) | Serpentinite rock and fluid subsurface biosphere microbial communities from McLaughlin Reserve, California, USA - CR12Mar_CSW14AB (SPAdes) | ecosystem: Environmental > Terrestrial > Deep... | reverse complement strand
CGTGGTTATCTGCGCAAATCCGGGCGCTTCGTCGATCGCCGGCCACTCTACATGCTGGAAACGATCGAAGGCCGCCCCATCTACTACATGATGCCGATACAGGGGGTGAGCCTCGAACCATACATGAATCACCTCGTCGATGTCAGCGGCGGCACCTTTTACAACCCCGAAAACCGCGCCGAAATCATGTATGTTCAGCAGATCAGCCTGGCCCCGCAGTAATAAGAATGTGCATTTTTCGACGCTTGATTTGCTATTGATTAAAACCCCTATTTCGTCTTCGCTTTTTGCTCTTGCTCACTCCACTGGAATACCGGCCCCTTGGCCGGGTCGAACCCCTTCAAGTGCGCGGTTTCTGATTGAGGCCGCTTCGACGGCGGAAAATACCGCCAGGGTTTGTCGCCGAAAACTTCCTTGAGTAGGTTGGCCAACGGCTTGTCCTTGGGAATGAGTTCGGCCCGCGTCACCACAAGATTGCGGCTGTCATTGCAATCGAACCAGGCTTGCACCCCCTCGGCCCAATATTCCTTGTGATTGGTGGCTGCATAGCCGCCTTTCCACAGGCCCTTGGCCATGGCCTCCTCATAGGCCTTTTTCAGTCGCCCATCGAAGGTCGGATCGACCCGCGCAAGACCGATCTCGTGCACGACATGGCCAAACTCATGGATGAGGATGTTCTCGCCCCGGTAGGGATCCCCCTTCAATTCGAGCAGATTTTCCTCGGCTCCCGAGATCGCCGGCCGCCACTTGGTCGCCCCCAGACCGCGTGCGCGCCCGTTCCAGTAATCTGCCGGTTTCAAATCGGAATGTTCCGGGACATCCAGGGTGCGTTCGTCATGGGCCATGATCGCAATGCGGATTTTCTGATCGGCAATGGCTTTCAGCAGATCGTCACGCCCCTCCATCATGCGGCTCAAGACCCAGTGCGCTTCCGCCAGCGCCACATCTTGAAGTTTGGCCGTGCCCAGAATCGGCACCGGACCGAGCATCAGGCATTTCTTGTACTTGGGGGATAGGCCCCACGCTTGCACCAGTTCCCTGGACGGCGGAGACGGAGAATCGGCGGAAGGCGCCATTGGCGGCGGCTGACCCTGAGCGAAGCAAGGAAGCAGAAGCGAACCCACCAAAATCCCGTTCACGATCATGTGCGATGCCTCCTCAGCGACGGGCGATCGTAGCCAGAACCCCTTCCCCTCATCCTTATGCCTGACCTTTTCCCCAACCCCTTCTATCATCAACTTTTTGGCAAAGTACGCGGCGGGCATTCCTCCCCGAGGTTATCGGTAATGGCTTATACGAATGTTCAGGTCCCCAAGGGGGACAAGATCTCGATCTCCGGCGACAAACTCCAGGTTCCCGATCATCCGATCGTTCCCTTCATCGAAGGTGATGGCACCGGTCCTGATATTTGGCGTTCTTCGGTGCGCGTGCTCGACGCCGCGGTGGAAAAGGCTTACGGCGGCAAGAAAAAAATCTCCTGGATGGAGGTTTACGCCGGCGAAAAGGCGTTCAAGCAATTCAACAACTGGCTGCCCGACGACACCGTCACCGCCTTTCGCGAGTTCCTCGTCGGCATCAAGGGCCCGTTGACCACGCCGATCGGCGGGGGCATGCGTTCGCTCAATGTTGCCTTGAGGCAAATGCTCGATCTGTATGTCTGCCTGCGCCCTGTTCGCTGGTTCAAGGGGGTTCCGAGCCCCGTCAAGAACCCGGGCAAGGTCGACATGGTGATCTTCCGTGAGAACACAGAAGACATCTACGCGGGCATCGAGTTCGAAGCCGGCACCGAGGCCTGCGAAAAATTCCTCAAATTCTTCAAGGAGACCTTCCCCAAGGAGTTTGGCAAGATCCGCTTCCCCGGCACCACGGGCATCGGCATCAAGCCGGTCTCCCGCGAGGGTTCGGAACGATTGATCCGTAGCGCGATCGAATATGCGATCGTTAACAAGCGCAAGAGCGTGACCCTGGTTCACAAGGGGAACATCATGAAGTTCACCGAGGGAGCCTTCCGCAACTACGGTTACGCCCTCGCCGAACGCGAATTCGGAGCAAAGACCTACACCTGGGACCAGTGGGAGAAAACCAAGAAGGAGAAAGGCGAAGACGCCGCCAATGCCGAGCAAAAGGCCGCCCTCGCTTCCGGCAAAATCCTGGTCAAGGATGCGATCGCCGACATCACCTTGCAGCAGGTGCTTACCCGCCCTGATGAGTTTGACGTGATCGCCACGCTGAACCTCAACGGCGATTATCTGTCTGACGCCCTCGCAGCCCAGGTCGGCGGCATCGGCATCGCCCCCGGCGGCAACATCAATTACCTCACCGGCCACGCCGTGTTCGAGGCGACCCACGGCACCGCGCCCAAATACGCCGATCTCGACCGGGTCAACCCCGGCTCGGTCGTCCTCTCGGGCGAAATGATGCTGCGCTACATGGGCTGGACCGAAGCGGCCGACCTGATCATCAAGGGGATGGACGGCGCCATCGCCGCCAAGCAGGTCACCTACGACTTCGCCCGCCTCATGGAAGGCGCGAAAGAGATCAAGTGCAGCGAGTTCGGCTCGGCCATCATCAAGCACATGTAACGGCCGGCACTCAACAAGCCTCTCTGTCAGGCCGGCCCGCAAGGGGCGGCCTGATTTTTTTATTTCGCGCTGTCTACCGGAAAAAGCAGGCCGATTCCCGCTGCCTTCAAGCCCTTTTTAGATCTCTGAATATGCCCTAGGCGCCAGCAGCTTGTTGGTGATCGTGGAGACGATCTCTTTATCCGCATATTCGGGCATGGAACTCAGTTTCTTCCAGGCGGGATCTTTGACAAATTTCCCCCAGGAGGCCTTGCGGTTGTCGTCGTCTGGGAAAACGAGGAAATAGGTGAGATTCGGTAAGTTTGGCCCAGTGAGCGCTGAGGCGAAGAAGACGGGCGTCAGGCCATTCTGACGGAAGATCTCAATTTCTCCCTTTTCGAACATCTCGATCTTTTTGGCGGCCGCTCGTTCGTTGTGGCTTTCGTAAACCCTCAGGTTAAAGAGCCGGGCCTTGGTGGGGTCGGGCTTTTCGATCTTCGGCATGCCCGCGATCGCCTTGACCAGTACGGTGCCAATGCGGCGATAAGCGGGATCATCGGCTTTCACGCCCAAATATTCGTCGGCGGCCTTCAAATAGGCCGTATCCGCCGCAAGCGCGGCCGGCAGCGCGAGTGCCGAGTCCGCTGACTTGTGAATCAGAAGTATAGTCACGCGCTGCATTCCCGCGGGAGCCGCGGTGTCTGTGTTCTTCTTGCTCACCACCTCCCGCTCGGTGCTTTCGATTTCACTGAACACACCCACCGGCCCCAGCCCAAGACGGTGCGCGGCCGGGATCAGCGCCTCCTTCAAATAGGCATCGAGTAAGGGCAGCTTGGCCGCCTTGAGTGTGTAGGTGCGCAGTTCGTAGATTTCCGTGCCGGCGGCAGCCGGCTCTGCGCGACGTTCTTCGCCCATCGCTCGGGTTCCCATTCCGGTGGCGGCGGCACACAGTCCGGCGACGGTGGCTTGCGCGAAGGCACGGCGTTTCATGGCTTTTTCTCTCAACCGGTGACAACAGAAACAAGGAGGGCAGGCGGCGAGGACGAGCCGTCTACCTTGGTTATAACCGGTTTGCGCCATTCGTCATGACCGCATTGGCGCTGTCTGGATCAGGTAACGAACGCAGTTCCGGCGCCGTCTTGATGGCGCCAACGAAGCCGTAGCCGGCGACGCGGTCCGCTACGCGAAGCAGATAGCAATCACACCACCGGCGAGCGTGCCAGGAATCGTGAATGATCTGGCAGTTCATCTCCTGGCGATAAAGATCACGAAGCGCCAGAACCTCTTCGGGAGGCACGATCTCGACTTCGATGGGCGCATGGGTCACCGGTCACACTCGCAATAGAAAATTGCTTCGAAGTCGACTCGGATCATGCCCACCAGGAATTTATTCCAACACCTTGTCGGGGTCGAAATACTCCTTCGCCTGGCGGATGGCGTTATCAAACAGCGCCAGACAACCGACGACCCAGAGGCTTGGCAATTCTCCCCCCGTCAGGATGGCCGTGTAATCAAACACGACATTGCCGCCATCGAACGAGGCCCGGACGAGGCGCAGTTTGCGATTCACCCGGCGCACAAATTTCAGGATCGCCTGACGATCGGCCGTGGCCCGCACCGGTTCCGGTGCCGTAAATACCAGATAACGCCATTCGTCTTCATCGGAGGAACTGACCCCCGACAACTCGACATAACAGAAGGCGCTCTCCCACTGAACGGTCAACCCTTCGGGCGCCTCTTCGGGACCATTCCATTGCGCTTCGATGCCGTTGTCCTCGAAAATCTTGGAGAGGATTTCCAAAGTCACGGTTCCCGCGGAAATCGTCGGCGGCGCGTCCATCGATGGCTTCCTTCGCCCGGCTCAAATAAACGAATCTCAACAGGATCCCAACAAGCGGGGACCAGAAAAACCTAGGCACTTTCCAGCAAAAGAAAACCACGGTCCCGAGGTCCTTCGACGATTGACCCACCTACGGCTTTTGCCCCAGGAGTTCCTTGGCCGCATCACCCAGAAGGTCGCGGTGCATGCGCAGCCGATCCTCGAAGAAGACTTCCCCCACTTGGGTGTCGAGAAGCCGCGTTCCCAGAAGCGACAAGGCCGCCGCATCGTCACTGAGACCTTCGCCGTAAACAATCCGGTCGCATTCGCCTTTTTCGCCAAGCAACTTGGCAAAGTAAGCAATCGCCAAGTTGTCTTTTCTGGGCATTTGCATGCCGCGCACCACGACTTTGATTTTGTCCCAGCGTGGCCCCAGCTCCTTGCGCCAGATCGAAATTGCGGCGTCCATGGTTTCAATCTGGGCTCGCCCGGCATCCAGCATGTTGGCGTCGATCGTTTTGCGTTGATTGCCGCAAAATTCTCTCAGGGCTTGCGACTCAAAGACCTGATCCCCAACCCACCCTTGTGTTTGCTCAAGGGTCCTGGCAATCATCCGGCGGTTGCGCTCCAGAACCGGTGGGGCCAGTCCTACCTTGGGCAAATCGAGGTTCAGCACCGCCCACTCGTTTCGCAGAACAATGAGGCGCTTTTTGACCGGTTCACTCAGCCGGCCGTCCTTTTCATTGCTCAGCAAGACATAGACATGCAAGGGAATGTGCGACAGTGCCTTCAATTGGGAATAGCGGTCGTTAATCGTGGGAGCTTCGCGCCTCTTGAGCTGCTCATAGAGCGCCATCGACGAGCCGCCCACGACGATCACCGGCCCCGCCTCGCCAAGGAACTTGGCGCGAGTCTTTGCATAATCGGCCCGAAATTTCAGGTTGTAAGCGGCCAGCGGATCGGGAGGCGCAACTTGTTGTTCGACCGGTTCCTGGCCGCACGCGGCCCAAAGCAAGATCAAAAGAGGCTTCATGGATGCGGACTCGGGCTAAGAGAGGGAGGTTTTTGGCACCGCCATGGTATTTTACGAACCCTTATCCGACGTCGCTTCGCGTGACTTCCCAGGGGAAAAGCGACTCGTCGAAAAAAAATGTAACCCGCCGCAGTGGATCAACTCCCCGGACTCGTTGCTCGCCCGCCAAGCCTCCCCTGGGAAAAGACAAAAAAAACTCCCCCTACAACCGCGACAACCCGTAAATCAGAACCGCTCATCCCTCAACGCAGGCGCCCCCGTCCAGGAATTTGCCCTCCCCAGGCACCCGTGGGTTAGGCTTTTTGAGCCCTTGGGGACTCAAGGGTTTTCTGCTTGGAAGGAACCATGCTCCTAGCAGGGCAAGAAAGCCGGATGGGATCTTTGGCAAAGGCGGCCGCGCTTTTCCTTGGAGCGTTCGTTTTCTCTTTTGCCGGCTGCCAGCAATACCTCCACCACCACAGCCGCACCTCGCGCATCCAGCCTCCTAACGACGCCAGCCCCGGCTGGTTCCTTGCCGAACGGGCTCGCGAAGCCCTCTGGCATGGCGAGGAAGACGAACGCAACAAGCGCGCCACCGCCATCGACGAATATTACGAATCCGCGCGGCTTTCCTGGAACGCCCTGGAGCAATCCAACCAGGTCGAGCCGGTGCTCGCGATTTACGAGAACGCACTGGCGGGCATGATCCGGGTGGGCAAGGCCGAACAGCGCCTCGATCCGCAAAAAGGACTCACCCTCTCGTCAGGCCGGCTCGTCCCCCTTCGTTACTCGGGCATCGCCTGGCAGCCCGGCGATGTGCACAAGCTGGTCCCCCCGCCCAAACGAGGCGATCGGGAATTGATCAAATACTACCAGACCGATGGGATCGGCCTGCCGATGGTCGGTGTGCACGAGCAGACCGCCAATTCCTTCCTCAACCCCGAGAGTGTCTTCGCCATCACGGCGCTTCTGCGACCCGGTCCCGATGGCGAATTCGCGCTGGAATACTGCGACCCGCTGATTTTCGACCAGGTCGCGGTGGGTCAGCGCGCACTGCCCATGGCCCGGGATATCAGCGCGCCCTGGGCCCTGGCGGTCAAGGATCTGCCCCAGACCTGGTTTCGGGCTTTCTTCACCCCAAGCGAATCGGATGTCCAGGCGCAAATTCACATGATCGAACCGTATCAACCGGGGAAAATCCCGTTGATGTTGGTTCACGGCCTGTTTTCCGACCCGATGACCTGGGTGCTTTTGATCAACGAACTGAAAAACGAACCCGACATCCAGCGCAACTACCAGATCTGGTCGTTCCGCTACCCGACGGGAGGCCGGTTTTTCTTCTCTTCAAGCAAGTTCCGGGAACAACTGATCCAGTTGCGCATGAAGCTCGATCCCGGCCGGGCCGACCCGGCGCTCGACCAAATGGTCATGGCGGGCCATAGCCTGGGCGGAATCATGGCGAAAATCCAGGTGGTGGAGTCAGGGAACCTGCTCTGGGACCGCATCGCAGAGGGACCGTTCGAGGCATTGCAAGGACCTCCCGAGGTCATCCGGCAGGCGCACAACGCGCTGTTCTTCCACCCCGTGCCCTCGGTGCGCCGGATCATCTTCATTGGCGCCCCTCATAACGGTGCAAAGCTTGCCACCGGTTTTCTGGCCCGCAGCGGCGAAAGATTGATCACCTTCGACACGCCCGAAGATCAACAACTGAAGGCGTTCATCGCGCAAAATCAAAATATCATCAAGCCGAACATGGTGACTTCCATCCCCACCACGCTCGACATGCTCGAACCGAATCACCCGTTACTCGAAGCCTTGCGGCTGATGCCGATCGCCCCCTGGGTCAAGACCCATTCGATCATCGGCACGGGAGGTTGGTTTGGCTGCCGCCAGGAGACCGACGGCATTGTTCCCGTCGAAAGCGCCCACCATCCAGGAGATGTGACCGAACTGAAAGTGCGCGGCATTCACACGCACCTGCACCGCAATCCCGATTCGATCAAGGAGATCAAGCGGATCTTGAGGGAGCACCTGCGCGAAACCAAGGGACCGGTTCACTGAGTGACCCGGCCCCCTGGATGAGCGCCAACGCTACGCGGATGAGCGCCAACGCCACGCGATCGCTTAGCGATCCCAGTGAATGATCACCCCTAACCAGTTGTCCTTATCCTTGAGCAGTCCTTCGTAGGCCTCGCCCAGTTGGCTTGGCGCCAGGTTGTGGGTCACAAGCCCCTCCAGATTGAGCCGGCCCGAAGCCAGAGCCCCCAATAGCCAGTTCTGCGCCTTGTCGATGCTCCAGGCGCCCGCCAACCGGACATGGCCCGGTTCGAAAAGCATGTTGCCATGAGCGCCTGAGACTTCGATGTAGCGGCGATGCAGATCGTCGTAGAAGTTGACATTCTGCGCCTTGCCCCGGGGGCTGCCCACGACAATCACCTGGCCGGCATCGCAGGCCAACGACATCGCCACCGGCACGGCGTCGGGGATGCCCGTGGCATCGGCAACGACTTCCGCCCCGCGTGCGCCGAGGAATTCGCGCAATTGTTGGCCGGTATCGCCCGCGCCCGGGTCGATCGCATGGTGGACTCCACTGGCAAGCGCTGCTTTGCGGCGCATCGGCACCGAATCGATGCCGACCACTGGGTAGCAACCGGCGGCGACCATGCAACGGGCCGCGAATTGACCGATAATGCCCAATCCCAACACGGCGGCGCTACGGCCGAGAGTCAAACCCGCGCGCACCGAGGCGCCAAAGCCATAGCGGGCGATGCAGCCGAGTGAGGCTTTCTCAGCCGACAGGCCTTCGGGGAGTTTCCAGAAGCGAAAGCGTTCGTGGCCCTGGGTCAACAGTTCGGCCGAGGCATGATTTCCGGGAAAACTGACCCGGTCCCCCTCTTTCCATCCTTTGATTTCGGAGCCGACCTTGAGGATGCGCCCCGCCGCGCTGTAACCGGGCCGGAAGGGGAATTTCCAGTCGGGCATGTTGGGATCGCGCAGCCACTGATGGGTGCCCGTGTAAACGGCAAGTTCCGTGCCTGCCGAGACCCCGGAGCATTCCGCGGCAACGAGAACCTGATTGGGAGCGGGATCGGCAATTTCCACTTCCCGCAACTCGACCTTGTAAGGCTCCACCACCGCCAACTGCCGCGCGCGCATCGAATTCACCTTTTTGTCATCTCTGCTCTTGGAGATTTCCCGCAACTGCCGCCAGGGAAAGGTCCGCGGCGCCCGAGGAATCGTGCAAGAGGAATCGTACAATACGAACTTATGGTCCAAGAGGACTGCCGCCATGGTCGGGACTCATTCGAACCCGGGTCTTTTTCCAGAGTTTCACCGGGTTTTCGGAGGCGTTTGATGATTTGGGAAGTGGAAATCGCAGGCAAATTCTCCAAGGGCGCCATTGCAAGGATTCGCGAGGATTTCAAGCTCTTGTCGGGTGGCAAAGAACCCGAAGGGCTGATCGACCAAACTACCCGCGGCTGGCTGCTCGAAGGCGATCTCGATGCCGCCACGCTCGCCCGGCTGGCCGATTCGATGCTCGTCGACCGCGTCGTGGAGAACTGCCGCTACGCGCCCATTGCCAAAGACTGGGTCTCGACAAATGGAGAATGGCCCGAAAAATCGCCCCGAACCACGATCCTTTTTAAGCCCGGCGTCATGGACCCGGCCGCGCAAAGCGTGCTCGAAGCAGCCAAGGATCAGGGCTTTCCGTTGACCGCGGCCCGATCGTTTCGCCGCGTGTACGGCGGGAACCTGCCCGAAGCCGAGCAGCGCCTTTTGGAACGGCGCATCCTTGCGAACGAAGCGGTCGAACAGGTCCATGCCGGCCGGCCCGCGCTTACGCAGTTGGGCGGCGGCAAGCCGGGGAAATTCGGCAAGGTGGAAGTGCCCCTGGCCGGATTGAACGACGAGGCCCTGTTGGCGATTTCGAAATCGCGGCGGTTGGCGCTGACGCTTGAGGAAATGAAAACGATCCACGCGTTTTTCGCAGGCGAAAACCGCGCCCCCACCGACATCGAACTCGAAACCATCGCGCAAACCTGGTCGGAGCACTGCTCGCACAAAACCCTGAAAGGGCGCATCGAATTCGAATCGCCACAAGGCAATCGCACCTTCAAGAACCTGCTCAAGGAAACGATCTTTGGCGCGACCGTCGAGGTGCGCAAGAAGATGGGCGCCGGCGACTGGTGCGTCAGCGTCTTCGAGGACAATGCCGGCATTGTCCGCTTCGACGAGAATCACCACCTCTGTTTCAAGGTCGAAACCCACAACCGCCCCTCGGCGATTGAACCCTACGGCGGCGCCAACACCGGTTTGGGCGGCGTGCTGCGCGACATTCTGGGCACGGGCTTGGGCGCCAAGCCGGTGTGCAACACCGATGTGTTTTGTTTTGGCATGCCCGATTGCGCTCCGGCCGACTTACACTCGGGTGTCCTTCACCCCCGGCTGGTGATGCGCGGTGTGGTCGCCGGCGTGCGCGACTACGGCAACCGCATGGGCATTCCCACCGTCAACGGCGCGGTCTGCTTTCATCCCGACTATGTCGCCAACCCCCTGGTGTTCTGCGGCACGATCGGGCTTCTTCCCGTCGGCATGGAGAAAAAGGAAGCCAAGCCGGGCGATCTCGTCGTCACGCTGGGTGGCCGCACCGGGCGCGACGGCATCCATGGCGCCACCTTTTCCTCGGAAGGGTTGACCGCCGAATCGGAGAGCCTCGACGGCGGCGCCGTGCAAATCGGCAACGCCATCACCGAGAAAAAGCTGATGGATGCCCTGCTTCAGGCCCGCGACGAAGGGCTTTACCATGCGGTGACCGATTGCGGCGCCGGCGGGTTTTCTTCGGCCGTCGGGGAAATGGGCGCCGAACTCGGCGCCGTCATTGACCTCGAAACCGCACCGCTCAAATACGAAGGACTTGGCCCCGTCGAAATCTGGATTTCCGAATCGCAAGAGCGGATGGTTTTGGCGGTGCCCGAATCGTCCTGGCAAAGGCTTCAAGAAATCGCCGATGCCGAAGATGTTGAAGTCGCGACCATTGGCCGCTTCACCGACACCAAGAAACTGGAACTGCGCTGGCACGGCACCGAAGTGGGAACCCTTTCGATGGAGTTCCTCCACGATGGGCGGCCACCCATCGTTCGTAAGGCCACCTGGACACCGCCCAAGGCCGCGGGCGGGCCTGCACGACCGGCCAAGGAAGAGTTCACGCACACCTTGCTCGCCTTGCTCGCGACGCCCGAAATCGCCACCAAGGAAGCGATCATTCGCCAGTATGACCATGAGGTTCAAGCCGGCAGCGTGGTCAAACCCTTGGTCGGTGTCCGGCACGATGGCCCCTCCGACGCGGCCGTCGTCGCCCCGGTGCTCGGCTCGGACATGGCCTTCGCCGTGGCCAACGGCATCCAGTTTCGCTTAGGCCGGCTCGATCCCCACGCCATGGCCCGCGCGGCCGTGGACGAAGCGGTGCGCAATCTCGTCGCCGTCGGCGCCGACCCGGCGCGGATTGCATTGTTGGACAATTTCTGCTGGGGCAACACCGACCGGGCCGAGGAATTGGGCTCGCTGGTTCGTGCGGCCGAAGGGTGCAAGGATTTGTCGGTTGCCTGGATGATGCCCTTCATCTCGGGCAAGGACAGTTTGCGCAACGAATACAACCATGAAGGACGCAGGATCGTCATTCCGCCCACGCTTTTGATTAGCGCGATGGGGCTGGTGGCCAACCGCAACAATGTCATCACGATGGACCTCAAGGAAACGGGCAACCGGATCTTCTTGATCGGCAAGTCGGCCAATGCGCTCGCCGGCAGCCACTGGCAGCACCTGCACGGACTCGACCCTCTCGACACCGGCGAACTTCCCGCCGTCGATGCCACCCTGGCCCTCTCCACCTTCCACTCTCTGCATCAAGCGATGCACGATGGCTTCGCACGCAGTTGCCACGATGTCTCCGACGGCGGCATCGCCGTGGCCATCGCCGAAATGGCAATCGCCGGCGGCATTGGGGTCGATCTCGACAAGCTGGCCTCCGCGGCCAAAGACCTCGATGCCGCGGCCCTGCTCTTTGGAGAGTCGCCCAGCCGGTTCCTGGTCGAAGTGCAGCCCGCCAAGGTGCAGGATTTCCTGGCCTACATGGACGGGGTCGACTGCCATGAAATCGGCACCACCGTGCGCGAACCGCGCGTTCGCATTGCCGGGCCGGATGGCTCCTGGATCGTCTGGGCAACGCTCGACGATCTGCGCAAGGCGTTTCATGCCGCTCCTGTGATTTAGATCCTGACGCTAACCTCTGGCGATGGATCGGGCGGCGATTTACTCTGGCAACGGAAAGGACCTCTCTCCCATGTCCACGACTCGCCGTCAATTTGTTCAAGCCACGCTCGCCAGCGGCAGCGCCCTTGGGATGCTTCCTGCCGCGGAAGAGAAACAGGAAAAGCAGGCGCCGGCTCCCAAATTGCGCCTCGGCCTCATCGGTCCCGGCGGCATGGGCACCGCTCATCTGAAGCTGCTCGTCAAGCGGCCCGATGTCGAGGTGACCTGGATCGCGGAAGTCGACAAGAATCGCCTGGCATCGGCCGCCGAGTTCGTGGAAAAGGCCCCGAACGGCAAAGCTCCCAAGACTACGAACGATCTACGCCAGGTGCTTGATGACAAATCCATCGACGCCGTGCTGATCGCCACGCCCGATCACTGGCACACCCCGGCGGCGCTTCTGGCGCTCGACGCGGGCAAGCATGTCTATGTCGAAAAGCCCTGTTCGCACAATATCCGCGAAGGCCGCTTGCTGGTCGAGGCGGTCAACCGCACGGGGAAAGTTTTGCAAGTCGGCACGCAGTCGCGATCGACCCCTACGGTCCGCGAAGCGATCGACCGGTTGAAATCCGGAGCGATCGGCGAGATTCTCTGCGCGAAAGCATGGAACAGTCAACGGCGCGGTTCGATCGGAAAAACGAAACCGGCCAAGCCGCCGGAGACGATCGATTTTTCCATGTGGCTTGGACCCACTCCCGAAACGCCCTACCGGTCCAATATGCTTCCAGGCAACTGGCGCTGGTGGAAGGCGTTCGGTTGTGGCGACATCGGCAACGACGGCGTCCACGAACTGGATATTGCACTTTGGGGCTTGGGTGCCGACCGGCAGCCCGACCGGATCACCGGCGCCGGAGGCAAGTACTTTTTCGACGACGATCAGGAATTCGCCGACCAGATGGTGTGCACTTACGAGTGGAACCCGACCGGGGCCGCCAAAGAGCGCAAGATGCTCGTCTTCGAACAAAGGGACTGGTCTCCCTATGTGCAAGAGGGGTACGAAAACGGCAATGCCTGGTATGGCACCAAGGGAATGCTGATCCTTGGCAAAGGGTCGGGATGGGCGCTCTACGGCGAGAGGAACAAAAAAATCGAAGAACGCTCCGGGGGCATCGACCTGAGCGCTCATCACAGCAATTTCTTCGACGCGATCCGCCTGGGTAAAGCGGTCAACGCGCCGGCAATTGCCGGGCACCTCGCGGCCAGCCTGGCCCACTTCGGCAACATCGCGGTGCAGTTGGGCAGGACTCTCGAATTCGACGCCAAGACTGAAAAATTCCCGAAGGATTCCCAGGCCGATGCCCTGGTCCGGCGTCCGTACCGCGAAGGCCACTGGGCCGTACCCAAGGGCGTTTGATACCGAGGACGAACCGCCAATGAAGCCGTTCATCAACCGCGCGTTCGCAGAACGCGCGGTTGATCGTTTTGTTAGCCTTCCATGGGCCGCATTTGGCCATTGTCGAACGATTCGATGTTTTCGCGGAAGAGTGCCGCGAGTTTGTCGGCGGTGGCTAGGTATTCAGCCTGCGATTTCCAGGTCTTTTCCGGTTCCAGAATCTCATCGGGCACGCCGGGACAGCGGATCACGGCGCTCAGATCGAACTGCGGGTACGGCTTGAGCACGGGCGATTCCAGCTTGCCTTCGTGGATGGCGCGCAGGATGGCACGGGTGACATCGAGATTCATCCGCTTGCCCGCGCCATAAGGCCCGCCCGACCAGCCGGTGTTGATCATCCAGACTTTGCTGCCATGCTGCTTGAGCTTCTTGGCGAGAAGTTCGGCATATTTGCGCGGATGCCAGACGAGGAATGGTCCGCCAAAGCAGGGGGAGAAGGTGGCCTGGGGCTCCTTGACCCCCATTTCGGTGCCGGCAACCTTCGCGGTGTAGCCGTTCATGAAGTGGAACATCGCCTGTTCGGGGGTGAGGCGGCTGACGGGCGGCAACACGCCAAACGCATCGCAGGTGAGGAAGACGACATCGGTCGGATGCCCTGCCAGGCAGGGGATGCGGGCATTGGGAATGAAATCGATCGGGTAGGCACCGCGGGTGTTTTGCGTGATGCGGGCGTCGTCGAAATCGACATGATGCGTTTCGACATCGTAGACGACATTCTCCAGCACCGCGCCAAAGCGTAGCGCCTGGAAAATATCGGGTTCTCGCTCTTTGGACAGATAGATCGCCTTCGCGTAGCAGCCCCCCTCGACATTGAAGATGCCGCGTTCGTCCCAGCCATGCTCGTCGTCGCCGATGAGCTGGCGGGTGGGGTCGGCGGAAAGCGTGGTTTTGCCGGTGCCGGACAATCCGAACAGCAAGGAAGACTGCCCCGTGTGAGGGTCGGCGGTGGCCGAACAGTGCATCGTCAAAATGCCGTTTTTCGGTCCGAAATAGTTCATGAGGGTGAACACCCCCTTCTTCATCTCGCCGGCATACTCGGTGCCCAAAAGCACCATCTGGCGCGATTCGAGGCAGATATCGACGGACGTTTTCGAGGTCATCCCGCGCGTATGTTTGTTGGCGGGAAACTGGCCGGCATTGAAGATGACAAAGTCGGGTTCGCCGAATTCGGCGAGTTGCTCCACCGTGGGCCGAATGAGCATGTTGTGCATGAACAGGGCGTGATAAGGCCGCGAGCAGATGACGCGAATCTTCAGCCGCGAGAGTGGATCCCAGCCGGCATAGCCATCGAAGACATAGAGGCAGGGCCGGGTGTTGAGGTAGTCGATGGCCCGTTCGAGATTGGTCTGAAAGACCTCCTGATCGATCGGAATGTTGACCGGACCCCACCAGACGTCGTTTTCAGTCAAGGGATCGCGAATGAGCCTTTTGTCGGCGGGGCTGCGCCCCGTTTTTTCGCCGGAAAAGGCGATCAAGGCGCCCAGATCGGAAATGACCGAGTTGGATTCGACGACCAGCGCTTCGCGGTAAAGCCGCGCCGGGGCCAGGTTTTGGCGAACGTCCGAAACGGTGATTCCATATTGCTTTAAGTCAATTTGATTCATCTGACCATCCCTGCCCGGCTGCCGATATGCGGCATTCCTTTCCGTTTTTTTAGATTGTCCCGCGAAGGGGGCGAGTCAATCAACCAACCCGGGGAGAGGATCGGGAAAAGGAAATGATCGCAAAAACGCTCGCGCAATACAAAGGATTTGCGCGGGGAAATGGCCAGGCTCTAACAGGTAATGGCCCCATGGCCCCGCGAGACTTCAAACTGCTGCCGTCTCTAGGCGTCAACCCTCGACCTGGACCTACGGCTGGTTCACGCAAGAAAAGACCTATTCGTCCTCAAGGGCGACAAACGGCCCTGTGCCATTCTCCCGTTCGAAGGCCGACCCCACGGGCGCATCGAGTAACGAAATAATCTCCGGGTCATAGTTGGCAACCGTGTTCACGTCGTAGACACCGTGGTTGGCCGCTTCGTCCATGTACTCGGGCGATTCGCGGCCAGACGTGAACCGCCACCCGCTGTCACCATCGTTGTCCGGCTCCTCCCGGTAAAGATACCCGACCTTGCGGCCCTCTACGGTGATCATGTCGGTGGCGAAGCACCAGCCATGGCCTTCGGCAAGCGGTCGAATCTGCTCGGCCTGTAACGCAAATTTCTTCTGCGAGTTTGCCACACCAAACTCCCCTTCGCGATTCCCAATGTACCCATGGCCGTGCGACCACGGTCGAGTACAAGGATGATTATGCTAAGGCCGCACTGCCAAAACAAACAGAGATTGACCTTTCAGCGCGCCCTGGAGGACGAACGAATGGGGGTGGAGATGGGCGTTCTGAGAAAACGGCGTTTGCCGTGGTATCGATTAGGGAAGACTATCGTCTCATTCAGGAAATTGGCGGGAAATTCAAGAGTCAGAGACTTCTGGGAAATGTCGAGCGGCTTGAGATTGAACGCCAAGGAGGCAAGACGCGGATGCTGACGATTTCTACTGACCGAAATTTGCGAATATTGATTATCAGTCACTAATTCTACCTCTGTCATACGTCAAGTAAACTGCCATGTTAAACGGTTCAGAATCAGTGGCCTTATGGCCACCGCTCACCTTTTCTGAAGATTTCTACTGACCGAAATTGGCGAGCGGTGGTCGTGAGACCACTGATTCTACAATCTTCACGCCTCGCTGAAACTGCCTCTCAGGCGGCTCGTAATCAATAGGCCAACATTCATCGTGCGCAACAGCCCATGGCGATCACCAGCCATCTCTCCCATGTGAACAACCGATCCGTCTGTCTGATTTTTTCCCATTCAGCCAATGAACAGAATTCTCCATGATGGCCCCGACGATCAATCCAACATACCGTCACCTTACGATCCACGCATTCCCTTCCTACAGCAACCGCGACAGCCAATGCAAAATATTCAGCGCCAGTTGGCGGTTGTCATACCCAGGGAAATTCATGCCCACAGGCGACCCGCGCTGATCGCGATAAGCGCGGAGCATTCCCGCTTCACCAAGCACGACTACCCTGCCCCGATCCACTTGTAGCGCCAAGGCCTGAGCACGGCCGCCGGCAGAGACCGGTTGACCATATTCCATCGTGACTCGTTTGTCTCCCCCGGTCGTCTCGACCTGAGGTTTGCTTGGAGGCAGATCCACGGCGGTATCGGCCAACTTCAAGAGCGACGTGGCATTCTGCGGTCCCTGAACTGATTGCCCGGTAAAGGTAAGAATACGCTCGATTCGTTCGCTGGCGTTTCGCCCCTGGGTGATCGGATGGTTCGCAAGCAACTGGTTTTCCCTCGAGAAAACGAGGTGGCTTTCTTCGAGTGTCGCTTCGAAATGTTTGGGGTCCTGCACCATCCCCTTACTCATGTCGATGCCGAACTTTTTTCCCAGATTTTCGGCAGCCGCGCCATAGGGCCAGTGATCAGTGATCAACAAGAGCGAACCACCGGAGCGCACCCAGTGGTCGATCGCCGCTGTTTCTTTCTCGGTGTAAGCCGGATCGTCTTCGGTATCACTTGTGCCGCGAGGGCACACCAGAACGAGAACCTGGGCGCCCGCCAGTGTTCCCGCGGAAACAGGTTCTCGCAAAACCTTCAGTTCATAGCCATCGCTTTGGATCAAGTCGGCGAAGGGCTTGTAGGCCCCGGAGGCGGTGTGGCTGTTGCGATGCCCCTCGTCAAAGAGAACCATCGGCCGGTCGTTTTGATAAGACGGGGCGCCGATGATCGTGTCAAAATCAGGATCGTAGGGCCGCTGCCATTCGATGAGCGAGTAAAGAAAACCGGTCAGGCACAAACCGCACACGACGGCACTCAACCAGGCCAAATGCTTGGTACTGACTAAGGACATGATTCACCTCCCGTACGATCTGAAATCATTTCCTTGGGAGGTTACAAAGTTCGTGAAACCGCCTCGCGACGGGGCGGTTTCACGAACTTTGGTTTTTATAGTCTCTGGGAAACATTAGGGCCTCGACACGCCGATCACTGGCGATCGCGTTCGAAATGATCGATCGCCAGGCGCAGTTGCTCAGTTCTTACTAGTTGCGGGTGTTGCGACTGCTCGTGGGCCAACAGTCGCCCGAACACGTTGCGATCCTGGTTGCAAAGTTCAAGGAGTCTCGTTTCCAGCAGCGCTTCCATGGGATCGGGAACCGGGTCATAGATCACTTCGACCGCGCCCGTTTTGGCAAACGGAGATCTTCGCACCGGCTTGGATTCACCGCTTGTCGAGATCTCTCTCGGAGGAAACAGAACGAAGAAGAGAAACACGACGAAGCCGGGAATGAGCGCCGAGGCGCACAGGATGGGAAAAACGATGGTCAGGGCCGATTCCGGCCAGGCCAGGCGACTCGCCTGCCAGCCAGTGCCGCCAAGGATCCACAAAAGCGATAGGCCACTAGAAACAAGGCGACCAGCGATGGCCCCCCTCGCCAAAAAGAACCCCTGCAAGGCGCCAAGGAGCAGCGCGACCGCGGCCAGTGCCAGCGAACTCCTACCGCATTCGGCGAGCAAGCGCTGCAAGAGAAAAAATAACACCGCACCGCCAATCGTCGTGGCCAACGCCACGGCGACGGCCTTACTTTGGGTACCTTGTTGGGGCAGAGCGAGGCTTGCTCCCTCCGCATTTCCGCCTTCGCCGTCGGACGGTTGCGCTGTGAAATCGGCCCAAAGGGCGTCGGTCGGTTCGGGTGGGTTTGTGGTCATGAAAAAATTCAGTCCTAACCAAACGGCCTGACGCAACGCCTTTTCAACACAAGCCGGAGATCGGAGTCCCAGGAAGGTTGCACCATCTCCAAGCCCCGAATTCAACAGGATCAGCTTGGGTATCGACATACCAAAGCCAGGTGACCCAAAGCAAGGGGACCGCCTGCTGGAAATTGGCGTGAATTCCTCAACATCTGCGACGCAAAGCTTTGCCCGTCAATAACAAACACCCATGGCCGCGATCAAGGCAAGCGAATGCATTCTGGCTCGGTCCCTTCACCGGCAATGCTACCAGGTAAGAATGAGTTCAAGTGCAAATCGCGGCGCTCATGGACTCGCGAAGGGAAATCTCTTGATTCCTGAACGCTGAAGAAGCCGGGATGACGGGCATGGTTCCAAGGAGCATCGCGATGAGCGAACCTCTGTTTCCGATTCGGCCTAGGGTCAACCAGATGCCGACCGGCAAGCTTGTCTTGGAACCCTATCGACAAGGAGAAGCCTGGCTTTTCGATGACCCGGCCGTGGGTCTCTTCCGCGAACCGTTCGTGGGAGATATCAACCTCATGATTGACCGTCTGGCGGCCGCGATCCCTGATGCCAAAAACGGTTTCCGGCTGATCGTTTCCCATGAGCCTCTCGAAGGCCAACAGGCAGTCCTCGATTGGGCGCGGGCCGATCCCGTTGAAGGCAACTGGTATCGAGCCCGAGATACGGGAGAAGAAGGCTGGCTTTGCCCCTCGCTTTTTTGTTACTTTCCTGAGGCACCAAAGAATCTGTACGTGCGCGCTGAAACGAAAGTTGTCCAAAAACCTCTGGGTCGCTCCGGCGATGCGCCTGTTGTCAATCAGTAAGGGAGTGACGCCCTTGGGAATAGGCAACAATTGGACCGAATCAACCGATCGTATTCAGGCCCTGCCGCACGCTCGGGATTGAAAGATTTCTGCATTTTTGGATACTTGGCACGAAACGGACCATTAAACTGCAACTCTAATGCGCTTAATCAAATCAACTGAAGGAACAAATAATGTCAAACAGCAAACCAAAGTGGATAAATTACCTGTTTCTATTGGGCGTCATGGCCATTGCTGCCAGGACGGGCGTTGCCCAAAACGAAAAAGTCCCACAACAAGCCATCCAGGGCAACTGGACCGTGTTGTCGATCACTTACGGTGACATTGAGATCAAAGGAACCGCCAAGAATCCCATGCGGGTGACTTTCAATCAAGACCGGATGGTAACATCGCCCTGCTATTCGATTAGTTATAAATGGAGTCTCCAATCAAGCCTTTCCGATTCTCAATCAATTACAACGACAACTATAGAACTGACTAATCGCGACCTAGTTTCCACAATTCGATTAAATCCATCCACGGTTCCTGGGGAACTCGACGTGCTCGCCAATAACTTTACTCCGCTTAAAAAAGGAATCGATTTTCAACAATCCAATTCAGAAAACACCAAGGCACGTCAACAAAAGGGCATTTATCGCTTCAATAAAGAAGAGCTCGAAATCTCTCTTGGCGTCCCCACCGGAGTTCGTCCGCCAGACTTCTCAGGGAGCAACCACGCAACAGTAATACGGCTCATTCGAGAAAAAAATAAACCATCCGTGCTTGGCACCCATCTTTAAGCGTGCCGCCCGCCTTTACTCGCCCTCTTCGGGTTGATTAACGAGACGGGTCGGGTAGCCGTGTATTTCGGTACGGTTGGCTAGTTCAGGCCACGATGCGATCAACGGTTGGAGGACATTGCTGCAACTTCGAAATTGCGCTGAAACTGCCAGATTGCCTCACGGAATTCTTCATCCGTCGCTTCCCACAATCCTCGGCCATGGAGATCGAAGCATAACTCGCCAACGGCAGCCATGAGCTGCCCGCCTCGCATCTGGGGAATGGCAATGGATAAAGACTGCAGAGCAGTAAAGAGTTCGTTTCTCGTGGTAGACTCGGCCATCACCCGTTCCTGGCACAATTAAAGTGCGATCCCGTTCAAGCAATCGGGGATCCCCGTCTCCCCGGAGAACGTTAAGCCATCACCCCTTCAATCGGCTTCCCCGGACTGATCGGCAGCGGCCGGTCGAGCGGGTCGCGCACTTCGGTCGTCGGCGAGATTCCCAGCAGATGAAACATCGTCGCCGAAAGGTCTTCGGGCTTGCACGGATCGTTTGTCGGATACGCCCCGATCTTGTCCGACGCCCCGTGCACATGCCCTTTGCGAATGCCACCGCCGGCAAGCAGCGCCGTGTAGCATTGCGGCCAGTGATCGCGGCCTTGAAGATTGTTGATCTTGGGAGAGCGGCCAAATTCCCCAACCCAGACGACCAGCGTTGAATCGAGCAATCCCTTTTGCTCCAGGTCGTTGATCAAGGTCGGCAAGGTTTGATTGGTCATCGGCAATAAATGATTCTTCAAAATTGGGTTCATCGGCTTTTCGCGAAAACCGTGCGTGTCCCAACCGCCGTCGCAGCCGCCGATGCTTCTGTGGAAATAGACATTCACAAAGCGCACGCCCACTTCCACCAACCGTCGTGCCACCAGGCAGGACTGGCCGTAGGTCGTGCGGCCATAGGCATCGCGCACACCGTCGGGTTCTTTCGACAAATCAAAAGCATCGCGCACGCGGGTCGAAGTCACCATCGACAAGGCCCGCTCAAATTGCTCGCTCACCCCGCGCGCCTTGGGCAATTGATCCAGGTCCCGGGCCTGGGCTTCCACCAGGCGTAAGGCCTCGCGCCTCCGTTCGAGCCGCGCGGGCGTGATCGAACTGGGCAAGGTCAATTCGGGCAGCTTGTAACCCGGCTTGTTGGGATCGGCCCCCACAAAGAGCGGATCACAGGCCTTGCCCAAGAAGCTGGCATGCTGGCCGGGGGTCACGCTGCCGTCGGCAATGACATGGGGCAACGCGGCGAAGGTCGGCACGCCCGAGGGCGCTGGCGCAAAGCGATCGACGATGGAACCGTAGGCGGGAAACAGGTCGCGGCTATCGCGCAGGCGCTGATCGTCGCTCGGCGGTGCATAACCGGTCAGGCTGTAGTAACCCGCCGAATTGTGATTTTTCATCGTGTGATTCAGGCTGCGCAATAGCGTCACCTTGTTCATGATCGGTGCGCACTGCGGCAACAGCTCGCACACGGGAACGCCGGGAAGCGAACTGGAAATCGGCTTGAAGGCGCCTCGCACCTTTTCCACCGCATCGGGCTTCATGTCGAAGGTTTCGTGCTGGCCGGGTCCGCCCCACTGATGCAAAAAGATGACCGACTTGGCCTGAGTCTTGAGCGCCATGCGCGATTGCAGCGCGGCCGGCACGAGCATGCCGGCAAACGAGGCCATTCCGGCGCGTAGCGCCAGACGACGATCGGGAAGCGATGGCAAAAGGGCGGGTTCGATGGCCATTGGACTCGTTTCCTAATGCCTTAAAAGGAATTCCCGGGAGACCAACAGGCCCCATTCGATATCTTCCAGGGCGGTGCGCCGATCGGGCGATTGATTCAATAGGACGAGAGCGCCGGCCAGTTCCGCTGGCGTGGGCCGCCTTGAAAGCGAGGCCAGCCAGATCTCCTCGATCACGGCTTCGTTCGAGGTTTCTTTTTTCAGAAGCTCGCCCAGGCGGTTCGATTGATCGGCGAGGAGCTGCTGCACCAAGGGGCCCGCCAGTAACTGGAGAGATTGCGCCAGGGTCGTATCCTCGGTGCGTTCGCAGTCGCAGCTTAAGAGGCGATCGGGCTTGCCAAAGGTTTTCAAAAAGCGGTCGATTTCTCCGCCGGTATTGGCCCGGCCAGGTCGGGCCTTGGCCGAAGCAATCACTCCCGGCAACTGGCCAGACCGCGTTCCTCGGGGATACCCATCGAAGCGGATGGCACTGCCAGTCGCCGAGGTCAAGGCATCGAGCAACTGCTCCGCCTTCAAGGGGCGAAGCATCGCCTGCGCGGTGTAGGTTTCATCGGGACCGGTCGCGGGAACCTGCGCCGCCCGCTGGTAGGAGTCGGAGGTTGCAATCAACTTGATCAGGGGCCGGAGCTGGAAGTTCTCTTCGCGCAGCCGCTCGGTCAAGAACTCGAGCAACTCAGGCCGGCTTGCCGGATTGGTGACGCGGAAATCGTCTTCGGGATCGACCAAGCCCTTGCCTGTCATGTGGCGCCAGATGCGGTTGGCCTGAGCCCGCGCAAACCAGGGATTTTTCGGATCGGCAATCCAGTCGCCAAGCTGCCTGGGTACATCCGCCGAGCCGCTCGCCTTGTATCCCAGAAACGCGGGAGCGAGTGGTTTTTTGTTAACGGGATGGCGGTAGACGGTATCGCGCTTGAGGAAGACGATCTGGTCGCCGGCGAATTCATGTTTGTCGAGATCGTCCTTGCGCTTGTTCGCCGTCACCCGGTAGTCGATGGGGGCCAGGGCTGCCGCCAGGGCGTGATAATCGTCCTGTTTCCAGCGATCAAACGGATGATTGTGGCATTTGGCGCAGCCGATGCGAATCCCCAGGAAAACCTGGGCCACGGCCTCGGCGCGCGTCTCGGCATCGCGTAGCGCCCGGTAAAAATTGGCGGCTGGTGCGGAATAGGTGCTGCCACGAGAAGCGACCAGCTCACGGGCCATCTCGTTCAGCGGGCGGTCTTCCGCAAACGCCTGGCGCAGCCAGCCATGGATGGCGCGCACGCCATTGGCATCGAGGGTCTTCTCCTCGACGCGCAAGAGGTCGGCCCATTTCAAAGCCCAGTAATCGCAGAACTCCGGCCGCGCCAGCAAGGTATCGACCAGCCGACTTCGTTTGCCGGCGGAGGTGTCGTCAAGAAACGCTCTGGCCTCCGCGGGGGTCGGTAAAATGCCCAAAAGATCCAGATAAAGCCGCCGCAGATAGACTTCGTCGCTGCAAATCGGCGCGGGGCGAATGCCCAGTTGCTCAAGCCGGCCTTTCAGGGCCAAATCGACCGGATGTTGCGTTACCGCCAGCGGGGACCGCTTGCTGTTTTGAGGAAGGATGGCCACGCGGCAAATGGTTTGGCGATCAAGCAAGCGCGCAACGACGGCCCCTTCAATGATGCTGCCTGGCTTGGCCATGGGCCCTGGGGCCACGGTGCCGTCTTTTTCCACCGTCAGTTGCAAGGTGGTCGTTTCCCAGGCCACGAGGTGGGTGACCTCTCTGGGCGAATTGCCACCGCGATCGAGCACCACCTTGAGGCCGATCGAGGGCTTGTCCCACGACAGGAAAAATTCTTCGGTCGCAAAACGCAGCGTCGCCTGTCCCAGCGGATCACCGCCATGCGGACCGGGGCAGCCAGCGCTGATCCAATCTTTAAGAATTCGGTATTCCCTCGAATCCGCGGAAAACCGCCGGCCGCCTTCATGAGGCAGGCCGCCCGTCGCCTTGCGCAGCAAAAGACTTTCTTCCGGCGCGGAGGTGTTGACCCGGCGGCCGGAAAGCTCGTGCGTCAAAACCTTAAAGTCGAAGGCGGCGTCATCGCCGCGAAGCGAGAGCTTGAGGCCGCCTTTGCCGTTCAAATTGCCATGGCACGGCCCGGAATTGCATCCGGAACGAGACAAAACCGCCATCACTTCCAGGGAAAAGGAGGGTTTTGCCTGGTCAATGGACGGACGCTCCGCCTGTGCAAAGGCGGTCAATGCAGTGATAAACGGCAAAAACGAAGCGGAGGTCATGGGGGGAATGCTTCAGGCGGGAGGCTCTACCTCCATTTTGCCTGGGTTTCCGGATTTCGGCAACTCAAAAGCCGAATGGGCGGATATTCTCCTTTTCGACCTAAATCATTCCAGGGAAATGAGGAAACGGGGACTTCCAGTTGGTAAAATGCGAGGATGAAACGATTCTCCCCTTTTTTCACGACAAAGACCCTGGCGCCAATCCTTTTCGTTTTGGTTGGGTTTTTGATGGCGGCAGGCGATTTGCCGTTACGCTCGGAGGATGCCCCCTCCCCAAGCGATGATGTGGTCCTGTTCGATGGCAAAACCCTCGAAGGGTGGGTTGCCGAGGGGGACAGCAAGGTCAAGGCTGGCCCCAAAGCCGGCCAACCCGTCTGGTCCGTTCAAGACGGAGCGATCCGCTGCGACGGCAGTGGTTTTGGATTTTTACGGTACAAAGTTCGGGAATTTTCCGATTTCATCTGGGAGCTCGATTACCGCTTCGACAAACCCGAGCCGGCGCCCAAGCCCCATGCCCCTCCTAAGGTGGGCAATAGCGGGGTCGGTATCCGAACGGGAGCTTTTGACCCAAAAAAGTCCTGGGAAACCCGGCCGTCTGTGGCAAGTTACGAGATTCAGCTGTTGGATGACGCCGGCGCCGCCCCGGGAATGCATGGCACCGGTTCGCTTTACCGTTTCGTGGCCCCCACCGCCAATGCGGTCAAACCGAGTCCGGAATGGAACCATTTGAAAATCTCTTGCAAGGGCCCAGTCGTCCAAATTGAAGTCAACGGCAAGCTCGTGCTGGAAAAAGACCAATCGACCGACCCCAAGCTCAAAGACAAACCGACCAAAGGCTATGTTTGCCTCCAGAACCACTCCAGTGGGATTACCTTTCGTAATCTGCGTGTTCGTGATTTAACTGCGAAGTCTTCACCCTGACGACTTTTTGGCCTGCAGATTTTTTTTGAAGTATTTGAGAAGATGATCGAATTCCAAGGAAATGGAAAATGAGCGAAGAACCGAATCAGCCCTCGACCGATGCCCAGCCAACGGCAGCCGAAACCCACCCCGAAACACCCGCTTCGCCTCTCCTGGATAAGTTGCGTCAAACCCAGGGTGGATCGCGCTATTCCACTCCACGACATGACATGGGAGTCAGCGGAGGTCAGGCTCCGCAACAGGCCCCCCCTGCCCCCAATTTTGCGCCGCGGCCGCAACAAGATTCCCGCCGCGGGCCGGGCGGCGGCTCGCAAGGTTATGGCAACCGCTCGCATGGCGGCGGCGGTAGGGGCCCAAGGGGTCCGGGTGGAGATCGCGGCCCTCGTGAAGGCCAAGGTCAAGACCAGCAGGGCGGCGCCCGCCGCATTGGCGATGTCCCGGGCAACTGGGATGGGCCGCAACAGGATCAGCAGCGCGGTCCCCGCAACATTCCCGTCAGCCAGGTCGACCGCAAGATCGACAAGCTCGACGACGAACTCGAAGCCGAATTGCAAGCGGCGATGGGCAACATCGAGGAAAGCCTCGAAACGGTGAAAACCGAACGCCTTGTGCGCGAAGCCATTCCCGGCAAAAAAGGCCGCGTGTTCCGGATCAACAATGGCGATGTGTTCGTCGAAATCCCCGGCGGCCGCACCCAGGGGCTTTTGACCTCGGATCAATTCCCGGAAGGGCTTCCCGAAATCGGCGCCGAAATCGACATCAAGATCGAGCGCTTCGACGGTGCCAACGGCATCCTGATCCTCACCCGCGCTGGCCAAGCCGTGGCCAATGCCGACTGGGAAAGCCTGACCAAGGGCATGGTCGTCGAAGCCAAGGTCATCGGGGTGAAAGCCTCCGGCCTCGAAGTGATGGTCAACTCCTGCCGCGGCTGGCTGCCC
>Ga0208492_1000735_pt1 | contig 25366 bp, 22 predicted proteins | sample Subbioar_CSW14AB_FD_184820 | JGI IMG/M metagenome (GOLD analysis project Ga0208492, IMG submission 184820) | Serpentinite rock and fluid subsurface biosphere microbial communities from McLaughlin Reserve, California, USA - CR12Mar_CSW14AB (SPAdes) | ecosystem: Environmental > Terrestrial > Deep... | reverse complement strand
TGTAATGATCGATATCCGGAACTACGAATTTTATCCCCAAATACTCCCCTACTGTTGTGCCAAGCAATAACCAAAAGGTGGCACAGCCTAAATACCATAGAATGAGTCTGCTTAATCCAGAGTCAATATATGGCCGGGGCTGGCTCTTTTTCTTTTTTTCAATGAACCGAAGTGTTTCAACCTGGCTGATATTTGTGATTAAACCTTTATTGTCATTAGGAAGTTCTTCTCCTGCTAATTCAGTATTTGAAAGAGCAAATTCGAGTTCTCTTTTTCGTTGTTCTAATTTTTGAACTTCTTCATCACTGAGTTCCTTAAGATACTCATTGAATTTTTCTAATTCTTTTCTCTTGAAATGAAGGTTTATAGCGGCATATGCTTTGATAATTACCAAAATTGACGCAAATACAACCGGAATTAATATGAGAATTATGGTAATGATGATTCCCGATTCGCTTAGTATGTTTTTTGTTTCCATTCTTTATTTATATTGGACAAAAATGTCCATTATTGATTTAAATTTTTTTATCTCTTCAAAAATGTTAAACCCCTCTCATGGTCAGAACTTAAAGATTTAATGGTGGTGGTTTCAAGCATTTTTTTTAGTTCATCCCGTATTAGCTTGAACTGATTATGTACCGGGCAAGGCTTTTTCTCATTGCATTTCTTTAGGCCTAAACCACAACCTTTATAAATGTCGTCTCCGTCTATTGCCGATACAATCGTGCTAAGTTTTACTTTGTCTAGTTCCTGTTTATTCATTGAAAAACCTCCTGTAGGGCCTTTGTCTGAATTAATTATTTTACTGCGGGAGAGTTGTTGCAGTATTTTTGATGTATAGGCCTCGGGAGATTCAATAGCCTTGGTCACATCTTTCAAACTGACTTTTCTGTCATGTCTTGATTGTTCAGCAATGTAAATTGTTGCTCTGATTCCGTATTCGCAGGCTTTTGAAAACATTCCTTAGTTTTTGTGTGGTAAATATAAATAATTATTTACATAGTGGACAAATTTATCCAATATGTTACAGTTTGACAGGCTTGTATGGTGTTTATAATGTGCTGTAAATGCGGATTTTGAATGTTTTTCTCTTAAGCAGATAAAATGTTGAACCCGGAGTAAGATGCACAGATCTGTTGTTTTTTCTCAGTGAATCATAAGAAAATCAAATCATAAGAGGTCCTTATGAACTTAGAACCATTTTACCAGATTATCCTCGTGGAAACGTAACAATCAATTCCATAGAAGCTCTGATGGGTATGATATTTGAACTCTTTATGAATAGTTTGCCGGATTTGTTAAGCACTGGCACAGATTCATAATAAACGTAAAAGAAACAGATGGAAGATCATGTGAAATGGACAGCTGTTGGTTTTCTGTTTTAAATACTCTGGACTGGATTAAAGGTATATAGATGATGTCGGTCATTATTTTTTGTTACCTACAAACTGTAATAAAAATACCTTATTTGTTGTCTAAATAATATTTTACCTTTGGGCTAACTAATCTGTACTCATATGACTAAAAACTGGTGGAAAATTCTAGCCACGGTTCTTGTTCTCTTCTCGATAATTGCCGGATTTTTATTTCATGTTCCTGAAAAGCCAATTCTGAACGAAACTATACGTAATATTCATTTTCATGTGCCTATGTGGTTCTCTATGATTATTACACTTACAATTTCCTTTGTTTATAGTATCCGGTATTTAAGATCTTCAAGCGATAACGATGATCTGATGGCGGTAGAGAGTGCGAATGTTGGGATTATTTTCGGCATGTTGGGTCTGATTACAGGAGCTGTTTGGGCAAAATTTACATGGGGTGAAGCCTGGAGTAATGACCCGAAGCAAAATAGTGCAGCTATTGCTCTTTTGGTTTATCTGGCTTATCTAGTTTTGAGAAATGCTCTGGAAGAGGAACAGAAAAGAGGCAGAATATCTGCTGTTTACAATATTTTCGCATTTCCGATCATGGTAGTACTGTTATTCATATTACCCAGAATGACTGATTCCCTACATCCCGGAAACGGAGGTAATCCCGGCTTTAATACTAAGGATATGGCGCCTGAACTGCGACCGGTGTTTTATCCTGCCGTACTCGGATGGATTCTTATAAGTGTCTGGATCACTACGCTGAGATATCGTATCCGCAAGGTCGAAAATAAGTTAAATGAACAGAATTGATAATTTGTTAAACCATGTTTATTGTCAGACAAGAGATAACTGACAAAAGACCACAGAAATATATTTAAATGAAAAACCTATTTCTTACTATCTGTCTGATACTTTCTTTTTCAGCGCTATCATTTGCTCAAAATGCCGGTGGAGTTGAAATGGCAACCGAGCTTAGAAGCTCAGGTAAAATATACGTTGTGGTTGCAGTAATTGCCGTTATTTTCATCGGACTCGCTATTTATCTTTTCAGTATTGACAACCGTCTGAAAAAAATTGAAAAACAAAATCAATAAAAAAACCACCTTTAAAATCTTTAGGCTGTGTTTTTTCTGATCTGACTAAAATTGTACTAATTACACTAAGTAATTTTCATTTTTAGGTTCAGTTTATTTCTTTCAACTTTGTACCATAAACCAATTATTAAATTTAATTTTTTATGGCTAAGTCTATAGACGCAGCGCACTCAGAAACCTCGTTTTTTGGTGACGTTTGCCAGTTCTTTGATCATGCGGCACAGTTTACCTCACATCCTGAGGGATTACTTGACCAGATCAAATCTTGTAACAGTGTTTATCGGTTTCGTTTTCCGATCCGTCGTGGTAATGGTTTTGAAGTAATTGATGCCTGGAGAGTTGAGCATTCTCATCACAAATCTCCAACAAAGGGAGGTATCCGTTACAGCGAAATGGTCAACGAGGATGAGGTAATGGCTTTGGCAGCCTTAATGACTTACAAGTGCGCCATTGTAAATGTACCATTTGGTGGGGCCAAAGGTGGTATAAAGATCAATCCAAAAGCATATACCACTTCAGAGCTTGAAAATATTACCAGAAGGTATACAGTAGAACTGATTAAGAAGAATTTTATCGGGCCCGCGATTGACGTTCCTGCTCCGGATTACGGATCAGGTGAGCGCGAAATGAGCTGGATTGCCGATACCTATCAGACCATGAATCCCGGACAACTGGATGCATTGGGTTGTGTTACCGGAAAACCTATTGCTCTTCATGGCATAGCCGGAAGAAAAGAAGCAACCGGCCGCGGAGTAGCTATTGCCGTACGCGAATGTGTTGACATCGCCGAGGATATGAAAAAGCTGGGGCTTAGTCCCGGACTTTCAGGAAAAAGAGTGATTGTACAGGGTTTGGGAAATGTAGGCTATCACACCATTAAATACCTGACAGAGTTTGGAGCTACCATTGTAGGTATCTGTGAGTTTGAAGGAGCAATTTATAATTCAAACGGATTGAATCTTGATGAGGTGTTTAATCATCGTAAGACAACAGGTTCAATTCTTGGGTTTGCCGGTGCTCAGAAAGAGTTTAAAAATACCGCGGAAGGTCTGGAGCAGGAGTGTGATATTCTGGTTCCTGCAGCATTAGAAAATCAGATCACCATGGGCAATGTGGCCAATATAAAGGCCAAAATTATTGCAGAAGCAGCAAATGGGCCCACTACCCCTGATGCTGCAGCAGTCCTGATAGAAAGAGGTTGTATCTTAATTCCGGATATGTATTGCAATGCCGGTGGTGTGACAGTTTCTTACTTTGAGTGGCTGAAGAACCTTTCTCACGTAGCATTCGGCCGTATGGATAAGCGTTATGAAGAAAATGCCAATCTGAACCTGGTGAATATGGTTGAAAAAATAACAGGCGTTTCTCTGGATCCCATCCAGCGTAGCATGATTATCAAGGGTGCTTCAGAACTTGAATTGGTTAATTCAGGTCTTGAAGATACCATGATCCGTTCATATCATGAAATACGTGATGTACAGATGAATAATCCTAAAATTGATGGATTAAGAACGGCAGCTTTTGTAAGCTCTATCGACAAGGTTGCAGTATCTTACATGAATATGGGTATTTGGCCATAATCAGATTTCTCCTGATAAAAGAGGTTCCGGATTAATTTGGGACCTCTTTTTGTTTAGAATGATTCTAATATAGAAACATTCTTGTTATCTTTGCCGCAAAAGTATACTATTTAGTACTTTTGCATTTGATTTTGATTCTAACCAAATTCAAAAAATATCATGAAGAAAAGTTCCATCGCAGGTATAGTCATCATCGCATTAGCGATTGGTATTATTATCAGCACATATGCTGATTCAAGTACTTATGGTTCATTTAATGATGCAAAGGAATCTGAAACAGAACTCCATGTTGTAGGACAGTTGAATAAGGAGAAAGAACTTCATTATAATCCCCAGCAGGATGCAAATTACTTTGCATTTTATATGAAAGATAATCAGGGAAAGGAATGTAAGGTAGTATTCAATGGCTCAAAACCGCAGGATTTTGAGCGTTCTGAGCAAATTGTATTAACCGGTAAAATGGTTGGTAACGAGTTCCATGCTTCAAAGATTCTGATGAAATGCCCTTCCAAATACACCAAAGACGAAGTAGAAGTTACTGAAGTCTCAGCCTCTACAGCCAAAATTTAAATTTTAAATGGACATACAATATATTGGAGAAAACCTTCTTCCGGGGAAGTTAGGGCAATTCTTTGTCATACTCTCTTTTTGTACGGCAGTGCTTTCAACCATTGCCTATTTTTTTGCAACCCGTGCGGGTTTGTCAAAGGATCCTCTCATTAATCAGGAATCAGCAGGTTGGAAACGTATTGCAAGAATTGCCTATAATCTGAATCTTGTAGCTGTTGTGGGTATAGGTTCCTGCCTTTACTACATTATTTATAATCATTTATTTGAGTACCATTACGCCTGGGCACACTCATCCAAAATTCTTCCTGTTTATTATATTATTTCGTCCTTCTGGGAGGGACAGGAGGGAAGTTTCTGGCTTTGGATGTTCTGGCAGGCAATTTTAGGATTTGTTGTTCTGCGCAAGGGTAAAACCTGGGAAAATTCAGTAATGACCACCATTATGCTTTCTCAGACATTTCTTGCATCCATGCTTCTGGGAGTCGAAATTTTCGGAGCAAGGGTCGGAAGTTCGCCGTTTATCTTATTGAGGGATGCGGTTCCGGGGCCAATATTTCAACGTGGTGATTATTTAAGTCTGGTTACGGATGGTAATGGCTTAAATCCATTACTACAAAACTACTGGATGGTTATACATCCTCCAACTTTGTTCCTGGGTTTTGCTTCCATGATTGTACCTTTTGCCTATGCAATCGGAGGATTGTGGGAAAAGAGATATGCAGACTGGATCAAGCCGGCTATGCCATGGACTTTATTTGCTGTTATGATTCTGGGAACAGGTATCATCATGGGTTCTTTCTGGGCCTATGAAGCATTGAATTTTGGTGGTTTCTGGGCCTGGGATCCGGTTGAAAACGCTTCTATTATTCCATGGCTAACGCTGATTGCAGCAGTTCACGTTCTGATCGCTTATAAGAGCACCGGTCATTCGTATTTTACGGCTACATTTCTGGTTCTGATCAGTTTTGTATTGGTATTATATGCTTCATTCCTCACCCGAAGCGGTATTTTGGGTGAGACTTCCGTTCATGCTTTTACCGATCTGGGAATGTTCTGGCATCTGGTTCTTTATATACTTGTTTTCCTGTTCCTGGCTATCATTATGCTGGTTTTCAGATGGAAAGAGTTGCCAATAACAAAAAAGGATGAAGAAACCTATTCGAGAGAGTTCTGGCTCTTTATCGGAGCTTTGGTATTGTCAATTGCCTGTTTGCAGATTCTGGCTTCAACTTCAGTTCCGGTATTTAATGCGATGTTCGGAACGGAGATTGCTCCTCCGCCAAATGTAATTCAGCATTATAATAAATGGCAGGTTCCGTTTGCGGTTGTTATCGCTTTCATTTCCGCATTCTCTCAGTTCTTGAAATATAAGAATACCGATCCAAAGAGGTTTTTTGTCAGTATTTCGGTATCATTAATTATGTCGGTGTTTATTACAGCCGCAGCGGTGTACGTGATGAATGTTTACTCCAATGTGATGTACATAATCCTGACTTTTGCTGCAGTATTCTCCATTCTTTCCAATGCCAAAATTCTGGGAGAGGCGTTTAAAGGAAAATGGAAACTGGCAGGTTCTGCAATTGCTCATATCGGTTTTGCATTATTACTTGTAGGTGCACTGGTTGCTGCGGCTACCAACAAGGTCATTTCAATCAATAATACAGGGATTGGCTTTGGAGATGAGTTCGCCAAGAACAACAACCCCCGTGAGAATATTATTCTTTATAAGGATGAACCTGTTAAAATGGATCGTTATACCGTTACCTATCTCGGTGATTCAACTGAAGGTGTAAATACCTATTACAAAATTAATTATCGTGTAATTGATGAAAAATCGGGTAAGGAGAAGGAAAACTTTACGCTTTATCCAAATGCTCAGCAGAATGCTAAAATGAGACAGATCATTGCATCTCCTGACACCAGACATTACCTGTTTCACGATGTTTATACCCATGTAAGCAGTGTGCCTCTGAAAGAAGAAGATCATGAGGACCATGAGGGACACTCTGATGATGAGAACTATGAAAAGCCTGTTACCTATGAGGTTAACGTTGGCGATACAGTACGATTCAGGGAGGGGTATATTTTAGTTAAAGGAATTAACCGGAATGCAACCGTTCAGAACATCCCTCTGGGAGCAAGAGATATAGCCATAGGTTTACAGCTTGAAGTAAATTCTGACGGTAAGATGTACCCATCAGAGCCTGTGTACCTTTTGAAAGATGGTTCTAAATTTGACTTCGGTAAGAAGGTTGATGAGAAAGGTTTGAAGCTGAGATTTACCAATGTTTTCCCGGATAAGGATAAACTGGAGTTAATGGTTTATCAGAAGCCAAAAGCAGAGAAAGACTGGGTCGTACTGAAGGCTATTGAGTTCCCTTATATTAATTTATTCTGGGGAGGTACAATTATCATGGTTATCGGATTTATCTTGTCTATTTTCCGCAGGAATAAGGAGATAAAGTAATCAGATGAAGATTGTATTGCTTGGAAGCGGAAATGTAGCAACACATTTGGGCAAAGCCTTTAAGATGGCAGGCCAAACCATTTCTCAGGTTTGGAGCCGTAATCCTGTTCATGCTGCTGAATTGGCTGATACCCTTGCTGCAGAGACTCTGACTGATCTTTCCGATCTGGATTATGAGGCCAATCTTTATATTATTTCTGTAAAAGATGAGGGTATTGCTGAACTTGTTTCTGCCCTTAAACTGAAGGATCAGCTGGTGGTTCATACTTCAGGAACCACAGGCATTTCAGTTCTGGATGGGGTATCATCTAAATTCGGCGTTCTTTATCCGGTACAAACCTTTTCCAAGGTTAAATCGGTGGATTTCAGGTCTATTCCCATAGCCATAGAAGGAAATACTCCGGAAGTTTGTGCATTGATACGTTCTATTGCTGATCGTCTTTCAGAAACGGTTATAGAACTGGATTCCACACAAAGGAAAACCCTTCATATCTCAGCCGTATTTGCCTGTAATTTTACCAATCATCTATATGCTTTGGCCAAAGGATTATTAGATGAGCAGGATATTGACTTTGATCTGATACGACCCCTCATCGCTGAAACAGCAGATAAAATACAGATGAATGATCCGGCTTCTGTTCAGACCGGTCCGGCAATCAGAGGCGATGTCAGTACAATGCAGGCTCATCTTGATCTGCTTAAGGACGAACCGGATCTGAAACTGATTTATGAAAAACTAAGTCAGAGCATAGTCAATTTACAAGAGCGGTCTGCTGGCTGAATTTAAATTGCTATTTTTGCTGTAATGAATATTTTTAAGTTAAAAGTCAATTTTGAAGAGGCTGGAAAAGCGCCAGTTGAACTGCCAATCGCAGAGGGCGAATCGGTTCTGGATGTCTGCCTTGATAATGGTATAGAATTACAACATAATTGTGGCGGTGTCTGCGGATGTAGTACCTGTCAGGTGTACGTCAATGTGGGGATGGATAAACTTCAGGAGATTTCTGATAAGGAGGAGGATTTTATAGACCGTGCAGTAAATCCAAGAATCAATTCCCGTCTCGGATGCCAGTGCGTGGTAATCGATGGAGACATTGAAGTAACTCTTCCTGATCAAAATCAGTTTTTAGGACATTAATTGAAAAACACAAATGACAAACCAAAAATTTGAATTGCCTTTTTACTGGAATGATTACGAGGATATCGCCATGGGCTTATATGAAAAGTTTGGCGATGAGTTCGGCGAATCACAGATATATAGAATTCGTTTTACCGATCTGATGGAATGGGTTTTAAGTCTTCCAAATTTCGGAGGTAAGCGCGAAGATTGCAACGAGGGTCATCTTGAGCAGATTCAGTCTACCTGGGTTTACGAATGGCGCGATAATCAATAACACGGCTAAAAACCATTCACCTTAATTTCACATCTTAAATCCTGTAGTATGTTTCTGCAAAAATTAAAGAATATCTCTGCAATTATACTTGATGTGGATGGCGTACTTACCAATGGGATGCTGCTTCTGACTGAATCTGGTGAACAGCTCAGACAATTTAATATTAAGGATGGCTATGCACTGCAGCTTGCAGTAAAGAAAGGTTTCAAAGTAGTTGTAATTTCAGGTGCGAAATCTAAAGGAGTAGAAGCCAGAATGAAGGGACTTGGGATACAGGATGTATTTCTCGGTGTGGATGCCAAACCTGAAGTTTATCATGAATTTCTGAAAAAATCAGCTTTGAATGCTGATCAGGTATTGTTCATAGGTGATGATATTCCTGATCTGCAGTTAATGAAACTTGCCGGACTTTCAGCTTGTCCGGCTGATGCCGTGGAAGAGATCAAAGTCCTGGCCGATTATATTTCACCCAGAAAAGGAGGTGATGCTTGTGTGAGGGATATCCTTGAAAAGCTCTTAAAAATTCAGGGGCTCTGGATAGATAATGATGCTTCCGCCTGCGATGGCTCTTCAAAGAGTTAAATATCTTTTGAATTCTTTTCGTTAAATTTAATCTTCCAATTAATTAATTAAGCCATGAAAAGATCATTGTTTATAATGGCAGTATTACTGGGTGTCAGTTTTACTACTTTAGCTCAGGGCAGAATGCAAATGGGTACACCTGAGGAAAGAGCGACCCGTCAGCTTGCACAGCTTGAATCTTTGAAGCTGAGCAATGAACAAAAAACAAAAATAGCCGCAGTATTTCTTTGGTCAGCAAGACAAATGGATAGTATCCGGACAAGTCTTCCGGCTACCGGCGATTTCCAGGCAATGCGTTTGAAAATGGCTCCTGTACAGGAAGATGCTAATAAGATGATTAACATTATTCTGAACGAAGAGCAGCGAAAGGCCTATGAACTTATTATGGAAGAACGGAGGAAAAGGATGAGTGAAATGATGAACAGGAATTAAGAATATTAAAGCGGCATTTGGCCGCTTTTTTTATTTTTGCCCAAATTTTATTTATGACCGGACAATTTCCTCCAATAATTCTTGCATCCAAATCTCCAAGACGGCAGGAGCTTCTCAAGCTGATGGGGATTGATTTTACCGTTGCGCTAAAAGATGTGGATGAAAGTTATCCTTCAGGATTAACTCCGGAGCAGATTGCTGTTTATATTTCTGAAAAGAAGGCCAGAGCTTTTGATGAAAGTATAAGCAATGAAATTGTAATTACCGCAGACACCATTGTTTCGCTTGACGGAAGCATTTTGGGTAAGCCTGAAACTAAAAATCATGCTTTTGAAATGTTATCGGCATTGTCGGGTAAGAGGCATGAAGTGATTACAGGAGTCAGCCTTTTGAAAGATCATAACTTGCATAGCTTTTATGAACTTTCGGAGGTGTTTTTTAAGCCATTGAAACCAGAAGAGATCAATTATTATATCACTACCTGTCAACCTATGGATAAGGCAGGTGCTTATGGCATCCAGGAATGGATAGGAATGATTGCTGTAGAAAAGATCATCGGATCTTATTCCAATATTGTGGGGCTTCCAACCCACCGGCTTTACCGCGAACTTCGCCAGATTACTGCTTAATATCCTTCAAAAAGAAGGCCTTCTTTTAATGAGTATTTTGAAAGCCTAAGGCTTTTAAATGGATGAAGTTGTAAGATGTATTTTGTTAGTGCTGTGGCTGTAACAATCATGTCAACCCTCACCGGAATGATTGCCGCTTCCCGGCTGCGTTCATTATGATTGCTCTTCATGATCCATTCTGAAATCTGGTCAAATTTATTCAGATCAAAATCGAATTCAGTGTACTCATTATTGGTACATCCCGGGTCAGAAAGTTCAGCGAAAGTCTCAAAAGCACCTGCGGACCCAATCAGCAGATCAGGGTTATGAATTTTAAGTTCAGTTTTAAGTTCAGAAAGAACCAGATCGAGATAGTCAGTAAGTTCTTCAATATCCTGTTCACTAATCGGATCAGAGCGATGAAACTTATCCATCAGCCGTGCAGCGCCTATTTCAAAACTTTTCTTCCATAGGATCTGATTGTTGTCGCAGATGATAAATTCAGTGCTTCCTCCGCCAATATCGATAATGAGTGATTTATTCTTTTCAAAATTAACGGCTCTGCGTACTCCCAGATAAATCAGTCCGGCTTCGCGTGCACCGTCAATAAATTGTGGAGCGATATCGGTTTCAAGCATTACCTGTCTCAGAAATTCACTGCCGTTTGAGGCTGTCCGGAGGGCAGATGTTGCAACGGCTTTGATTTCTTTAACCTGATACTGATCAATATACTGCCTGAATTTTTTAAGAGCGTTTAATCCTCTTTCGGCTGCGGCTTCATTAATTATTCCCTGGCTTATTCCTCCCTCTCCAAGCTTTACGGCAATGGTTTCACGGAAAATAATCTCCGGATATGGCACACCGCTCTCAGCAATCAGAATATGAAAAGTATTAGTACCGAGATCCAGAATGGCAAACCGATTTTTCACTGAAACAGGATTAAAGACTGTATTTGCTAATGTTATGGATTAACCTTTATACATAAACCATTTACCTAACTCCTTAAAGCTAACTTTCTTACCGTACATTAGAATACCTACACGGTAAATTCTTGATGCAACCCAGGTTGTAAAGATAAATCCGGCAATCAACAAAACAACAGATAATGCAAGTTCCCAGTTCGGGACTCCAAACGGAAGCCTGACCATCATTGCAATGGGAGATGTAAAAGGAATAATGCTCAGCCAGAAGGATAAGCTGCTGTCAGGGTTATTCACGATAAAGCTAAATGCCATGATATAAGTAAACAGGAGTGGTAAAGTAATCGGCATCATAAATTGCTGGGTTTCCGTATCATTATCTACAGCGGATCCCACAGCGGCAAAGAGTGCACTGTACAGCAGATATCCACCCAGAAAGAAAATAATAAATGCCGGTAAAATATAAGTCCATTGGACGGTTTGTACAGCTTTAATTATTCCTTGCCCCGGACCATCGTTCAGTGCAGGATTAGCCTGGGCCCGCATTCCCTGAGCATTCGCGGGCATGGAAGACTGAATTTTTTCTACTTTATCTTTCAGTAAAATACTACTTGAAGCTGCCATCAAACCACCGGATAGTGCAATCCACAGAAGGAATTGAGTCAGACCAACCAAGCCGATCCCAATAATTTTTCCCAGCATAAGCTGGAAAGGCTTAACCGAAGAAATTACGACCTCAACAATACGGCTTGTTTTTTCTTCAATAATCCCCCGCATTACCTGAACACCATAAATAAACAGGGAGATATAGATCAAAATAGCGGCTGCAAAACCTACGGCCATCGCTGCGGCCGAACTACTGTCTTTTTCGCCCTCAATTGTAAGTTCCTTTGATACTACAGAAAGCTCCGGCTTAATACTGTCGAGTGTTTTGGCATCAATACCGGCATCTTTCAGCATTTTAACACGCATCAGATCATTTAACTTTTTATCGATTGCACTAATTACCGAAAGTCCGGCTTTCTTTTGTGAGAACATTTCAATACTACCTCCGGTCTCGATATCAGAAGGTATATATAGTATAAAGGTATCGTCATTGTTTACTACTTTCTTTTTCGCTTCTTCAAGTGTCAGTTCGGAACGCTGGAATTTCACAGACTTACTATCTTCCAGACCATCGCTGAAGATTCCGCTTTTATCAATTACTTCCACATTTGGAACATTATCACCTCCTTTTATAGACAGGACAATGATTAAAGCATACATGCCGATAATAAGCAGCGGAACCAGAAAAGTCATGATAAGGAAAGATTTTTTCTTTACTCTGCTGGAATATTCTCTTTGTATGATGAGTAAGGTTTTGTTCATGACAATTAACTTGTTTTTACGTTTTGAATAAAAATGTCGTTCATGCTAGGTATGATTTCAATCAACTCTGTAATCTGTACCCGGGGGATCAGGAAGTTCAGCAGGTCATTTACGGTATGATTGTTTATTATTTGTACTGTCAGGTGGGTTACATCATCTTCAAGTTTTTCGTCATTTAGTATAAATATTTTATTCTCAGGGATATCTGCTTTCCCGTGATAAGCTATCCTGTAGCTGTTGTTCCGGTAGTTATTCCTGATATCCTTAACTTTTCCATCCAGGATTTTCTTCGATTTATGAATCAATGCAATGCTGTCGCATAACTGCTCCACTGATTCCATCCGATGAGTTGAAAAAATGATCGTCGCACCTTTACTGTTTAACTCCAGTATTTCGTTGGTAATTAACTGTGCATTTACCGGGTCAAATCCTGAAAAAGGTTCATCCAGTATGATCAGTTCAGGGCTGTGAACCACTGTAGCAATGAACTGTACTTTTTGCTGCATACCCTTGCTAAGGTCTTCCACTTTTTTATTCCACCAGCTTTGAATTCCCATTTTTTCAAACCAGTATTTTATTCTGGCTATCGCTTCGGTTTTTGACAATCCTTTTAGCTGAGCAAGATAAAGCATCTGTTCACCAATTTCCATTTTCTTGTAGAGCCCGCGTTCTTCAGGTAAATAACCGATAATGGAAATATGAGAAGGGTTAAGCTTCTCGCCATTCAGCAATATTTCACCCTGATCCGGCCCGGTGATCTGATTGATAATTCGTATCAGTGAAGTCTTTCCAGCTCCGTTAGGACCTAAAAGCCCGAAAATGGAGCCCTTTTCAATTTCAATGGATACATTATCAAGAGCACGATGATTGGCATATTGCTTAACGATGTTTCGGATACTGAGCATTGGGGAAAGTATTGGTTTTAATTTAGAATTGTTTTGTTACTCATTGTTACACTTCAGCCGACTTTTTCAAAAGCTAAAATAAGTGATCCGGCTTCAATCCGGCCAATTATGTTTAGTTGTTTCTGTCTGAATTCTTTGTCTTCCGTTCCTTGCCAATCAGAAAGCCATAAGGTTTGAGTGGACCGACATGATCGCATATAATTTTAACGATGCCCAGCATTGGAATCGCCAGAATCATACCTGCAACACCCCATATAATCTCCATCAGAACAATTACGATAATCGTAAATAGTGGATTGATATTCACTTCCGATCCAACAATCAAAGGTTCAAGAACATAGGTCTGAATGAACTGAACTAAGATATAGGTTAAAATTACACCAATCAGCATTCCGTTGCTGCCACCTTGAGAGATTACCATCAGAGCAGTCAGGGTACTTCCGGTCAGATTTCCGATGAATGGAACAATTTCAAGCAGACCGCATAATACAGCAAAGAAAAGAGCGCTTTCTACTCCGACAATACTGAATCCGATTCCATACATAATCCATAAAACCACAATCATAATAGCGAGTCCTGAAATATATTTCTGTGAGACTTTTCCAGCATCTGAAATAATTTTCTCTGTTTCTTTAAGTTCATTAGCCGGAACAAGCATCAGGATGAATTTCTTTAAGTGACTGCGTGAAACCAGAAAAAGAAACAGATATACAAACACTAATATTGTTTTTATGATGATACTCATCATAAAACTCAGTAAGGTGCCTGCCAGTCCTATCGCTGAGTCCTGACTTCCGGAATTTTGATTTTTAATCCATTCTGTTTGTTTTTCTGTTGTAATCCCAAGATTATCTGCAATAAATTGTCTGAAATCATCACTGATTTCCTGAAGCCTGATGCCAATCTGGACGATATTCTCTGAAATACCCGATGCTTGCCAGGAAAGGAGGAATAAAAGGCCTGCCAGAATACTCATCAATAGGAGTACACAGCAAATCCCGGCAATAATACGGTTAACTCCTTTTTCTTCCAGCCTTTTGGAGACCGGTAAAAGTAACATTGCCAGAAGTGCACTGATTGCCAGTGGAATTAAAAATTGTCTCGCAAAATATAATCCGCTTATCGCTAAAAAAACAAAGAATATAATGGAGGTAATTCTTTGAAGTGAGGGAGTTGAAATCAACATATTTAATCTGGTCAGGTCGTTTAAAGATAGCTTAAAATATTTTGTTCATCACTTTTTGCCTGAAGATTCCTGCATCAGTGTGACTGTAATTTTAATTATGGGTATTGAGGCCTACTTTGTTTTTAATCAGGAATTTATATCTTTAAAATACAGGTAATGCTTATGAGTACAATCATATCGAGAAAATCAGTTATCGTATTATCCATTCTGTTAGTTGTTGGGTTATTTTATAAGATGGCCTTTTCCGAGCAGGATGTAGATTTTAATACTCAGGTAAAGCCAATCATTAATAAAAAATGTATTTCCTGTCATGGGGGAGTGAAACAGGAAGCCGGATTCAGTCTTTTGTTTCAGGAAGAGGCATTGGGCCCAACTGAATCAGGCAAACCTGCAATTATTCCCGGTGATCCTGAGGGGAGTGAACTGATCAGAAGAATCAGTATGAATGACCCTGAAGAAAGAATGCCTTATAAACATGAACCTCTTTCGGATGAGGAAATTAAAACGCTTCGTCGCTGGATCAGCGAAGGTGCAAAATGGGGAGAGCATTGGGCATATATTTCGGTTAAAAAGCAGGAGGTCCCCGATCATACAGATAAATGGATTCGTAATGATGTTGATCAGTTCATTTTTGATAAGCTAAAAGAGCAGGGACTGAAACCTTCAGCTGAAGCTGATAAGCCTACACTTTTAAGAAGACTGAGTCTGGATCTTACTGGTCTTCCTCCAGCTGCAGCTTTGTCTGAAAAGTATCTGGGGGATAAGTCTCCTCAATCTTATGATAATCTGGTAGATGCTTTGCTTGCATCTCCGGCTTACGGAGAACGCTGGACTGCTCTCTGGCTTGATCTTGCCCGATATGCAGATACCCGAGGATATGAGGCCGACCGAAGCCGGAATATCTGGAGATACCGCGACTGGCTGATCAAGGCATTTAATTCGGATAAACCTTATAATGAATTTTTAATCGAGCAACTTGCCGGTGATCTGATGCCCGATCCGGATGATGCTAAATTAATTGCAACCGCTTTTCACAGGAATACCATGACCAATGACGAGGGAGGGACGGATAATGAGGAGTTCAGAACTGCCGCTGTCATGGATCGGGTGAACACTACATGGACCTCAATAATGGGGACAACCTTCAACTGTGTCCAGTGTCACAGTCATCCTTATGACCCTTTTAAAGCAGATGAGTATTATAAGTTTCTGGCATTCTTCAATAATTCGCGTGATGAAGATACCCAGTCTGAATATCCTGTTTTACGTAATTATAGTACTGCCGATAGTTTAAAACTTCTCAAGCTTACTGCCTGGTTAAAAACCAATACTTCGGAAACTCATGCCCGAAACTACCTGATGTTTCTGAAGACATGGCAGCCAACAATCAATTCATTGCAGTGCGATCAGTTCAGCAATGCAGCATTAATCAGCAGCTGGTATGCCGGATTACGAAATAATGGTTCGTGCAGACTCAGAAACGTTGTTTTAGAAAATAAGACACAACTGATGTTCCGTTATAAAAGTGATTACAATGGCGGGAAATGGTCAGTTTACCTGGATACACTGAATGGAAAACTGCTGAAGACAATTCCGTTAGCTAATACAAAGGGGAACTGGAAAATTGTGACTGTAGAAATTCCTGAGACGAAGGGAAGGCATAATCTTTACTTCAAGTATTTCAGCCCTTTAATTAAAACTCCTGACGAAACAGGGGTGCAGTTTGACTGGTTCCAGTTTGGTCAGGAGTTTCCGGGGAAAGGGAAACCCGGTTATGCAAATGCTCTTGCTGATTTCAAGCATTTGATGCAGGCCCAGGTTGATGAAATACCAATTATGGTTGAGAATAATCCCGAACAATTCAGGCCTACTCATGTTTTTGAGAGAGGAAACTGGATGGTTAAAGGTAAACAAATACAAGCCGGTGTACCCGGCGTAATGAACCCTATGCCGGCTAATGTACCCATGAACAGACTAGGCATGGCCCTTTGGCTGACAGACAAGAAAAATCCATTGGTAGCAAGGACAATGGTAAACCGGCTTTGGGAACAGCTTTTTGGGTATGGAATAGCAGAGACCCTGGAAGATCTGGGCACTCAGGGAATAGCTCCGACTCATATGGAGCTGCTTGATCATTTATCATGGAAGTTTATGTATGAGTATAACTGGAGCATCAAGCGATTGTTAAAGGAGATGGTGACATCTGCAACCTATCGCCAGAGTTCAGTGGTGAACGAAGAATTACTAAGGAAAGATCCGAACAATAAGTTCTATGCAAGGGGCGCCCGTCTTCGTTTATCAGCAGAGCAGATCAGGGACCAGGGGCTTGAGGTAAGTAATTTGCTGAGCAGGAAAATGTACGGTAAGAGTGTCATGCCTTTCCAGCCGGAAGGTATCTGGCGTTCTCCGTATAACGGAGATAAATGGAAAATCAGTGAAGGTGAAGATCAGTACCGCAGAGCATTGTATACTTATCTAAAAAGAACTGCTCCCTATCCGACAATGATCACCTTTGACGGCGGAGCCAGAGAGTCCTGCATCCCGCGAAGGATAAGAACAAATACACCTTTACAGGCATTGACAAGTTTGAATGATTCCACAACACTGGTTATCTCAAGAGGTCTTGCCCTGAGAATGCAGCAGTTGGGAGGTAAGGAACTGAGTCAGCAGATTCGGAAAGGTTACGAGTTAATGATGTATAAACCTATTTCTGAAAGCAAGTTAAATGCCCTTACTGAATTATACCGGAAGGCAATCTTGAAATACCAAAAAGACAAGCAGGCAGTATTGAAAATCAGGGGCGGAAAGGATAATCAGGCTGATGCCGAGATGGCCTCGCTGGTGGTAGTGGCAGGTGCGATGCTGAATATGGATGAATGGCTGAATAAGAATTAAATGAATATCCGGTTATGAAGGATAGTATAATTACCCAAAGATTAATTAAAGAGGCTCAAAAGGCATCGTTACAGTATTATACACGCCGGCATTTTTTGAAGGAAAGTGCCATGGGGTTTGGTGCTCTGGCCCTTGGTTCATTGCTCGGTTGTGGTGCTGAACAATCTTCTGTTGCAACCAATTCATTTGATGCAAGTAATCCTTTGGCACCAAAGCCTCCTATGTTTCCGGGTAAGGCCAAGTCAGTAATTTATCTGCATATGGCCGGTGCGCCATCTCAGCTGGAAATGTTCAGTTATAAACCCGAACTGGCAAAGCTTGATGGTCAGGAATGCCCTCAGTCATTGCTGGAAGGCAAAAAGTTTGCATTTATCCGGGGGGTGCCTAAAATGCTGGGTCCGCAGGCAAACTTCAGACAATATGGACAAAGCGGTTTATGGCTTTCAGATAATTTACCACATCTGTCAACGGTTGCTGATGAAATTGCCATGCTGAATGCGGTTACCACCGATCAGTTTAATCATGCTCCTGCCCAATTACTGATGCAGACAGGTTCTCCCCGACTGGGTAGGCCGAGTATAGGTTCTTGGGTAACCTATGGTATGGGGTCTGAGAATAAGAATTTACCGGGCTTTGTTGTTCTTACCTCCGGAGGTAATAATCCTGATGCAGGTAAGAGTGTCTGGGGAAGCGGATTTCTGCCAAGTGTTTATCAGGGAGTTCAGTGCCGCGGAGAGGGAGATCCGGTTTTATTCATCAAAGATCCGGATGGAATGGACAGAGAGTTACGCAGAGCTTCTATCGATGCGATCAATAAGATTAACCAGGATCAATATCAGGAATATCAGGATCCGGAAATACTTTCCAGGATTGCTCAGTATGAAATGGCATATAAAATGCAGATCTCGGTACCTGAAGTAATGAATATTAATGATGAGCCTGCTTATATTCATGAAATGTACGGTACCGAACCCGGTAAGACAAGTTTTGCAAACAATGTACTTCTGGCCAGAAAGCTTGTAGAGAAGGGAGTGCGTTTTGTTCAGTTGTTTGACTGGGGATGGGATACTCACGGTACCTCAGCCAGTGGTTCTGTAGATATCGGGCTGGTAAACAAATGTCGTAAGGTAGATAAGCCTATAACCGCACTGATTCTGGATTTAAAACAGAGAGGTTTACTGGATGAAACCTTAATTGTCTGGGGGGCTGAATTTGGAAGAACTCCTATGCAGGAAAACCGGGAAGGAAAGGATATGCCGTTTAAAGGCAGAGATCATCATGCCGCTGCTTTCAGTATGTGGATGGCCGGAGGTGGTATCAAGGGTGGAACCACATACGGTGAAACAGATGAAATTGGATACGATATTGTTAGCGGTAAAACAGAAGCATTTGATATTCAGGCAACTATACTGAATCAGCTTGGTTTCGATCATGAGAAACTGACTTACGAATCGCAGGGCAGGCCTTTCCGTTTAACGGATGTTGGCGGTAAGGTGATCACAGATATTTTAGCTTAAAAGCATGGAAAGAAACAGAAGAAATTTTATTAAAGCATCAGCAGCAGGATCTGCGGCTTTACTTTTATCCTCATTGGAATCATTCTCCGCTCCGGTAAATTTTGAACCGGAAGTGAACAGAAATTTTGATTTAAAAATAATGGCAACCAGTTGGGGCTTTCAGGGAACCATAGATGCTTTTTGTGCTAAAGCTAAAAAGGAAGGTTACGACGGAATAGAACTTTGGTGGCCTTCAAACAATAAAAAGGCACAGGATGAGATATTTTCAGCTTTAAAGACACATGGTTTAGAGATTGGTTTTTTGTGCGGCGGTTCTCAGCCTGATCCGCAGCAACATCTTGATTTTTATAAGAAAATGATTGATGCAGCGGCAAAGCAGGATATTAAAAGGCCTCTCTATATCAATAACCATTCAGGAAAGGATTATTATAGTTTCGAAGACAATAGAAAGTTTATCGAATACAGTCTTGCTCTGGCAAAGGAAACGGGTATTCTGATTTGTCACGAAACTCACCGCGGTAGAATGCTTTATGCAGCACATGTTACCCGTGAATACTTGAAAAAGTTCCCGGATCTCCGTCTGACTTTGGATATTTCACACTGGTGTAATGTTCATGAAAGTTTACTGGCAGATCAGAAAGAAACAGTGAATCTTGCATTGGAACGTACAGATCATATTCATGCCAGAATTGGTCACGCTGAAGGTCCGCAGGTCAATGATCCCCGTGCACCTGAATGGGAGCCCGTGGTCAGGCAGCATTTTGAATGGTGGGATAAGATTGTAGAAAGGAAAAGACAAAGGGGGGAGAGAATGACTATACTTACAGAGTTCGGACCTCCTGATTATATGCCTACTTATCCTTATACCCGGCAACCGCTGGCCGATCAGTGGGCAATCAATGTGCATATGATGCATTTATTAAGAAAAAGATATTCCTGATTTCAACTAATCTTAATGGATTTAATAATCGTTTTACTGTTCAGCCTGCCTGATTTTATAGGTGCTTTTCATCCATTACTTGTACACCTTCCTGTAGGGATTCTTTTGCTTGCTGCATTTTTTCAGATACTTGCTCAAAGGGATAAGTTTCAATCTTTATCTTCTGCAGTAAGTATTGCCTTACTGATCGGAATGCTCAGTGCTGTTGGATCCTGTATCAGCGGATATTTTCTTTCGGGTTCTGGGGATTATGATGAAGCTTTACTCTTTAAACATCAGTGGTTTGGGATAGCTTTGGCCTTAATTTCTGTAGCTGCCTGGTTATCTGACCGCTACAAAGTGCAAAACAGGATGCTCCCATGGCTTATGATAACCCTGATATTCATTACCGGGCATTTTGGTGGTTCCATTACTCATGGTTCAGGTTATCTGACAAAAGCCTTTTCCTCTTCGCCTGAATTGACGGAATATGAGAGAAAACCGATCCCTGATGTTCAGGATGCTAAGGCTTATCAGGATATTATTAAGCCGATCCTGATGGCTAAATGCTATAAATGTCACGGACCTGAAAAACAAAAAGGTAAGCTAAGGCTTGATATTCCTGATTTGATTCTGAAAGGAGGAAAGGGCGGCCAGGTTATTAAAGCAGGAAATACTGATGACAGTGAGTTGATCAAACGGATATTACTATCGAAGGATAATGAGGATCATATGCCTCCGGTAGAACAGCCCCAGCTGACAAAGTCTGAGCTAGAGTTAATACACTGGTGGGTTGGAACCGGAGCTGACTTTGACAAAAAAGTGAATGCGCTTGTTCAGAATGATAAGATAAAACCGGTACTTTTGGCTCTTGAATCGGCAGATCTTAAGGAAGAAATTAAACTTTCTGATATACCGGATGGGGAAGTAGCCGCGGCTGATCCTAAAATTATTAATGAGCTTTTAAACAGGGGAGTTGCTTTAACTCCGGTTGCAAAGAATAGTAATTATTTATCAGCCAATTTTGTTGCGGTTGATGCCCTGAGTCCTCAGGATTTTAAACTGCTTGAACAATTAAAGAAACAACTTGTCTGGCTTAAACTGGGTGATTCAGATATTGGTGACAAGGATCTGGAAGTTGTTTCCCGGCTTGAAATGTTGACCCGTTTATCGCTGGAGCGTACGGCAATTACAGATAACGGCATTGGAGTACTAAAGAACCTTTCTCATTTACAATACCTCAATTTGTTAGGTACAAAGGTTAGTGCAGTGGGTTTGATGAAGCTCAAAGGCTTAAACAAACTTAGTCAGCTTTATCTTTATAAAACAGCCGTTTCTAATGCAGATTTTGCACAACTTAAAAAGATATTTCCTAAAGTGACGATAGATACCGGCGGGTATAAATTACAGTTTCTTGAAAGCGATACTACAGAATTGACAACCGCAAGGTTAAAATAGCCTTTTTGTAACTTAACAGTGAGTTTATATCAGATAGATTGTAAAAAATCATATTTGTATAAGAGATTGAAAAACAACAAATGAAATGGATAATAATATAACAAAACAGTCCAGAAGAAAATTCATACAACAGGTATCATTTGCTTCTGCTTTACTTCTAACAGGAAAGATCACAGAACTTTCGGCAGGAGAGGTTTTTGATTCAAAAGCTAAAGTGAAGTTGCGGTTCGTTGCGGCATCAGATTTTCATTATGGTCAGCCTGACACAGCTTATGATGAGATGACTCAAACGGTAATCCGTCAGATTAATCTGATGAATAAGAGTAACCGGATAGATTTCTGTCTGATTAATGGAGATATTATTCATAATGAGAAGTCTTTTCTTCCGCTGGTAAAGAAAAAAATTGATCAGCTGGATATGCCTTATTATGTTTCAAGGGGTAATCATGATATGGTTACCGATGAATTCTGGAATGAGGTTTGGGGTATGCCTTTAAATCATAGTTTTGAATTTAAAGATTCAGCATTTATCATCGCCGATACTGCAAACGAACAGGGAGAATATTTGTCTCCGGATTTAAAGTGGCTGGAAGAAAGACTGAATCATTTTAAGGCTAAGAAGAATGTATTTCTAGTTCTGCATATTCCGCAGGCTAAATGGACAAAACATGCCATTGACACTCCGGCATTTTTCGAACTGATTAAAAAGTATCCAAATATTCGTCTTGGTCTGCACGGGCATGAACATGATCAGGATGGAGTGAAAATGGCAGATAAAACACCGTTTTTATTTGACTCTCATGTTGGCGGAGCATGGGGAACTCCTTACAAAGGCTTCAGGATTGTGGAGTTGTTGAATGATGGCACAATCATCACTTACATGATGAACCCAACAGAAAAAATGGCTGAATTAAAGTATTAATAATTAATCCGGTTATTATAAATCAAAAGGGTCGGCTGAGAATTCTCAGCCGACCCTTTTTTGTTAACTTTCTATGAATTATAAAGTCATCTTTACTCCTCCAAAGAAATTTCTTAGCGGAGCTGCATTGAAATATCTTCCTCCGAAAGCATTCAGGTCATTACCTAAACTGTAGGTTTCATTTAACAGGTTGTCAATACCTGCATAAAAGTCAAGTCCCGATTTGCCTTGTTTAGCTTTGCTTCTCCAGCCAGCTTTGAAGTGGATCAGATTAAAGTCTTTTGAGAATACACTGTTCGCATCGTTTAATGCAATTTTTGAGGTGTAATTATGCTGAGCAAACAGATAAAAATTCTTAGGGAATCGGAAATCTAATCCGCTGATAATGACAGCTCTTGGTGTTCCGGTCAGTCGGTTTCCTGAATAATTTGCAGTGCCATTAAAGTAATCTCTGAAGAAATATTTACTCAGGGTATAACTGTTTTGAATTTGTAAACCAGATAATATTCCTTTTGATCCCGGTTGAATTAACCAATAGCTTGCCTGAGTTTCAACACCGGTTTGTCTGGTTCCTCCTGCATTCAGGTAAAACTCTGTGTCGTTTGCATTTACCCTGCGGACAATAGCATTCTCCAGTCTGTATTGAAATACGGAAGCATCTAACCATAGTCTGTCATTATTATTACGAAGTCTGAATCCTGCTTCATAATTCCAGCCGGTTTCTGATTCAAGTCCTGTATTGATGATATTGTCTGATGCCCTGACCTCAGCAATGGTTGGGATAGAATATCCTCTGCTTACAGCGGTACGTAAAGCCAGATTATTGTTTAATTGGTAAGATACAGCAACTCTCGGCATAATCTGAGGATCGAACTTACGCTCAAATCTGCTTGCATAGCTTCTGATATCTTTGGAGAATAAATATTTATAATGGTTAATACTCGCTGCAGCTTCAGCAGTGAATTTTTTACCAATATTTACCGAATAGCGGGTGAAATAGAAAAACTGGTTTGAAGTGATATCATCCTGAGCCTGTAATTTACCTTTTTCACCCTTTAAATTGTCATAATTAGAGATGTCGGCTGCAGTTCTCTGTAACTCCAGTCCGGCATTCCATTTCCAGCTGATTTTAGCATCTTCTTTTCCTGATAATTCCAGATAAGTTCTTAATCCGGCTGTATTTTCATTACGAATTTCATAATTGGTAATGAATGGATTCAGATAATCTGTATGAGTGCCGTAAACAGCTAAAACATGTTTAAGTTTTTCTGTGATGCGGGCATCATTAACTACCCCGGCATAGAAAGTATTGTTTTCAATTCTTGCCTTTTGGGCAACTGGTCCGGCAGCAAAGTTAGTGGATGGTCTTGCAGCCTGAGGATTTGCAGTATACTGTGCCAGAGTTAAACCTCCAGGGGTTTTATATTCAAGATCTGAAAAGAAGGCAAGAACACGCAGTTGACTGGTTTCTTTAGCATAGTTTAAGCGATACATCAATTGTGCATAATGACGGCTCATTGCACTATGTTCGCGATATCCATCTGATGTTTGATAAGAATGATTGATATTCAGATACTGATTATTCATTTTTTTCTGAACAGCCAGTTTTTCCTGAAATAAACCATAAGATCCACCACTGAGACCTACTGATGCATAACTGCTGTCCGCGTTTTTATCAACCGGATTGAGTAGTACCACACCACCCGAATTGGCTCCGAATATACTGCCATCCGGTCCTTTCAGAACTTCTATATTATTGATGCTGTTTACATCAATCAGGTTTAGATAAGTATTACCACCGGCATCAGTAAGCGGAAATTCATCCATATAGATCTTTACGTTTCTTACTCCAAATGGAGAACGTAATAAGCTGCCTCTGATGGATAAGCGATAACTGCCCGGAGATCTTTCCTCCATTCTGATTCCGGGAACGGAATTAAAGGCCGGTAACATACTGATCCCCGGCTGATCTCGCAATTGTTTACTGCTGATTAAGCTTACCGAAGAAGGTACCTGAAGGATCGGCTGTTCAGATAAATAGGCTTTGATAGTAATTTCTTTTACTTTCTGAACAGAGTCTATTTTGTTTTGAGAAAATCCTACATTAAATAAAAGGATGCAGGCCAAACTAAGTTTAAGGCCTTTAGAACTAAAATATCTGTGTATACTCATTTCTATATGATTGCCATTGATTGGTTTAAGGCGACGCTAATTTATCAAATTAGTAACGCTAAAAACTTTCAAAATGGAATATTGGTGTAAAATTTTTGAATGAATTGGCCTAATTAAGGATAAATTACTCGATTATTATCCGGTCAGTATGAATACCGTATCAGGTTTGAATAAATTCGCTTAAAATAAAAAGCCCATCTCGATTGGATGGGCCTTTATTTATTAATTTATTCGAAATATTCTTTCATCTTATCGAAAAAGCTCTTCTCATTTTTACCTGGTTGTGGTTTAAAGTTAGGCGATTCCCTGAGCTTATCCAGCATTTCGCGCTCATCTTTTGAAAGTGCTTTCGGGGTCCAGATATTTACATAAATCAGCTGATCGCCTTTATGGTATGAATTTACTTCCGGCACTCCTTTACCTTTTAAACGAAGGATTTTTCCTCCCTGTGTACCTGGTTCAATTTTGATTTTAGCTTTTCCGTCAATTGTCGGAACCTCTACACTTGCTCCGATAGCAGCATCAACAAAGCTGATATGGAGATCGTGAATCACGTTATTTCCTTCTCTTTTTAAGCTTTCATGAGGAATTTCTTCTATCAGTATAATCAGATCACCGGGAATACCACCTCTTGGCGCTGCATTTCCTTTGCCGCTCATAGACAACTGCATTCCTTCGCTTACACCCGCAGGAATGTTGATACTGATTGTTTCTTCACCTCTCACTAAACCTTCGCCGTGACAGCTGCTGCACTTCGACGTAATTTGAGTGCCTTCGCCGTTACAGGTAGGGCAGGTACTGGTGGTCTGCATCTGTCCGAGAATTGTATTGGTAACTCTTCTTACAGCACCACTTCCGTTACAGGTAGGACAGGTATTGAAAGATGATTTATCCTTCGCCCCGCTTCCATCACAGGTTGTACATATAACCTGCTTATTGACCTTTACCTTTTTCTCAACGCCTCTTGCAATTTCTTCAAGGGTTAATTTGACTTTTATTCTCAA
>Ga0208492_1000734_pt1 | contig 25371 bp, 30 predicted proteins | sample Subbioar_CSW14AB_FD_184820 | JGI IMG/M metagenome (GOLD analysis project Ga0208492, IMG submission 184820) | Serpentinite rock and fluid subsurface biosphere microbial communities from McLaughlin Reserve, California, USA - CR12Mar_CSW14AB (SPAdes) | ecosystem: Environmental > Terrestrial > Deep... | reverse complement strand
TCGGTGTCGAAGCGATTGGCGTAGATCGTGTGGCCCGCCCAGATCCACCACAGCGGCAGGAACATCAGCACGAAGAGCAGAAACTGCTGCGCAGTGAAGTGGCCTTCGTGCGCTTCGTTCAGTATCTCGCTGGCATCGCTCAGGGCGACGACGAAGATCAGGTCAAAGAACAGCTCCAGCCAGGTCGCGCGCCGGTGCGGGTCGAAATATTTCAGGTCCTTCATGCGGCCACCGTATCCTACATGCGGCCACCGTAGGTCTTCGGGCCTGGCCATACTGAGCCTAGATCGTTTACGGCCGCGGGTACAGGCCCGCGCTTTCACAGAGAAGCATGCAGGAACACTGATGCAATGGGTTCTCTATCGGATCTTGGAATGGCGTGAGTCGAAGCCAGTGTTAGGTCGCCGCTTGAATTCCACTTTGAAGTGCAACACCGTTAGGACGCTCCGAAGAAGACTTCGGCTAGCGTTTTGGATCCCTTGCACAAATAAAGGCTTGCTTAGAGCGAGCGTAATTGCACGGTTGACTACCCCTGCCCGGCCAAAGCTTCCAGTACGGCCGGCCAGGGCCGGATGTAGTCACAAGACCTTCAGAGGCGCCCTCAACGGGCGCCCTTTTTTCTGGGTTTCGAGAAGGGGCCGCTTACCGTGAGGCGGTCCGAATAAGCGGACAAGAAAATCCCGACGGGTATTACCCTATCTCCACGGACTGTGGAGTTAAGGGGCGTTTCACGTTAACCGAGCCAATTGTTAGGAACGTTGCCGTGCGCAACTGGAATGCCCTGGTTCGGAAAGGTCGACGAAAGGTGCGCTTGACGGTTTAATTCGATGTGCAACCCGACAGCGAACCAACACTCACTCCTTTTCATGGCCACGCTCCTGCCATAGCTTGAAATCACTCTGCGCCGTCCAGTTTATCGAGCAACGTCAACGCGCGCTTCGCGTTGCCGCGCGCGGCGCGCGTTTCGAATCGCACTCGAGCGTCATAGTTGGCTAGGGCGACCGTCGCAAGCTCGTCCATCAGCTTATTGACGCTGATCGAGTTGGCGCGTGCGAGAGCCTTGAGCCTCTCGTGCTTGTCCTCAGGCAATCGAATAGTCAACGTGGACATGGAAACACCTCCAGACATTGCTCGGGTGTGAGGACCCTGAGCATGGGAAACTTCAATTCGCCGCGGGACAAGTCGCGCAAGTTCCGCGTTACGATTGCATCGGCTTGCGCCGCGACGCCAAGCTCTACCAAGTGATTGTCAGCTTCATCGGGAAGGTTGGGGCGCCACGCATAAAACACTTCGACCCATCGACAACCACTCAGAAAGCCGTCAAACACCTCATCCCGCTCTTTCTCCGACAACACCGAGTTCGCGAACAAACTGGTTCGACCCAATACGTCCTCGTATTCCGCAAGCAGTGCCGGGCCGAGCACGGCCTGGTAATGGCCGTCGATACACCTGCGCAGCACGGAGCGAGCACCGCCCCCGCCTCGGAGTAGCGCGGCGACCAGGATATTGGTGTCAAGCACGATGATAGGCATTGATGGAATGATAGCGTATATGCTGTCATTGGCGAATAATTTCAACACGGAAAACGGCGGCGGGCGCGGCGTCGCTTGGTCCGCTCCCCGGAGCGTTTTTCCAGGGGGTAGTTCCAGGGGTATCGTCGCTAAATTGAACCCCGCCGAAAGACGTTTTCCCAGTAAATTTCACAGTTTGCGCGAATGGGTTCAACCTCCGCCGCCTCCATTCAAAATTTAGCAAACTGTCGAAATATAAGGATTTATTTCGACAGTTTGCCAAATTTCTCACTCTATCGAACCCGCGATACGGCGCGCAGGCAACATCGTCATTCCCGCGCTTGCAAAGCGCCCGCTGAACAGCCGCTCCGGCTTCATTACGTTGCCTACCGATAGCTACTGCCAGGCCGCCAAGTGCTTTTCCTACTGCAAGTACCGGTGTCGCCGCGTGATACCACGGTAAGCTGACGAGTACGGCCATGCCTACGTCGGGTGGACTTCCTCCATTCCTCTAGACAGTCTTGACACTCACGCCGCGACGGCTTCGAAGGCCTTCGAAATGGAACCTCCGAGGTGGCTATGGCGGCGGGTTCGATTGTAGAACGACTCAATATACTTGAAGCCATCGGCCCGGGCCGCGTCGCGGGTTTTGTAGATCCGCTTCCTGATCCGCTCTTGCTTCAGACCGCTGAAGAAGGACTCGGCGTCGCACCCTGCCAAGCCGGTGAGTCCTGTGCCCGGCCAGTTGTCGATGGTCTGCGCCATATCGAGCACCGTGAGCGTCTTGAGGGTGGCAATCATCGCCTCAGGAGGCGAGGCTCACCCCGCTTTGCAGTGCTGGCAAGGCGCTGCGAGGGCGTACTTCGCGAACGTAGAATCGAGTGCGCAAGCGTACCTGCGCACCCAACTCGCTTACAGTTTGGCGATAACTTCGCGTCCGAAATCGCGGATTAGTTCGCGCGCATCGGTCCCACATACGTTCAAAGCGATATTCGTTACTCCCGCTTCTTCCAGTTCATGAATGCGATCAATAATCTCACCGGGCGATCCAGTCAGGGTCGATATCTTGAGTAGCTCCGGCGTAATGTACTTTTCTTCGCCTGGACGCACGAAGCAAAGGTGCCCGAGGTGGATCTCCTGGAAGCGCTTATCCATCGGCGTTTTCATCGTCATGATGTGCTCTTCAAAATAGCGCTTCGCCAAGGGCGCGATCGACGGCGGTGCGAAGGGGCCAATGGTCATTTCCACTGGATCCCAATTCGTGTGCAAAAGAACCAGGGCGAACGCTCCCGCTTCTCGGATCACGCGTGGTGAAGTCATCGACTCGCCCGGCCGCAGCACACAACCACCCGTGAGATTGGTGGTATAGACCGTGTCGATGGCGCGGCCCGCCGCCGCGGCACTAGCCTTGATCTGATGGATGCCGTCCTTGAGCGTCTCGGGATCGAGCCCGATGGTGACCCAGCCGTCGGCAATTTCCCCTACCATCTTCAGCGCCTTGGGGCCGTTCGACGCCATATGAATCGGAATGGGGTCCTTGATATTGATATACCCGCGATCAGGATGCAGGAAGCGTATCGACCGCTCGATGTCGCCTTCCCTGTATAGCGCATCACGCCCAGCGAGCAGATCGCGAATGATGCCTACGTGCTCGCGCATCACTTTCAGCTTGATCGGCGGCATGCCCATCACGTTGCGGCCAGTGAACCCGGTGCCCACGCCCAGAACCACGCGTCCCGGCGCCAGTTCATTGATGGTCGCAATGGAATGCGCCGTCACTGGCGCAATGCGATTGCCCAGGATCGAAACCAGCGTGCCGATCTTGATGCTTCGCGTATGTGTCGCAACCAGCGCCATGCTTGCGTAGACGTCGCTGTAGAGCATCTGTGAGTCATAGAACCATGCATGGCTGAAGCCATAGTCCTCGGCCATTCTGGCGTCTTCCCAGGCGCGAATGTAAGTTGGGAATGTGATTCCGAAGTCCATCGATTACCTCCAATATATTTACGGTGGTTGAGCTTCCGCTTTCCTCCGTAAAAGCGATAAGGCAAAGAAGCCTTGCGGCAGGTGTGAGATCTTTCGCAGGCTAACTTGTACGGGGGCCGGAGCCCCAACGGGCAGGGCGCGCGACTACGGCCATGGCTTCCCCGGCGATAACATGGCGCGACGTCTCTCCTCGTCCTCTTCGAGCACTATCGGATCATGCGCCGGATAGATGATGTCACCGCGGATCGCGATGTCGCGCATCGCGCGCTGCATCTGCTCGAGGTCGTAGAAGATTCCCGGCGGGATCGCTTTGCGAACGTTCATGTCTACCTTGCGTACCATGTCGCCGACGCAGCCCACGATGCCATCGAGGGTCTTGATGTACACGCACTGGCTACCTGGCGTGTGGCTGTTCGGATAGAGGATGCACTCGATGCCCGGAAACAGCTCGATGTCGCCCTCGATCAGTTCCACGCGGTCCCACAGCGTATCGACCATGGCCGCAACGTCATGGCGGTCGTAAAACAGCTCGCGCGACCCGATGTCCAGCGTGCGCGGCCCGATGGGCGCGGCCGCCGCGGCAAGCTCGCTCCTTTGCACCACGATCCGCGCGTTCGGCAGTTGCTCACAGCCGCCACAGTGGTCGTAATGGAGGTGCGTGAGGATCACGCAGCCGACCTCCTCAGCCTTCACACCGTAGCGCGCGAGTTGCTCGGGCAAGGTCATGGCGGCCGGGATGCGGTGCGGACCGAGACGGTGGATCAGCATCGCTCTGTCGGCGCTGCGCATTCCTGCATCGACCAGAATGGGGTCGCGACCACCTTCGATGAGAAACGCGAGGATGGGCACGGTCACGCGGCCCTGATCCTTGTTCATGCCCCAGAACACATCGAGGGCGCAGCCGACTTCGGCTTCGCCCAGGAGCAGGGGACGGACGCGGTATTTCTGGCTCATGGACGGGATTTTCTGTTGCTGGTCTGACGATGGTTGGGCGTCATCTCACGCCCCTTCACCGGTTTCGGACGCGCGCATTTCCGCCGCCGCCTGGCGGACCGCTTTCACGATGTTGACGTAGCCGGTGCAGCGGCAGATGTTCCCTGCGAGACCCTGGCGGATCTCCTGGTCGGTCGGCACGGGATTCGTGGCGAGTAGCGCGCGCGTCGAGTTGATCATGCCCGGCGTGCAGAAACCGCACTGCAAGCCATGGCAGTCGATGAACGCGCGCTGGATAGGATGCAGACTGTCCGCGCCTGCGGCGAGTCCTTCGATAGTCTCGACGCTGGCGCCCTCGGCCTGGATCGCGAACATGAGGCACGCGCGTACGGCGCGGCCATCCACCATCACGGTGCAGGCACCACACTTGCCGTGCTCGCACCCGACATGGGTGCCGGTCAGCCCGAGTTCGTTCCGCAGGAAATCGGAAAGGAGGAGCCGTGGTTCGACGGCGCGCGTATAGATCGTTCCATTGACTGTCAGCTTCACGCTGATCCGGTTCGTTGTCATTTCGTTCATCGTCATGCTCCCATCGCCGTTGCGTCGGCATAGGCGGCAGTCAAAGCCTGCTTCACGAGCACGCCCGCAAGATGCCGTTTGTATGCTCCGCCGGCGACGTTGTCGTCTTGAGGATCGGTGGCTTCGTCAACGAGCCGCGCTGCCTCCGTCGCGCGGGTTGCATCCAGCGGTCGACCGAGGAGGGCACGGCTGACGTCAATGGCCACCGGCGTCTCCGCCACGCCTCCCAGCGCAAGCGACACTGCACTCACTTCCTCATTCGCACCGACGCTCACGAGCGCCGCGACGTTCACGATCGCGAAGTCGCCGACGCGCTTCGCCACCTCGCGGAAAGCAGAACCTGTGCGTGGTTCAGGCACAGGGATGCGGATCTCGGTCAGCACTTCATGGGGTGCGATGTCGGTGAGATAGGTCGTGACCAGAAAATCCGCTATCGGCACGACGCGCTCGCCCGTTGCGCTTGCGACGACCAACTCGGCGCCCAGACAGCAAAGTGCGACGCCGCCTTCGGCCGAAGGGTCGTTGTGGACCACGCTGCCGCCAAGGGTGCCGCGATTACGGATTGCCGGATAGCCGACATGGCCGAGCGCCTCGACGAGCAGCGGCAGGCACGCGCGTACTTGGGGACTGTCGATGAGATCCTGGTAGCGCGCCATGGCCCCGATGCGAAGCCGCATGCCGTCGCGCTGGATATGGCGCAGCGCTTCAATGCCGTTGATGTCGACGAGGACCTCGGGCTGGGCGACGCGAAAGTTCATCATGGGCACGAGGCTCTGACCACCGGCGATGATTTTCGCGTCGTCGTGCGCCTGGAGCGCTACGAAGAGCGCGGGCAGGGTGTCGACGCGGACATAGTCGAAGGCCTTCGGCTTCACGGTTCCACCTCGTCGGCCGCCGGCGGCGCTTCGGCCGCGAGCAGTTGGTCGACACTCTTGAAGAACTGCTTCGTCAGGAGCTTGGCGATCGGCAACAGTGCGCGCTGTGCCATGCCGGTCATCGCGCCGCCGACCGTGGCCTCGAAGGCGTAGCCCACCAGCGTCTCGTCGCCCACGTCCGCAAGGGTGACCACACCGGCGACGCTCATCGTGCCTATCGGCCCGGCGCCTTCTGCAGACATGGCATAGCGCTCACCCGCCACCTTCTCACCGAGCCGCATCCTGCCCTTGTACGTGCCGGAGATCGAGGCGATGCCTACCTTCGTGACAAGCTCGAAATCGTCGGGAGCCATGATTGCCAGGGACTGGCAGCCTGGAGTGCAACGCTCGATGACGGCTGGGTCCACCAACGCGTGCCATACTGCCGCACGGGTTCCTTTGAGCCGTGATTCGCCTTCGAACTTCATACGCCTACCCCGTACATGTCACGCCATACCGCCGACGTCTCAAGCAGCCGGATCACGCGTTCCGGCGTCAACGGTAAATCGCTCACACGAACGCCAAAGGGCTTCAGTGCATCGTCCACCGCGTTGACCATCACTGCGCAGGGCATGATCGTGCTGCCCTCGCCCATGCCCTTGGTGCCGAGCGCGGTATAGGGCGATGGTGAAATCACGTGGTCGCACTTGATGTCGGGCACGTCGGTCGCCAACGGATGGAGATAACTCGTCAGATCCGTGTTCCAGAGCTGGCCGCGCTCGTCGTAGTGAAACTCCTCCATGAGTGCGCCGCCTATGCCTTGCACGTAGCCACCGTGCAGCTGGCCGTCTACGATCATCGGATTGATGATCACCCCACAGTCGTCGACGATCGCGATGTCCTTGACCTCGATCTTCCCTGTCTCGGCGTCGACCTCGACGACGATCGCGCTCGAGCCGCTCGGATGCGTCGAATAGAGCCGAATCCGACCGAGTTCGTCCGGTACCCATGAAGCAATTGGGCTTGTCCAGTAATGGGTTACCTCGAAGGGATTCGTGACATGCTTGGGCACGATGCCGAACGCGCCGGGCCACAGGTGCAGCTGGTTGCCGAGGTCGCGCAGCGTCATCGTGCGGCCGCCCGCTTCGACGACGACGCCGTCAGCGACGTCGAGACGCGTGGCTTCGCATTGCCACAGGTTGGCGACGACCTCGCGCAGATTCGTCTTCAGGCGCCGCGCCGCCTCGGCAATGCAGGAGACATTGAACGTGGCGCCGCGACTCGACCACGGCCCCATACCATAGGGCACGGCATTCGTGTCTCCGTAGACGACGCGCACATCGTCGGGTGTGATGCCGAGTTCATCGGCAACCACCTGGCAGAGTGTCGTCTCCGTGCCTTGCCCGATATCCTGGTGGCCGGTCAGGACGAGTACGCCGCCCTCCGGCATGAACCTCACCGTCGCCACCTCGTACGAATTGAAGATGCAGTTCGGCACCGCGCCGCCTGACGGCTCGAGCATGGACGCGATTCCGATGCCGAGATACTTCGCGCTCTTGCCCTGGGTTTCCGCCTGGCGCCGCTTTACCCCATCGTAATCGACCAGTGCGAGCAGCTTTGCGAGACACTGGGCGTAGTCACCGCTGTCGTATATAGGGCCCGAGATCTGCTGATACGGAAACTCGTCCTTGCCGACGAAATTCCGTCGCCGAAACTCCGCGGGAGTGAGCCCGAGCGCGTCCGCCATGCGATTCATCGCGACTTCGAGCGGGTAGTTCGCAATGTCCTTGCCGTAGCCGCGGTAGGCGCCGCTCGGCGCCTTGTTCGAAACCGCGACCTTGGTTGCGACACGGAATGCCTGCCACTTGTACGGCCCCGGCACGTAGGCCGCGGCGACCAGGAACTTGCCTGCGCCCGCTGCGTGACAGGTACCATCGCAGCCGACGTTGCCGTACACCTGCGCGTCGAGCCCCTGCAGGATGCCGTCCCTGCTCACTGCGACTTTGAGATACCAGACGTAGTCGCGACACTGCATGCCGGATAGCAGATTCTCCTGCCGTGACTCGGTCCACTTCACCGGTCGGCCCGTCGCCAGCGAGAGCAGACAGGGAATGACCTCGGCGTCGGCCTGCAGCTTGTTGCCGTAGCCGCCACCAATATCAGGCGCAATCACTTGCACGTCGTGCTCGGGAAAACGGAATGTCTGCGCGACCAGCGTGCGCACGAGATTGGGCGACTGCGTCGAGCAGTACAGCGTGAGCTTGCGGTTGTAGGCGTCGAAGTGCGCGAGCGCTGCGCGCGCTTCGAGGCTCGCGCCGGAATAGCGGTGCTGCGGGAGACGGTATTCGAAAACGTGATCCGCGTTGGCGAAGGTTTCGTCGAGGGCGCCCACCGTCATCCCCCACTCGCACTGCACATTGTCGCCCCACTCCGGATAGAGCAGCGGCGCGTCGGGCGCGAGAGCGGCCTCGGTGTCGGTGACGGCCGCAAGCGGCTCGTATTCGATGTCGATGAGTTCGAGCGCGTCTTCGGCGAGATAGCGTGTATCGGCGGCCACGGCGACTACCGGCTCGCCCATGTAGTAGGCCTTCTCCGTCGCGAGGGCGTAAACCGTTGGCACCTTCATGCCGATGTCGATGGTAGGCGGTAGCGGCCCCCAATACCGTTTCGCATCTTCACCGGTCAGCACGGCGTGCACACCTTGAAGCGCGCGGGCGCGTGAAACGTCGATGGACTTGATGCGTGCATGCGCATGCGGGCAGCGCAACATCGCCGCATGCAACATGCCGGGCAGGCTGACGTCGTCAGTGTAACGACCGTGCCCGGTCACGAGGCGCAAGTCCTGCTTCCGCGCGAGACTCGCGCCCACCCATTTCGATGTGGACTTGGTCATGGTGATCTCCCCTCAGTCATCAGACGCTAGTCGCCGACCATCCGGCAGGCGCAGTCTGCGCGCGATGGGCCCTAGAGCAGGCGTCTCCAGCACATCATCCTCGCCCGCTTGGTGCATCGAAGCGTCGCATCGATTGCCCGCGCTACGGGTCGGTCCAGTAACCGACAGTGGCCTGCTTCCTACTTTCCACCCCCCCTTGCCAGCCAGTATTGCCTGTAGAATCGTGCCTGCGACAGGTCCAGTGTCGACAAACTGGACCATTCAGGACCCACTACAGAACGAGATTGCACCATGGATACCGGACGACGACTACGAGCGGGCGCGCTGCTGAGGTTGTTCGGCAATTGGAAACCCGGACGGGGCGATATCACCTCTTCCATCCAGGGGCATATCACACAGTTGGTATGCGACGGCCGTTTGCCTTTCGGGACGCATCTGCCCTCGGAGCGCGACCTGGCACGTGAACTCGGCGTGAGCCGGACCACGGTAGCTGCGGTCTATGACCGCCTTCGGGCCAGCGGTCACGTTGAAACCCGTCAAGGTGCAGGAAGTTGCGTCGCGAGGGGACCGGCCGACACGAGTGAGGCTGCGGCGCCGTGGTATCCCGTCGGAACGCACGCGGAAATCGATCTCACGCAGGCCGCGTTACCGGCGCCGACGGAACTTTTTGCAGATCTGCTCGCTCGCGCCGCGCCCGCCGCCAGCCGCTACGGAGAGGGGCACGGTTACTATCTGTACGGACTTCCAGAATTGCGCGCTGCAATTGCGCGACGCTACACCGACCGCGGAGTGCCGACCACTGCGAGCCAGATTCTGATCACGACCGGCGCGCAGAACGCGCTCGCGCTCAGCCTCGCGGCGACGCTTCGGCCGGGCTCCCGGGTCCTCGTCGAACATCCTACTTACCCGAACGCGCTCGCGGCGATACGCCGCTTCGGTGGGAATTGTGTGCCAGTGGATCTCGAGCCTGCTGGCTGGGACTGCGAACGCTGGCGAGAAGCAGTGCGTGAAGCACGGCCGGATCTTATTTACTGCGTCCCGGATTGCCACAATCCGACCGGGCTCACCATGCCCGAAGATTGCCGTGCACGTCTCGTCGACATCGCCCGCCTCGCGGGAGCAGCCTTGGTCGTCGACGAGACACTGACCGATCTCACCCTCGATGAGCCATCGCCTGCCCCTCTGTCGAGATTTGCACGCGAAGGAATGCTGCTGCTGTCCATTGGCTCGCTAAGCAAGGTTTTCTGGGGCGGGCTGCGGGTTGGATGGATGCGCGGCCCGGAGGCCTTCATCGCACGCGCCGCGGCGGTCAAGGCGACACTCGACATGGCGACCCCGGTATTGGAGCAGATCCTTGCGTGTTACGTGCTGGCTGAACTCGATGCCATCGTCGCACCACGGCGCGCACAATTACGGGCGAATCGTTCGGCACTGATGGACATCCTCGCAACATCGATGCCTTCCTGGCAGACCGCCACGCCAACGGGCGGTATCAGCGCCTGGGTCCGACTGAGTGCGCCGGTCGCAACGCGCTTGAGTGAGGTTAGCCGCAAGTGCGGCGTGGTGATTACTCCAGGACCATTGTTCGGCATTGACGGTTCGTTCGAGGACTACATTCGCCTGCCGCTCACGCTCACGAACGAGATGCTTCCCGAGGCCATGCGACGACTCGTCCACGCGTGGGCGACGGTGCGAGATACGCGTGCTGTAGAGCCGCCAACTCTAGTGGCCACGGTGTGAGGTGGCTTCGGTGAGCAATGGCGGAGCTGGGTGCGCTCGCTGGCTTACTGGACGACAAGGCGCCGGCGAATTCAAACACAATGGAGATTTTCAGGACGCCGCCGTGCCAATCCATCAGGGAACGGCGGTCTCGATCGCACGCAGCAGGGCGTCAATGTCCAAAGGCTTCTCCAACAACGCGTGCACGCCCAGTCGTGACGCTCGAGCAGCGTCAACGGTACGGCTGAAACCGGTCATCACAATCACGGGCAGGCGCGGCCGTAGGGCGCGCATGTGCGCCAATACTTCCAAGCCGCTCATCCCCGGCATGGTCTGATCGGTGATCACAAGGTCGAAGTTATCGGGTGCAGCCTCGAAACGGGCTACAGCCTCCATTGGATCGGTATCGACGACGACGTCGTGTCCTTCCATGGTCAGCCGCTCGGCCATGAACGCGCCGATAGCCCGCTCATCCTCAATCACGAGGATTCGGCGCCGCGCGCCCGTGCGCGCCTCCACCGTGGCGTGTGAAGGTGCTGCCTCTTCGGTGTCGTTCGCGGCCGTGACCGGCAGCAGGATCCGGAACTCCACACCATCAGGCGCCGACGTCAGGGTGAGATGTCCCTGATTGCGGTGCACGATGCCGTGCACCATCGCGAGCCCCATGCCGGTGCCCTGCTCGGCACTCTTAGTGGTGACGAATGGCTCGAACAGTCGAGACCTGATCATCTCCGGGATCCCCGGGCCGGTGTCCTTCACGCTTAGTACCACCCAGTCTCCGACATAAGACCGCGCGCACGACGCGCACACGCCTTCCTCCGTTGGCACCCGCTGCAGCGCGATGTTGATCGTGCCCTGGTCGAGCATTGCGTCACGTGCATTGATGCAGAGATTCATGATGATCTGCTGAATCCGGGTCGGATTGACCAGCAGCTGCGGCAGGTTCTCCGGGAGGTCGGTCCTGAAATCCACACTGACGGGAAACATCGGGCTCAACATCTTGATTGCGCGTTCGACAAGGGGAGAGAGGTTCTGGAGTGAGCGGTCCGCCCCCTCGCCGCGACTGAACGCCAGCATCTGGCTAACCAGCGCCGCCCCACCGTTCCCTGCCAGTTCGATTTCCGCGAGATATCCGGCCAGCTTTTTTCCTGAAGACTGAGCTGCGCCGTACTGGGCGAGTTGCGCGAAGCCCAGAATGCTTGCGAGGATGTTGTTAAAGTCATGCGCAATTCCACCGGTCATCAGTCCGATCAGTTCCATCTTCTGGGCCTGCTGGAAGCGGTCGTGTAGTTCGTTGCGTTCCCTTTCGGTCAGCCGCTGTTCGGTGACGTCGAGGGTCGCACCATGGAAACCGATGAGCCGGCCCTCCTCGTCGAACTCGCCGTGCGTGCGCGACTCCACCGACAACGTCTCGCCGCTACCGCAAACCAGTCGATAGTCGATAGTCACAATTCCATCGGGCGGCTCGGTGGTGATTTCGTGAACAAGTCGTGAGAAGCGCGCCACATCGTCCGGATAAACGAACGCCTGGAGCTCGCGCATCGTCCGTGGCGCGGGATTTGTGCCGAGAAATTGGCCGAGGTCCGGGGACGAAGTCACCCGGTCAGTCACTAGGTCCCAATGCCAGCTCAGCATTCGCGCTGCCGACAAGGCGAGCGTCAGCCGCGCCCTGGTTTTCTGCAGTTCGTCTTCGGTGCGCTTGCGGGACGTGATTTCCACGATGTGGCCGTGCCACAGAATGGAGCCATCGGCGTCATGGCGGGGGTTGGCGCGCCCTTCCACCCAATGCACGCTCATATCAGCATGAACGATACGATATTCCTCGTGCCACGGAGTCAGTTAGTCACCGGAAATGCGGACCGACTGGTGGAGGCGCGCAGCGTCGTCTGGGTGAATCCGGCGCATCATGGGCGACGCGTCATCCCGCACCTGCTCGGGCTCGAGTTCACAGATCTCCCGAATACCATCGCTGCAATAAGGAATCGTGTAGAACCCGTTCGGCTCGCGTTTTAGCTGGTAGACCATGCCCGGCACCTGTCGGGCGATGTCGAACAACCTTTCCTCGCTCTGCCGCTTGGCGCTGACATCCCACGACAGTCCCACCACCCGGATGGGATTACCACTGGCGTCGCGTTGTAGTCTGCCTTTGGCTTCTACCGCGCGGTAATTGCCGTCGGCCGTCTTCACGCAGTACAGGGGGGCGTACTCTTCCCCTGTTTCAAGTGCGGACTGGAATGACGCGAGGACTCTCGAGACGTCTTCCGGGTGGACGCGCGACAGGAATTCGCTGTAATCCCACTCACGCCGGCTGTCCTCAAGGCCGTAAAACGCGCCGTAGTTGGTCGAGGATCTAAAGCGGTCAGTCGCGATCTCCCGCTCCCACAGCACAAGATTCAGAGACGTTACGGCGAGATCGAGCCATTCGACGTAGTCACGCACACGCATTTCAAGGAAATGCGTGTCGGTGATATCCATTATGAGTCCGACCCGAGCCTTCGGACCGTCGTCGCCAAGATCGAGATATCGCGATTCGACGAGGCGCAATTCGCCGTCGCGGCGTCGAATTCGGAAACGTACCGATTGCGTTCCACTCGCCCGCTCCTGGTTAGCCGCCGAGTACATAGCGAGGTCATCGGGCAGAACGCAGTTTGCAAACTCCTCGAACCGCCACGGGCCTTGCTCATTTCTCAAGCCGAAGATCGTCGCGCAAGAGCCAGAACCGATGAGCATGTCCGAGGTGTCATCACATTGAAACCAGCCGATGCGGGCACCGCTCATCGCGGCCCCGAGGCGGTCGAGCACGAGTGCGGAATCGCCGCCAAGCACCGACCGCGGTTTCGATTTTTCACAGGTATCGCTTGGCATGTCCTCTCCTGCGCCGTACTGACGCCGTGTCGAGGCCGCGGATATCCTGCGCAGGTCGCCCCTACACTACGGTTAGAGTCTGCCGATAAATCGTTCTCGGCGAATTCAGGCCGGGAGATTGTCCATGGGTTTTTCTAGAAGCGCCAGACCGGTATAGACGGCACCAGCGGACGCATGCCTGACTTGCGGCAAGCGCTGAATCGATTCGGTTCGAAGCCATCTGGTGGATGATCAAATTGGGATGCAAACCAACACTCATCCCTCGTCAAGGCTGTGCCTCGAAATCACTCGGCGCCGTCCAGCTTATCGAGCAGCGCCAACGCGCGCTTCGGGTTGCCGCGCGCGGCCCGCGTCTCGAATCGCACTCGAGCGTCATAGTTGGCCAGGGCGACCGTCGCAAGCTCGTCCATCAGTTTATTGACGCTGATTGAGTTGGCGCGTGTGAGAGCCTTGAGCCTCTCGTGCTTGTCCTCGGGCAAACGTATAGTCAACGTGGACATGGAAAGACCTCCAGACATTGCTCGGGTGTGAGCACCCTGAGCATGGGGAATTTCAATTCGACGCGGGACAGGTCCCGCAGGTTTCGCGTCACGATCGCATCGGCTTGTGCAGCGACGCCAAGCTCCACCAAGTGATTGTCAGCTTCGTCTGGAAGATTGGGGCGCCACGCGTAAAACACTTCGACCCACCGGCAACGATTCAAAAAACCGTCAAACACTTCGTTCCGCTCGTTTGCCGACAACACTGGGTCCGCGAACAAATCAGTACGGACCAATACGTCCTCGTACTCCGCGAGCAGTGCCGGACCGAGCACAGCGTGGTAATGGCCATCGACACACAGACGAGCCACCCGGCTAGCACTAGCGCCGCCGCGCAGCAGTGCGGCGACCAGATTATTAGTGTCGAGCACGACGGCTGCCATTAATAAAATGACAGCATATGTGCTGTCATTAAAAAACGGCGTCAGCGCAGAATACTGGCCCGGATGCTTTGCGTTGCTTGGTGTGATGCTTGGCAGGTTTTTTCAGGGGGTAGCGCCGGGGGTATTACTACGAAATCGAACTCCGCTGAATTCCGTTTTCCCTGTGAATCTCACAGTTTGCGCGAATGGGTTCAACCGCCGCCGCCTCCACCAATAAATAAAAAGGCCACCCTTGCGGTGGCCTTTTTATTTATTCGTGAGCTAGCCGGACGAGAACCCGCGTTCCGGGTTCGAAGAGCATCGCGAATAGCGATGCGAAGACGCCGGCCCCAAGCCGGCGGGCCTGAGCGAAAGCGAAGGCCGAGCCATCCGCTCAAGCGGATGGCGAGCACTCCCGCCGCCTCCACTCAAGAATTAGCAATCTGTCGAAATATAAGGATTTATTTCGACAGTTCGCTAGCCTTTTGTACTCTATCGAACCCACTTCGCGCGGCCGACGACCTCGGACGCGAACCTTGCATCTATCCTTTCTTGTACAAACGCTCGCCGGCTCGGCAGCGAGCGGCAAGCTGCCTACGAGAAGCCAATTTATTGAATTGCGCGTTCAATAGACATACCAGCTGCGAATTGCTGATTTGCTTCTTCGATTGACCCGCCGGTTGCGCCGTGAATTAACCCGGTCAAATGTTCGTATTGTGCTAATCCCGGAGAGCAGTACTGAGGTTTTGCTGGGTCAGACCAAATTAGGATTAGTTCGCGAAAGCGGATCAATTGGAAATGCAACTCAACAGACAGCGCGTCGACTGCTTTACCAATTCACTATACATCGTCGGCACTCGTTCACTTGCGACGAGCAGACCCACTTTCGAGTAGGGATGTCTCTGGACCGTTTGGTCCATTACCATCTGGACACGCACTCGAAGTGCACGTCACTCGACACCATCTCAAAAAGGAAGCCGCTATGCTCGCGCCGCTGGATTCGCTGGCACCTCGGTTTTCAAAGCAGAGCTTACCGAAGAGACGGCAGCCCGGATGTACAGGACGTTCCAGGTGGCGTGCATGGGCTTTTGCAGCTATAGCAGTCTTGGTTGCGCATGCGCCGACGACCCTTGCCATCAACGGATTCTTCATACCGGGCTATGGACCTAAATCGTTGGCCGTTGCCGGTACGGGTGTAGCGATGCCACAGGATAGGTTGGCCGCAGCGCTCAACCCTGCAGGCATGGCACTGGTCAAGCCAGGTCTGGACGCCAGCGCACTCATGCTGCATCCGCAGCGCGAAGGCTCTGTCGACTGCACTGGAATAAGCGGATGCGACCGCGAGATCTCAGATCGCTCCAAGCGCGAATTCCTCGTTGTCCCCGGCTTCGGCTACAGCTACCGCTTGAGCGAGAACCTGACCCTCGGTGTGTCGATGTATGCCAATGGTGGGTTGAACACCAGCTATGGCAAGCATTTCTATGCTGAGGGGGCTGCGCGGATCGCCGGCAAGCGTCCAGGTGACCCGGGGTTCCCGTCACGCGGGAAACTTGGGGTCGACTTCTCGCAAGTCGTCATGGCGCCGAGCGCCGCTTACCGCATCAACGAGGCGGGCCTCACGAAGTCAGTATTGCCTACATGCATTCATTCGGGGCGACAACCCAATTTCGTTATTGTTCCAGTCAAAGCATGGGCGGCTGCCGACGGGTTCAATCTTGGTTACAGCCGTGATTTTTGAAGTTGCATGACACTGAAGCGTTTCCCCCTGAAGCGCGATCGCATCAACAGCCTATCAGCCAGACATTAGAGGGACTCACTATGGAATTTTCAGGACGCTGCTACTGCGGCAATATCCAATACCACGTATCCGGTGAACCGGTACTCAAACTGCAATGCCATTGCCGGGAATGTCAGTATCTGTCCGGCGGAGCGCAAAACGTCACCATTGGCATGCCGGAAGCCGGCTTCGCCTACACCAAGGGCACGCCCAAGCAGTTCGCCCGTAGTGACCTCAGCAAGCCCGTGACTCGGGAGTTCTGTCCTGATTGTGGCACCCAGATCCTCACCCGCGCCCCGCATGCCTTGCCAAACGTGATGCTGATCAAGGTCGGGACCATGGACGATCCGAAGAAATTTTCGCCGGACCTGGCCATCTTCACGCGCGAGATGCAGCCGTTTCATCACATTGCCGAGGGCACGCCAGCCTTTGAGGGGATGCCGGGCTGAAGAAGGTTGTTTACAAGCCTGTCTGAGTGCTTTTAGACGCTACCAAAAGCAATCCTCTGGTAGTTCATATGCGGGCGTCCATCATGGACGCCCGCACGAGAGCGTGCCGAACGGCTCACTCGTTGCAGGAACTATGCGAATGTCGTCGAAAGATCATATTTCGCAAGTATCTCACCCAGCGCTTCTCTGTCGCGCGCTGACAGCGTTGCGATCCTTGCAGCAACCATCTGCCGCGACCGCTCTGGATAGGGCCTGCAAAGATACCGCATGTCGCTCCCATAGCTTCGCGCGTCGAACAGCTTTTCACCCGAAGCAAGCGCGACTGCGTTAGCGCGAATGAACGGCTGGTAGGTATCCCGCATGCGCGACAATAGTAATTCGGCGAAGGGAGTGAGCTTCTCAAGCGGCGGAAAGCCATGAGCAGGCATGCGCCCGCCAGTGCATCGCGCGTTCCATCTGAGCAAGGTGGTGAACGATGAAAGTCGAGGCCTTGGATCTGGGTCCATCAACGTATGCGCACGAAGACCGCCCAGGACGCAACAATCGAGCGCCGTCGGCCGCTCGCCGAGCAGGAAGGGCGTGTTACGGAGTTGCTGGTCGGCGGCGGCCATAAACTCCAGGTATTCTTCTTCGGCCGCCAATTGCTGAGGCGCAAATTCCGTACCCGTGGCCCGACAGGCCCGACGTCCCCAGTCCTTCAATTTTTCCCCGAGCTCCGCGTCGCCTCGCGACATGATTGCGGCCGCGAACTCAGCACTGGCGGGATAGTGCCAGCGAAAATGAACCATGACGCGGGAGACCCACTCGTCAAAATACTCTTCCAGGATATGGACAATCGCGCCGCACAAGCCTGCTGGAAACATTTCCCGACCGGGGCTGCGGGCGTCCAGCAGAGCAAGAATCGGAGTGGTGTCTGACAGTATCCAGTTCTCTGGTGTGTGCAACACTGGAACCTGATGTGTGCCTGCTCGCTGCTCGAGATGCGCTGCATTTTCGCGGGTCTTGTCACATCGCTCAAAGTCGATCCCATAGAAAAGGCACGCGCACTCGAGTTTGCGAGTGAAAAGACTCAGTTCATCGCCATAGATTCTGTATGTCATGCCGAATGGAACGTCCAACGACCCGCCTTTGCACCACGACGAGTATTCGCCTGCCGCCGGTTGTGCAGGCGGGACAACACATCAAAACTCCATCGGATTGCGAAAGTAGGCCCAGAATATTCGATCCCTATGCTCAACCAGCAGCGGATCCAAGGCCTCGACAATTTGCGGATCTGTAGCAACAAATGCCGGTCGCCAATCTGCAGGCATCGGACAGTTTTCCTTCGGCAGCGGTGCAAGAAGGTTCATGAAGGATGCCCAATAGATATCGAGCGCACTGAGCCTGTCCCCGATGAAGAACTGCGAGCCGCGCTCGTGCTGCGATTTGAGCTGGGTGGTCAATGCCCGAAGGCTGCCGGCGACACGGGCGCCTGCAAGTTCCACGTCTGATTCGTTATAGCCGTACTTGCCACTCATCCGTGCCACCCCTTCGGGTGGGGTTCCGGCTTTCATCGCAGGAGCGAAGAGTTGCAGGCGACGGTTCCATCCGATGCCAAGTTCGCCGCAGATCTCGTTAGATAGACCAATCATGAGCGCGCGTTGACTCGCGTCGCTTGGAATGAGCGCAGGGGTGGGTGCCAAGCGCTCAGCCAGATGCAGGATGTCGAGCCATCGGTGTACCGGCTTTTCGTCTGCCCAGGCGACAATCGGGCCACTGTTCTCGCCGCACCAGGCAACAATTTCGTCGTTGGTCCCACCGACGGTCAAGGGGCCCGCGACATAGTCGGCCGACATGGCGCAGTGCTCGTAATAAGCGCGGCTATTTGGTCAAGATCTTCTTCGCCATGTCGAGCACCCCTTCAAGCACCAGTGGTTCGGGGACCACAATCCCTCGCTGGCATGCGGGACGTGCCTCAAGTCGGGCGAGCCAAGACTGCAGATTATCCAGACCCGTGACATCAATGCCACTCCAGGCGTGGATACGTACCCAGCACCAGTTCGCGATATCCGCGATGCTGTATTCGTCGCAAAGATACTCACGGCCCTCGAGTTGCCCATTCAAGACCTCGAATAGACGCCGGCCTTCGTTCTGATAGCGATCGATGGCCGGCTGGATTTTTTCCGGGAAGTAGCGATAGAACACATTGGCCTGCCCCATCATCGGGCCGACGCCGCCCATCTGGAACATCAACCATTGGGTGACGCGGGATTCACCCTTCTCGTCCTTGGGCAGCAGCCTGCCGCTCTTCTTTGCGAGATAGAGCAGGATTGCGCCGCTTTCGAATACGGCGAAGTCGCCGTTCGCGCGGTCCACGAGGGCGGGAATGCGGCCATTCGGGTTGATCGCGAGAAATTTTGGGGATTTTTGCTCGCCCTGGCTGAGGCTGATCGGATGGACGGTATACGGCATCCCGATTTCTTCCAGCATGACCGATGCTTTCCATCCATTCGGCGTCGAAGACGTATATAAATCAATCATTTGAAACCTCAATTTAGGTGGCGAAAAGGAAACGCACCTACATTCTCAATAAATATGGGCCGTTCGGTCCAATATAGGCACGCTCTTGAAAATTGTCTATTCATCGTGGCGGGAGGCCTTGGCGCTTGCCTCGTAAAGCTTTGAAGACAACGCGCGGGAGCCCATAATTGGGCCATGACTGCCGGACGCCCCCTTGAGTACGAACCCGACGCGGCCTTGGACGCCACCATGCAGGCATTCTGGCGTCGCGGTTACGAGGGCACCTCCATGCGCGATTTGCTTGACGCCACGGGGCTATCAAAGAGCAGTTTCTATCAGGCGTTCAACAGCAAACATGAGGCCTTCCAAAGAGCGCTGTCACATTACTGCGACAACGTGACGTCAAATCTGCGTTCTCGCCTGCGTGCTGGCGATTCCGGGTGGGAGTTCATTGAGGCCGTGTTGATGAGTGCCGCCGAAGAAGTTCTGTCATCCAAAGACCCGCGCGGTTGCATGATTGTCAATGTGGCCACCGAGTTCTCAGCTCGCGATCCCCAAATCCGGGAACTGATCGGCGACGGTACCAAACGCGTGACGCAAGTGTTCGTCGCCGCGGTCAAGCAGGCGCAATCCGAAGGAGCCATTCCCTTGGACAAAGACCCCAACGTACTTGGGCGGTACCTGCTATCGAGCTTGAGTGGACTTCGTACCATGGTGAAAGCAGGCAACAGCCATCGAGCAATGACGGAAATCGTTGGCGTCATCATGTCGGCGCTTAAATAGCATTTTTTTTGATTTATTCTGGACCGTGTGGTCCTATATCGAGACCGAACAAACTCACTTCGGTCCACGCCTTCGCGGCCGTCCCCCCCAAGAGGATTGAATATGCCAGCTCTCCGACTTTTCGATTTGGCAGGTGCCGATCCCGATCGACGGTTCAGCCCGTTCTGCTGGCGCACCAAGCTCGCGTTGGCACACAAGGGATTGGTCGTCGACACCGTGCCGTGGAGGTTCACCGACAAGGACGCGCTCGCATTTTCTGGCCAGGGTCGAGTACCGGTGCTGGTTGATGGGGAAGCGACCGTCGTCGATTCATGGGCAATCGCCGTTCACCTCGAAACGCACTATCCGGATGGGCCATCGCTGTTCGGCGGCGAGGTCGGAATGTCTGTCACGCGGTTCCTGAATGCGTGGACCGATAAAGTGATCCATCCGGCCCTCGCCCCGCTTGTCATATCGGACATTCACGCGCACGTGGCACCACAGGACCGGGAGTACTTCCGCACCACACGCGAAAAGGTCTTTGGCAAACCGCTCGAAGAAGTCAGTGCTGGACGAGACGAAGCGGTGCTGACTTTCCGTCATACGTTAGAGCCTCTGCGCGCCGTCCTTCAGCTCCAGCCCTACCTGGCCGGTGCTCATCCCGCTTATGCCGACTACATCGTCTTCGGGGCCTTTCAATGGGCGCGCTGTATAAGCCCCTTCAAGCTGCTGGCCGACGATGACCCTGTTGCGGCCTGGCGCCTTCGACTGCTGAATTCGTTCGACGGACTGGCGGCGGGTGCACCCGGGTATCCTGTGTGAGCAGCCAGCCAGTGCCGGCACCCAGCAGCAGCGCTGAAGGCATCGAGCTGCCCGACTGGCTGCGTGCCCAATGGCCTTATCGACCAAGGTATGCTCGTGTGAACGGCTACCGCATGCACTATATCGACGAGGGCCAGGGCGACCCTGTCGTTCTGCTTCACGGCAACCCCACCTGGGGTTACCTGTATCGAGAATTTGTCGCGCCGCTTACGGCGGCGGGTTATCGCGTGATTGTGCCCGACATGATCGGCTTTGGACTGTCCGAAAAGCCGAGCATAGAACAAGCCCATACACTCGATGGCCATATCGCGAATCTGACCGCCCTGCTCCGCAGCCTCGATTTGAAGCGCATCACCTTGGTTTGTCATGACTGGGGAGGACCTACTGGTCTCGGCTTTGCGCTCTCCAATCTCGGTCGCATGCACAGCCTTGTGCTGATGAGCACGTGGGCCTGGCCCATGCCCTCGTCCGAATTCCATACTCGGATGTTCCCGTGGCGGACCATGCATGCCCCGCTGGTCGGACCCTACTTGCTTGGCCGACACGCTGCGCTCGTAAAACGAGGGCTCTATCTGTCAGTGGTTGATCGTGAGCGCTTCCGCAGGGAGGCACAGGCTGCCTATGAGTTCGTCTTGCCCGACCCGGCCGACAGACTGTTGACCTGGGCTTGGCCGCGTTGGATCCCCATCGACAATGCAGCGCGGGCGTTGCATCGATTTTCATGGCTGGAAGAGCAGTTGAAGTCCTGCACCTTGCCCACACTGCTGATCTGGGGTCGCGAGGACGATACCTTCAATCCGGAGATCTTCCCACAAAGATTCAAAGCGCTTCTCCCGCATGCCGAGGGCCCCTGTTTCGTGACCGGCCGCCACTTTCTGCAGGAAGACTCAGGACCCGAAATTGCCGCGAGGATCGCAGAATTTGTGAACGGACATCACCTGAGGGCCGTGACATGAACGTCAGTGTCTGCGCGCGAGAGGCCGTCACGCATAACGACGTACGTCGGGTGCATGTGTTACGCGAGGACCGACTTGCCCACTACCCTGAATTTCGCGCCTTCTTCGTCCGCATGTTTGCACTCGATGACTTGGCAATGGACAGCCCCGGTTATCTCCGTGGCCCCTCAGGAAACGCGTACGAGTTGATTTTCCTCGGCCGCAGCGGTGAGCGCTTTCCGTCGGGCCTTGAGATATATGCACTCGTCGAAGCGCTTGAGCCGATGGATGAAACCGCGGTTGACAGCGATCTGTGGCAAATCCTGCGCTGGATGTTCGCCGGCGTCGGTGGCGAATGGAGCGTCGACACACTTGACGAAACCGGGCGGCTGTACCGAATTCCCGCGGCCATCCTCGTCGACAATGACGAGACTCGCAATTCCAAACCGTCCACGACGGGCGCCACGTCATGACTAGAGCCTTGCACCTCATCTGGTGCGGCCTGGGGGCCGCGGCCGGCCTGGCGATGGCGCTATATTTAGTGAAGCCACCGGCAGCCCCTTTGTTACTTGCCTCGCTGGGTGGTTCGTCAGTGTTTCTGTTTGGGCTCACGAGCGCACCTGCCGCGCAGCCCCGCGCACTCTTCGGCGGTCACCTTGGGGGAGCGCTGATTGGCATTGGATGCTTCCAATTTCTGGGTGACGCTCTATGGGTCTTCGCATTGGCACAGGGGCTGACCTTATGCTGCATGCTTCTTTCCGGAACGGTCCATCCGCCGGCGGGCGCTAATCCTGTCATCATGATTTACACCCATGCCGATTGGTCCGCCTTGTTGCAACCGGTACTAGTGGGTGTGACAACCTTGGCTGTGGTAGCTTTCCTTTGGAGTCGCCTTCTCCCTGGCCTCTCGCGCTACCCAGTCAAGTGGCTCGACCGCTCTCCTCCATCGACCATCCTGGACGCATGGAGGGCGAAAACATGAATTCGTTGTTCGCATATCCGAAAAGTGTCTTAAGACGACGCGATTCGGCTAACTGGCTTGCCGACGCGGCGCACCAATCTGGTCGACCACTACCCCGAAAATAGAGCGACGGTCGACTTAATATCGGCGGATGCCACGTTTATTCCGTCAAATCAGTCCGTAGGAGGACAGATGAGTCTGAGTCAAAAGCTAACTGAGATCCGCGACGGGGCGGCGAAAAAGATCCCACCAGAAAAACTGGCGGTCATGCACAGGGCGACTGCCGACCTGAGGGCATCCGGGATCCTGGAGCGGGTTATTAAGGTCGGCGACACACTCCCGTCCTTCCAACTCACCAACATGCGCGGCGCGGTGGTTTCCTCCCAAACGCTTCTGGGCAAGGGCGCTGTTGTTCTGACCGTATTCCGCGGTCATTGGTGACCCTATTGTGTTGCAGAGCTGTACGCTTTGCAGGACATCGCAAAACCATTGCAGGACCTTGGTGCAAGCTTGGTGGCGCTCTCACCACAGTTGCCGGAGCTAGGGCTCTCCATTGTCGAGAAAAACGAGCTCAGCTTCGACATTCTGAGCGACCCTCACAACGCTTATGCGGCCGAACTCGGTCTGAGATTCAAAGTGCCACCCGATCTCGAACCAATTTATCGCAGCTTTGGCATTGATCTGCCGAAGTTCGATGGCGATGACAGCTGGACGCTGCCTATGCCAGGTCGCTTCGTGATCGACAGCAACGGGATTGTGCGCGCCGTAGATGTCGACCCGGACTACACAGTGCGTCCTGAACCAGAGCATACCCTTGAGGTAGTGAGAAGACTCCAGGGAGGTTGAACCCTTCCCCCTCGCTCAAAGCATAAAACGCCAGGCCGTCCGGTGGGCGGCCTGGCCCACGCCCCCCCTTGCCGCGTCGAAGCAATAGCTGCGCTATCTGCCGTTGAAGTCCAACAAGCATCAGACGAAACCATCCCGCGCCTCTGCTGTGCGTGTGCGAGCACTTATACGTGAATTCACGAAACCGTCGCGTTGACAAGCCCTGTAGCGAGAACGAAGTTGCCCGTAGCGAAAACTAATAAGCGCTTAGCTGCATCCCAAAATACGTGCCAGATCCGGAAACGTATCCACAACAACATCGTGTCGGGGATCAGGTGTTGGGTCGGGTGGCCCGCCAGCACCCCACTCGTCAGGGCGACGGACGAAGGCCGTCATAAAACCGCATGCTTTCGCGGCATTGAGATCGAAATTGTGACAGGCAACCATGCAACATTCGGCAGGATCCAGTTGAAGGAATTTGGAGCAGGTCAGGTAGGCTTCAGGCAATAGCTTGTATTTACCTATAGCCTCACAGGAGATCACTGCATCCCAACTAAGGTTATTGCGCCTGGCAGTGTCCATGATGATTCGAAAGCTCAGAATGGTGAACGAAACGCACAGAAACTTTTTTCTCAGCACTGGAAGCGTGCTCGGGAAATCTGACCAGCAGGCAAGATGGTAAATCGCGTCCCACCAGATACTGTGCCGATCTTCTGCGCAGAACATCTCAAGGTCATGGTCGACGAGGAACAGCTCCAGTGTTTCGCGATGCACGTCGTCGAAATTCATGGTGGCGGGTGCGAGTTCACCGTGATTCAGCATCCGCTTCAGCGACCGGCTTCGAAATTCGTTGGTGAGTGCCGACCAGTCCCTGCTCACCCCGTGCCGGGCACCCGCCGCCGCAAGTGCGGAACGCACTCCCGTGTGCCAATCGAGAATGGTCCCGCCAGTGTCGAAAGTAAGCGCCTTGATACGGTCGAGATTCATGTCTGCAAACACTCGATTTCGTAGTCAGGTGTAAGACTGAGCCCACCCACTATCAGGTGGGAGAGCGTTGCAAGTCAAATGTCTCCCGGGAGCCGGATTGCATCGCTGCCGAGCCCGGACTATTGACGACTCTTTAGGTCCTCCCGAGCGTGAGTCCGATGTCGGACCCAACTCAGCGTGAATCGATACTGGTCCATTGACCGCCGCGATCATCGGCACCTTGATTTCGAGAAGATTCATCAGTAGCTGCTTGGCGTTCCAGTAAATGTGATTCCAGGTACGCGGTGACATTTCTGACGTCGGCAGACGTTTGCCAACATTAGACGAGTCCACGGCCTCAATAAAGGCATCGCCAATGCCAGTCATGATGATGACCTTGTTGTCCGGATCTGCACCTATGTCGCGAAACGCTGGGCCAAACTCTGCGTGCGGTCCACTTCCCCAGCGCAATGTCTGCCCATCAGAATGCAACGTGATCTGGAGGATGCAGTTGCGGCGCTCCATGCGCAGATGGTGACATTTGTCTGCGTAGGAATCGAAAGGGCTCATAGCTGAGCTCCGGTATTGGACTTGTTCGTTCTAGAACGTAACCCCGGCATTCTTCCAGCGATGCTCGGGCAAAACGATTAATCCTGCAGATGGAAAAAAACTATTTGCAAAGAAGGTTCTCCACAATCTTGCACCGCACTTACTCGACCCGTTAGCGCGCCGCTCACTTTATATGCCGAGGCTGACAGCGCACCGCACTTGACCACGCCGACACACGTGTCGCCGCGGGCAGTTTGCGGCACCGCTTTTTAGCCTGGTCCAGTTCGAGAAAGCACCACTTTCAGGGTGGTAATCGCCCGCCGCCATATTGAACGAACTCCAGCATGAGCTTGACAGCTATTCCATCAAATTCCTATATTGGACCTATTGGTACCGAATCTTTTGAGCAAGGCTTAATCGCTATGAAGCTTCGACCCGGACTCCCCCATCTGCGAGGCTCTAACAGGCTGGTGAAAAACTATGGAACTCGGCGGCCAGACGCGGATCTGATCGCGTGCAGCCCTTGAAGTAAGGGAAAATCGGAGGTCCTATGCGCGGCAATGATCATCGACAGGATGGATTGTT
>Ga0208492_1000733_pt1:22500-25377 | contig 25377 bp, 12 predicted proteins | sample Subbioar_CSW14AB_FD_184820 | JGI IMG/M metagenome (GOLD analysis project Ga0208492, IMG submission 184820) | Serpentinite rock and fluid subsurface biosphere microbial communities from McLaughlin Reserve, California, USA - CR12Mar_CSW14AB (SPAdes) | ecosystem: Environmental >... | reverse complement strand
CATCACCGCGCGGGCATTCTTTCGGTGATCGCCCGCGGGCGCGGCCGACAGCTCGAGTGACGCATCCGCGACGGGGTTGATCGAGGTCGGCTGCGCCACCGGCACGACCGCACTCTCCATCGGCTCGGGGCGCTCGTTGAGCGCGGCAGCGAGCTCCTCGTGCAGCTCGAGCGCCGTCTGCGGCCTTCGACGCGGATCCTTGGCGAGCGCGCGGAGGATGATCGCCTCGAGCTTCCGCGAGATCCCTGCGTCGGGCGCGATCTCGCGCGGGCGCGGCGGCAGCGACTGGATGTGCCGCGCCATGACCACCACCGCGTCCTCGTCGGGGAAGCAGTGTCGGCCCGTGACCATCTGGAAGAGGATCAAGCCCACCGTGTAGAGATCGCTCCGGCCATCCAGCCCCTTGGATTGGGCCTGCTCGGGGCTCATGTAGCGTGGCGTCCCGAAGACCGTGCCCGCCTGCGTCTCGAGCGAGTCGACCTTGAGGTCGGGCTGCACGATCTTCGCGATGCCGAAGTCGAGCACCTTCACGACCTCTTCCATCCCGTGCGGCGTCGGGACGTTGTGGAGGAAGATGTTGTCGGGCTTGAGGTCGCGGTGAACGACGCCCTTGTCGTGCGCCTCCGCGAGCGACCGCAGCGCCTGTTGCGCGATCTTGATCGCCTCGAGCGGCGCGATGCGACCGACGCGCTTGATGCGCTGGCCGAGGGACTCGCCGTCGAGGCGCTCCATCGCGAGGTAGAGGAGCGGGCCTTGCGCGGTCGATTCGTCCTCGCCGAAGTCGTAGACGGTCACCGTGTGCGGCGAGGTCAACGCGCTCGTCGCACGCGCCTCACGCTCGAAACGAGCCTTGCTGTTCGCGTCGAACGCTCGCTCGGGCTTCAGGACCTTGAGCGCGACCTCGCGCGCCATGCCATCCTGCCGCGCGCGATAGACCGAGCCCATCGAGCCCGCGCCGAGCCGCGCGATGATGGTGAACCGGCCGCCGAGCTTGCGTCCGAGCAGCGGGTCCCAGTTCGAGTCCTCGAGCTCGTGCTTCGAGACCACGACGCCGCCGCACTTCGGACAGTTCGGCACGTAGTCGATCTGCCGGTTACTGCATTCGACGCAGATCCACTCGTCCTCTCCAATGAGCTCGGGAGCGGTGAGATCCGCATCGTGAACGGGCTCGGGGAGGGCGTCGGGCCTCGATCCCCGGACCGCCTGCGCCATGACTTGAAGAGGGTAGCGGACTGGCCGGCCAAGTCCACTCGGGAGGCGCCCGTAATCTCGCGGCGCCATTCGTGGTAGGCAGCGCGTCATGAGCGCCCAGGGGTACGAGGCCGTCATCGGTCTCGAGGTCCACGCCCAGCTCCTCACCAAGACCAAGCAGTTCTGCAGCTGCCCGACCACGTTCGGGGCGGAGCCGAACACCAACGTCTGCCCGGTATGCCTCGGCCTCCCGGGCGCGCTGCCGGTGCTCAACCGCGCGTCGGTGGTCATGGCGGTCCGAACGGCCCTCGCGCTCGGCTGCACCATCCGCGAGCACTCGGTGTTCGCGCGGAAGAACTACTTCTACCCCGATCTGCCCAAGGGGTATCAGATCAGCCAGTTCGACCTTCCCTTCTCCGAGCACGGCACCCTCGAGATCCCCGAGGGCGGCAGAGAGGGGGCGAAGGCCAAGCGCGTGGGCATCACCCGCGTGCACATGGAGGAGGACGCCGGCAAGAACCTCCACGGCGTGGCCGACGCGCCGGGCAAGAGCGTCGTCGATCTCAACCGCGCCGGCGTGCCGCTGATCGAGATCGTGGGAGAGCCCGATCTCCGCGGTCCCGACGAGGCGGTCGTCTACCTCAAGCGCTTGCGCGACGTACTCATGGCCCTCGAGGTCAACGACGGCAACCTCGAAGAGGGCTCGTTCCGCTGCGACGTGAACATCTCCGTTCGCAAGAAGGGCGCGGAGAAGTTCGGCACCCGCGTCGAGATCAAGAACGTCAACTCGTTCCGCCACGTCCACCGCGCCATCGAGCACGAGACCGCGCGGCTGATCGCCCTCGCCGAGGCGGGCGAGACCTTCAAGCAGCACACCCGTCAGTGGGACGACGAGAGCGGCCGTACCGTCTTCCTCCGCGTCAAGGAGGGCTCCGACGACTACCGCTACTTCCCCGAGCCCGATTTGCCGCCGCTCGTCCTGGATCGCCCGTGGATCGAGCAACTCCGCGCCGAGCTCCCCGAGCTCCCCGAGGCTCGTCGACAGCGGTTGGTCCGAGATCTCAAGCTCCCGACGCATGACGCCGAAGTGGTCACGGGGCACCCGAAAGTCGGCGACTTCTTCGAGGCCGTGCTCCGCGCGCGTCCCGGCGACGCGGCCTGGGCCAAGCGTGCGGCCAACTTCATCATGAACGAGGTCCTCGCCGACGCGCGGATCCACGGTCTCGCGGCCCAAGTGCCCGTGAGCTCCGAGCAGATCGTCGAGATCCTCAGCCTGGTCGACGCGCAGACCATCAGCGGCAAGCAGGCCAAAGAGGTCTACACCGCGATAAAAGGCTCCTCTCAGTCGGCCGAGGCCTACGTCCGCGAGAGGGGCATGGCCCAGGTCAGCGACACCGGCGCCCTCGAAGCGATCTGCCGCGCCCAGATCGCGGCCAACCCGAAGCAGGCCGCGGCCTACAAGTCGGGCAAGAAGGGGATGATGGGCTTCTTCGTCGGCCAGGTGATGAAGGAGACCAAGGGTTCCGCGAACCCGGCCCTCCTCAACGACATCCTCGATCGCCTCCTCATGGAGTGACGCAAAAAGCCGAACGGCCGCGCGACGCGGCCGTGACGGTGAGACCTCGAGAAACGCCTCACTTGGGAAGCGGCGAGTTCCGGTACTTCTCCTTGAAGAGCTTCCGATAA
>Ga0208492_1000733_pt1:0-17500 | contig 25377 bp, 12 predicted proteins | sample Subbioar_CSW14AB_FD_184820 | JGI IMG/M metagenome (GOLD analysis project Ga0208492, IMG submission 184820) | Serpentinite rock and fluid subsurface biosphere microbial communities from McLaughlin Reserve, California, USA - CR12Mar_CSW14AB (SPAdes) | ecosystem: Environmental > Terrestrial... | reverse complement strand
ATATAACGGGGCTAAAGGTCGACACCGAAGCTGCGGGATCCGAAAGGATCGGTAGGGGAGTATTCTCTGGTAGATACACGGTGTACCGTAAGGAGCACTAACGGACCAGAGAAGAGCTTATGCAGGCATGAGTAGCGATAAACCGAGTGAGAAACTCGGTCGCCGTAAGCCCAAGGTTTCCTGGGGAAGGATAATCCTCCCATGGGTTAGTCGGTACCTAAGCCGAGGCCGAAAGGCGTAGGTGATGGAAAGCAGGTTAATATTCCTGCACCACTAGGGATGGCGTTGAAGTGAGCAGGGACGGAGAAGGGTAGGCCGAGCACCGTGTAGGATCGGTGTTCAAGCCCGTAGGGTGACTTTCCAGGACCCGATAGGGACAAACGGAGAGTCGTTAGCCCGAGAGGTGATGAGGTTGGAGCTTCGGCTCCGGCAACTCGGTGATCCCAGGCTTCCAAGAAAAGCTGCGCACAGAGCCCCTCTAGTGACCGTACCGCAAACCGACTCAGGTGGGCGGGAAGAATATTCCAAGGCGCGTGAGAGAACCGTTGTTAAGGAACTCGGCAAACTGACACCGTAACTTCGGGAGAAGGTGTGCCCCAGGGTGTGAGAGGACTTGCTCCTCGAGCACTCCGGGGTCGCAGAGAAACGGGGGTTGCGACTGTTTACTAAAAACACAGGACTCTGCGAAGGCGTAAGCCGACGTATAGGGTCTGATGCCTGCCCGGTGCTGGAAGGTTAAGGGGACAAGTTAGCGCAAGCGAAGCTTCGAACCGAAGCCCCAGTAAACGGCGGCCGTAACTATAACGGTCCTAAGGTAGCGAAATTCCTTGTCGGGTAAGTTCCGACCTGCACGAATGGCATAACGACATCCCCGCTGTCTCGACAACGGACTCAGCGAAATTGTATTGGGGGTGAAGATACCCTCTACCCGCGGCAAGACGGAAAGACCCCATGAACCTTTACTGCAACTTGGCAGTGACTTCCGGGATGCTCTGCGTAGGATAGGTGGGAGGCTGTGAAGCTGGGCTTCTGGGTTCAGCAGAGCCACCGTTGAAATACCACCCTGAGTATTCTGGGAGTCTAACCTGGACGAGTATACCCTCGTCGGGGACACTGCCTGGTGGGCAGTTTGACTGGGGCGGTCGCCTCCCAAAACGTAACGGAGGCGTGCGAAGGTTCCCTCAGGTCGATTGGAAACCGACCGTAGAGTGCAAACGCACAAGGGAGCTTAACTGCGAGACCGACAGGTCGAGCAGGTGCGAAAGCAGGCGTTAGTGATCCGGTGGTCCCGCATGGAAGGGCCATCGCTTATCGGATAAAAGGTACTCTGGGGATAACAGGCTGATCGCGCCTGAGAGTTCACATCGGCGGCGCGGTTTGGCACCTCGATGTCGGCCCATCGCATCCTGGGGCTGGAGCAGGTCCCAAGGGTTCGGCTGTTCGCCGATTAAAGCGGTACGCGAGCTGGGTTTAAAACGTCGTGAGACAGTTTGGTCCCTATCTGCCGTGGGCGTAGGAAACTTGAGAGGAGCTATCCATAGTACGAGAGGACCTGGATGGACTTGCCTCTAGTGATCCGGTTGTTCCGCCAGGAGCATCGCCGGGTAGCTATGCAGGGAACAGATAACCGCTGAAAGCATCTAAGCGGGAAGCTGGCCTCGAGATTAGGTTTCCCGGGCGCAAGCCCCTAAAGACCCCTTGTAGACCACGAGGTTGATAGGCTGGAGGTGGAAGCGTAGCGATACGCGGAGCTGACCAGTACTAATAGGTCGTGCGGCTTGACCTACCTCTAAGGAACGTGACGAACTCGTGCGCGGCGCTGGAGCTGCGAACGAACAGCGACGGCAACTTGAACAAGTTGGAACGGCGCTTGGAAGCAGCCCATGATTTTCCGGTGGCGATCTCGAGGAGGCCACACCCGATCCCATCCCGAACTCGGAAGTTAAGCTCCTCGGAGCCGATGGTACTGCAAAGGAAGCTTTGTGGGAGAGTAGGACACCGCCGGGATTATTTCGCAGAACCCCTGACGCATTAGCGTTCAGGGGTTTTGCCTTTTTGTTTCACCCGTTGATGCGTCGTGTTCTCGCCCGTGCCGTACCGGCGGGCTAACCTCTTGGGCCGTGCGCAATCGCCGTTGGATCCTGGCCGTGGTCGGCCTCCTCGCCGTGCTCGCGGCGGCCATCCTGGCCGCACCCGCCGTCGTTCGGTCGCGGGCACAGGCAAGCGCGCGCGCCCGGGGACTCCAGCTCCAGGTCGGTGGGGTCCGCGTCGGCTGGTTCCGGGTGGAGCTCACCGACGTCGTCGCGGTTCCCGAGGGCGTGCCCGAGGTCACGGTTCGAGCCCGATCCGTCGCCGCGCGGGTCGGCATGTCCGGCGCCGGAGATCTCGAGGCGTCTGGAGTGGTTGCGGACGCGACCGGCGATCTGGCGACTCTTCGGAGCTCGCTCGACGCCTGGCGCGCGCGCCGTGGGCCAGCCACGACCACCGCCGGTGGTGCGTCGCGCAGCTATGTGCTTCGGGATGTCACGGCGCACTGGCATCTAGCCGGAGTCGAGCCTGCGACGGTGGTGGTTCGCGAGGCGAACCTTTCCCACGCGCGCGTCGTGGTTCGCGGGGCCGACGTGACGCTGCGTACGCCACGCGGAGAGCTCCGTGCGTCCGGCGTCGACACCGAGTTTTCCCGCACGGAATCGCGGTTCGGTGGGCTCACTGCGGCGTCTCTGGCGCTTCAGGTCGATGGGAGCGGCGCCATCGCGCTCCCCGAGGGCTTCGAAACAGCGGAGGCCCCACTCACCGTTCCTTCGCCCGCGTCGAAGTCCCCTGCAGATCCCTGGCGTCTGGTCACCCGCGTGCGGAGCACGCTCGAGAAGCTGCTCGCCCGATTCGAGAGTGGGGTCGAGGTCAAGGTCAACGAGTTGACCCTCGTCACGGGGGGCTCGAGCGAAACCGAGCCACGGCGGACTCTGGGGCCATGGTCCGCGCGGGTGGTGCTCGGCAACGAAGCCGTCGCGTTCGAGCTCGATCCCGGCGAAAAGGCCGGGCGAAAACCGCTCGTCGTGCGTGCGCTCGTTCCGCGAGAACACGGCAAATGGACGGCGGAGTTGAAGATGGGACCGGCGAACCTCGCGGAGCTCGGGATCGCCGAGGGAGCCTTCGGCCTCACCGACGTGGGGACCGCTTCCATCGAGGCGCGCGGTTCGATCGAGCTCGATCCCGAGGAGAAGACGTTCGCGGCCGACGGCGCGATTTCCTTGAAGAGCGCCTCGATCACGGACGTGCGCCTCGCCGACGGGACCGTCCGCGGAATCGACCTCGGCGGGCGGGGGATTCTCGCCTCCAAGGGCGATCTCCAGAGCTGGACGCTGACCGGCGGAGCCATCGAGCTCGGGAAGGTGCGGTTCGAGATCGAGGGCGGCATCGAGACGGTGGAGACCAAAGACGGAAAGCGTGGCCCCCGCTTGTGGGCGTCGTGGTCGGTGCCTCTGGTGCCGTGCGGCGATGCGCTCGGTTCGATGCCCAAAGGCTTGCTCGCCAAGCTCGAGGGCATGGAGATGCAGGGAACTTTCGCGGCGAAAGGCCGCGTCGGGTTCGACGCCCGGTTTCCCGAGAAAACCGAGGTGGATCTGTTCCTCGACCAGAAGTGCCGCGTGACCAAGGCGCCGCCGGCGCTCTCGGTCGAGCGGTTCAAGGAGCCGTTCGAGCTCCGCGTCTACGATCCGAAGGGCAACCCGAAGGTGGCCCGCTTCGGTCCGGGGACGCCCGAATGGGTCTCGTACGAGAAGCTCTCGCCGTACGTGTTGGACGCGCTGATGACCTGTGAAGACGGCGCGTTCTTCGTGCACAACGGGTTCTCCGCCGGAGCCATCCGCAACGCGATCATCGCAAACATCAAGGCGGGGAAGTTCGCCGTCGGCGCGAGCACCATCACGATGCAGCTCGCGAAGAACGTCTTCCTCGACCGGAGGAAGCAACTCTCTCGCAAGCTGCAGGAGGCCGTGCTCACGGCCTGGCTCGAACAGGCGATGAGCAAGAACGAGCTCCTCGAGCTCTACGTGAACGTCATCGAATTCGGCCCGAATTTGTATGGAATCGGGCCCGCCGCCCGGCATTGGTTCGGGCGGTCCGCATCGGACCTCGATCCGCTCGAGGCCACGTTCCTCGTCTCGATCCTCCCCTCACCGGTGCGTCGTCACGCGATGTGGGACAAGGGTGAGGCGGGCGATGGGTACCTGCAGTACGTTCGCTCGTTGCTCAAGGAAGAGCACAAGCGCGGCAAGCTCGAGGACGAGGAGTACGAGGCGGCGATCGCGAAGCCGCTCAAATTCCAGCGCCCGGGTGATCCTGCGCCCGCACCTCATGGGATCCAGCCCGCGAAGGCGTCGATCGGCAAGGGCGACGTCGACGACGCTGCGTTCGATCCGGGCGGCCTCTCGCCGCCCGCGGACTGAGGTGGTCAAGAGTCCAGGGTCTAGAGTCTAGAGTCCGAGAACGCCTCGCGTCTTCGAAGGGTCGAAGGTTCAAAGTCGAAGGTCGAAAGCGAGAGGAGCCGTCTCGTTCGACCTTTGACCTTTGACCTTTGACCAGCGGCCGGATGGTGCTCGGACCCAATCAGTAGCTCGAGACGTACGGGTCGACGGCCGACCCGATGCACATCCAGACCTTGAACAGCTTGCCCATGTCCTCTTTGTCGGCGTCGGCGAGGGCCTTGAACACCTTGGCCAGGTCTTTGTTCGAGACCTTGTATTCGTAGCGGATGCCGTCGTCGAAGGCCTCGACCTTCGTGCGCTCGACGGACTCCGAGAGCACGTCGAAGGGTGGCTTTTCGAAGCAGCGATCGGCAGCGTCCTTGAGGCCCTTTTCCTTCTTCTTCACCAGCTCGTCGCCGTCCTTGAACTGATCGAGCTTCTTCTTGCCCTTCTCGGGATCGTAGTGGGTCTCGACGGTGAAGACCGTGTCGCTGCTGCCGATCTTGAGCTTGCTCTCGCCGAACGAGCCGTCCCAGCTCGGTGACTCCTTGGCGCGGTACATCACGACGTGCTCGCCCTTGTTCGCGCTGTACGTCTTGGAGCGGTCCTTCGACGCGCGCACGCTCTTGAGCGTCTTCTTGTCGGGGCTGATCGCGAGCACTCGAGAGTCGACGAGCGCCGCGTAGACAGGCTCCTTCTTGCTGCTCTTGAACTCCGTGGAGCACTTGAGCATGCGGAGCCCGTCGTCGTCGTCGATCTTGCAGGCGTCTTCGTCTTTGATCGCTGCTTCGACTGCCTCCTTGAGCCCCTGGAGGATGTCGCCCTTCCGGAAGGTCCCGCCGACCACGAGCAGCGCCTTGTCTTTCCCGCTCGAGGACTTGTCGTCGTGATCGACGGTCGGGACGCACACGGCGACCTCGCGGAGCGTCGTCGGCTGCATGCCGTTCTTCTCGAGCGCGTCGATCGCCTTCTGGAAGCGCTCCTTGTCCTTCTTGCTCTTGTTCGAGACCTCTTCTTCGGCGAGGTCACGGGAGTTCTTGATGAACTTCTCGAGCATCGGCTTGACCGGATCGCTCGTGACGACGCCTGCGACGTCCAGGTAGTAGAGCTCGGCGCAATCTTCGGGCAGGTGCTCGAGGACCAGGCCGCGGCTGTAGGAGTTTCGGTAGACGAGCAGCGCGATCACCACGACCACGAGCAGGCCGAGGCCCGCACCGGCGCCGATGATCGCGGTCTTCGGCACTCCGCCGCCGGGCTTGTTCGCGACGGGCGAAGGGGTGCCCGCCTGCGAGCCAAACGGCGAAGGCGTGCCCGCCTGCGAGCCGAGCGGCGAGGGCGCGCCGGCCTGCGAGCCGAGCGGTGACGGGCCCCCCGCTTGCGAGCTGAACGGCGACGGGCCGCCGGCCTGCGACGGCGAGGCGCCGGAGATGGGCGACGGCGCACCGGAAATCGACGGGAACGAAGTGGCGGTCTGCGGGAGGGCGCTCGCCGGCGCGAGCTTCTCTTTGAGCTCGGGGAGATCCTTCGCGGGGCTCCAGTTGGTCTCGCCCAACCGAGCGACGTTCGCGGTGTCCGGGATCTCTCCGGCCTTGATGCGTCGTGCGAGCTCGTCGACCTCGAGGAGCTGCGGCTGATCTTTGCCCGGAATCATCACGTAGAGCTGGGCCACGTCTCGTCTCCTGCGAACCGCGTCTTTACGGTGCAAGGAGTTGAGAACGCCTCGGCCATTTGGTCAACCTCGCGTTGGGGGCCGGTCCGAACTGCGGTCCTGGACGGAAATCGCTGGTGAATTCGTGCATTCCCGCGGGAGAGTCGCCTTCCGCCGGGTGACTCACTAGGGTGTCGCCCATCATGGCTCGCTTCATCGACGAGCTGCGGCGGACGCACCGCTGCGGCGAACTCCGCGGAACCGATGTCGGCAAAGAGGTCGTCCTGTTCGGATGGGTCGACACGTATCGCGATCACGGCGGTTGCGTGTTCATCGACCTGCGCGATCGCGAGGGCGTCACCCAACTGGTGTTCGACCTGAACAACCCCCCCGAGGGGCCGAACGTCGACATGGCGCTCGTCAAGCAGGCGCACGACCTCGCCGAGGGAATGCGCGGCGAATGGGTCATCGGCGTGCGCGGCATCGTTCGCTCGCGCGGCAAGAACGTGAACCCGAAGATGGCGACCGGCGAGGTCGAGATCGGCGTCATCGAGGCCGTCGTCTTCAACAAGGCCGAGACCCCGCCCTTCCCCGTGCGCGACGACCTCGCCACGAAGGAAGAGACCCGGTTGCAGTACCGCTACATCGACCTGCGCCGCCCGAAGATGCAGCACATCTTCAAGGTGCGTCACCGCATCAACCAGGTCACGCGCAACTACTTCGATCAGAACGGCTTCTTCGAGCTCGAGACGCCGTTCATGGTGAAGTACACGCCCGGTGGCGCGCGTAACTTCCTCGTCCCCTCGCGTCTCCAGCCGGGGTCGTTCTACGCGCTCGCCGAGAGCCCGCAGCTCTACAAGCAGCTGTTCATGGTCTCGGGCTTCGATCGGTACTTCCAGATCGTGAAGTGCTTCCGCGACGAAGACGGCCGTCTCGATCGCCACCCGGAGTTCACGCAGATCGACGTCGAGATGTCGTTCGTCAACCAGGACGACATCTTCAACGCGATGGAGGGCCTGATCTTCCGCATCTGGAAGGAAGTCCTCGGCATCGACCTGCTCGCGCAGTACCCCTCGGGGCACTTCCCGCACATGAAGTTCGAAGCCTCGATGCGCGACTACGGCAACGACAAGCCGGACCTGCGCTTCGGGATGAAGCACACCGATCTCACCAGCCTGGTGATCGACATGAAGGGCGGCGGCGTGCCGTTCTTCGGGGAGATCGCCGCGAAGTTCGAGTCGGGCAAACTCCGCCGCGATCTCCCGGGCGAGATCGTGAAAGCGCTCGTGGTGCCGGCGTCCGCCGAGTTCTCGCGCGCCGAGGCCGACAAGCTCGAGGCCTACGTCAAATCGATGGGCGCCAAGGGCCTCGCCCGCGCCAAGGTCGGCGAGGACGGCAGCTGGACCCAGTCGCCGCTCGCCAAGAGCGCGACCAAGGAGTTCGTCGCGGCGGTCAACGAGGCGTGCGGCGCCAAGACCGGCGATCTCATCCTCTTCCAGTTCGGCAAGGAGTCGCTCGTCCAGACGGTGATGGCGAACCTCCGCGTGCACCTCGCGAAGAAGCTCGGGCTCATTCCCGAGTCGGGCCACGGTGGGAAGTTCGAGTTCCTCTGGGTCGTCGATCCCCCGCTCTTCGAGTTCGACGACGAGACCGGCAAGTGGGCCGCAGCGCACCACGCGTTCACCCGTCCGCAGGACTCCTCTCTCGAGTACCTCGAGAAGGATCCCGGCAAGGTGCTCTGCCACCGCTACGACATCGTGCTCAACGGGTTCGAGATCGGCGGCGGCTCCATCCGTCTCCACGATCCGGACGTCCAAGCGCGCGTGTTCACCGCGCTCGGCATCAGCCCGGAGGAGGCGCAGGCGAAGTTCGGCTTCCTCCTCGACGCGCTCAAGCGCGGAGCCCCGCCGCACGGGGGCATCGCGCTCGGCATGGATCGTTTGACCATGCTCCTGTCGGGCACCGAGAGCCTTCGCGACGTCATCCCGTGGCCGAAGTCCCAGAAGGGCACCGACCTCCTGACCGACGCGCCGACCCCGGTGACCAACGAGCAGCTCGCGGACGTGCACGTGCGCGTGCTGGCCCCTGCGCCCTCTGGTGGCCAGGGTTCTGGCTCGACGGGCTGAGCATGCACTTTCGGGCGTGGCCGCGGCGCCGAAGCGACGTTCCGGTCGTGGTTCGGCTCGCTCGTTCGACCGCTTCGGCCTCCGCTCCGGAGCGGGGGGAGCGGCGCGCTCGTCTCACCGACGTGGGGCTCGGCGGGGCCGGCCTCGTGGTCGACGAGCCGCTGACCGTCGGAGCCGAGCTCGAGGTGGTGCTCCACGCCCCCAACCGCTGGGATCCCCTGGTGCTCCCTGCACGCGTCGCCTGGGTGAAGGGCCGGCGTGCAGGCGTGGCCTTCACGCCTGCGGTCGACCGAGACGCCTACGATTTGTTCGAGATGTTGGGCACTCAGGTCTTCGACACCTGATCCGGGCCGGCGTGCAGGTAGCACGCCGGCACTTTCTCCCTTCGAGTCGATCGCCCGCTGAGGGGCGCGCGGCGTGCGCGTCAAGAGAGCGCCACGGGCCCAACCCGGGTGTGATAGCTTCCCTCCCGGACATGGCGACCACGGCAAAGGCGGCGGCCCGCCCGGCGACTTCGACGAAGAAGGCCGGCGCGACGTCGAAGACGGCTCCGGCCGCCAAGAAGGGTGCAGACGCTCGCAAGGATGGGCCCGCGAAGGCGCCGCCCACCGCTCGCGTCGTCAAATCCGAGCCGTTCGAGCGTGAGGTCGTCGAGCGGCTCCGCGAGGAGGTCCAGGCCTCGGTTCGTCGCAAGTCGCCGAACGAGCGCCGACTCGGTGGGTTGCTCCGCGCCCTCTCGGTCCACTCGCAGCTCGCCCGCGCCACGCTCGCCGAAGCGGGCGATCAGCTCGCGCAGAAGAAGGCGTTCGATCGCGAGCTGTTCATCGCCGCCGTGCGTGGCCTCGGTGAGCTCTCCGACCGTCGCGCCATCCCCCTGGTGAAGGCCGGTGCGGAGCACGACGAATCGGCCACCGCTGCGCTGTGCGCGGCCTCGTGGCTCTCCGATGCGTCGCTCGCGCCCGTCCTCAACAAGGCTGCGACGCAGCGTTCGGCGCACATCGCGTTCACCGCGGAGTTGGCGCGCGTCGTCCGAGGCGAGTCGCCCGGCGCGCACCTGCGCGGCCTCGCGCCGAAGATCAAAGAGTCGCATCGCATCTCGCTCTGCGCAGAGGTGCTGGTACCCGTCGCGCGCATCCCCAAGGTGCCCGGCGGCGTCCAGTACGCGCTCGAGGTCTTGCGCGATGCCGAGCGTCACCTCGGACGCTGGCTGGTGATGGCCGAAGTCGCGGTGCACGGCGGCGACCTCAAGCCCATTCAAGAGGCGCGCGAGAAGTCCAACGAGGGCCCCGGGGGCGCACGCGCTGCTTGGGCCTACGTCGCGTGGGCGCTCGATCCCTCGTCTCCGCCGCCGGCTGCGCGGCCTACGACCGAGCTCGTTGCTCGCTTGTCCGACCGTCCGAGCGCCGATCGCGACACCAAGTTCCTCTTCCGCCTGGCGAACGCCGGCGTGAAGACCACCAAGCAGTTGCTCGAGACCTTCGCGCGCGAGCTCCCCAAGGGCGAGGACGACGACGCCGTTCGTGCGGCTGCGTACCTCATCAAGGACCACGGCCGCGAAGACCTGGTCGCGTCGATCGTCGAGGTCGCCAAGACCGGCAAGCGCGACGAGCTGCGTGGCCTCGCGGTGGCCGCGCTGTGGGATGCGGGCAAGCGCGACCTTGCGCGCGAGCTCGCCAAAGAGCTGGTCGAGACCAAGGCCGGGTTGTTCTCGTCGGTCTGGGCCACGCTGGTGTTGCTCGCCGACGCCGGCCGCATCCCCGCGAGCCAGCCGATCGCCCACGAGCCCGCCGTGCGCTGGATCCAGGCGGGTTGGCTCGAGTGAATCGCGGCTCATGCCGGTGCGTTTTCCGGCTGTGCGCCCTTTCGACTCGTTCCGTCTCGTCCTCCTGACGCTCGCGGTCCTGCTCGCGTTCGGGCTCCTGCCCGGGACCGCGCTCGTGTTCGTGTCGTTCGAGGACACCACGATCGATCCCGCGCCGGTCGACGTCCCCGACGCCGAGCGACCCGGCGTGGCGAACGTGCGGGTGCTCGACCTCGAGGGCCGTCCGCTTTCGTCGGCGATCGTCCGTGCGCTCTACGTCAACGAAGGCATGGTCTATCTCGCGGCGCGCGGATCGACGGGCCAGGACGGCACGGTGCGTCTCGAGCGCCTTCCGATCGGCGCGCACTGGATCATTGTCGAGGCCATGGGACGAGCGCGCGCGAGCACCCAGCGGTTCGTCGGTCCCGATCCCGTTTCGATCGAGCTGCGTCTCGGACCCGAGCGACCGCTCACCGTCGACGTGCGCGACGAGCTCGGCAAACCCATCGTGGGCGCGGAGATCGAGGTCCGCGGCGCCGAGCCGCTGCCGCGGGGCGCGCGTACGGGAAAAGATGGCCTCGCGCGCGCCACGGGCATCGGTGCGGGGCCGCTCAAGGTGACCGCGCGTGCGCCGGGCTTCGACTCGGTGACGAGCAGCGTCGCTGCGAACGACGCGCGGGTGAAGATCGTGCTCCGACGTCTCGGCGCGCTGACCGTCTCGGTCGTCGATCGCGACGGACACGGGGTCGAGGGCGCGACCATCACCATCGCCGGCGGCATGTTGGCGGTCTCACGCACGACGACGAGCGACGCCACGGGCACCGCACGCATCGCGGGGCTCGCGACCGGCAGCTACGATCTGCGAGCGACCAAAGGCATGCTCGTCTCGCCGATCGACATCGGTGTCCCGGTCGGGCGGGGAGGCGACGCCGCGGTTCGCCTCGTGCTCGGTCCGGGAAGGATGATCCGCGCGCGCGTGGTCGACGATGCATCGGCGCCGATCGCGAAGGCCGAGGTGGCTTTGTCGGAGGCCGGGCTGTCGCCGTTCCCGTTCCAGGGCACGACGGACGCCCAAGGTGACGTCACCTTGGGTCCGATCGGTCCGGGCAGCGCAGGCATCGCCGCACAAGCCGAAGGCTTCGTTCCCCGTGGGCCGCTCGCGTTGACCGCGGCCGATCCGATGATCCTGGTGCTCCGGCGGGCGGGCACCCTGCTCGGCGACGTGCGCGATGCGCGGGGGGCACCGATCGACGGCGCGACGATCGAGATCGTCGGCGTCGATCTGGATGGCCTGCCCGTCGACGCGAAGCCTTCGTCGTTCGGCTTCCGTGCCGCGCTGCTCGCGCGCGCGATGAGCACCGGGCGCACGCTGCTCCCCGTCGGCGAGCTGGGCGTCGTGCCCGGGCCGGTTCCGCCGATCCCCCGCGGTCCCATCGCGATCGCCAAGCTCCCGGGCGTCCCGGGCGCAGACCCTTGGGTCACCCGTGCGGACGGGACGTTCCGTGCCTTCCCGGTTCCACCCGGACGCCTGCGCGCGATTGTGCGGCATCCCGCCTACGTCGAAGGTTTCTCGGTGCCGTTCGCGCTCGAGGCGGGCGGCGAGGCGAAGGTTTCGGTGGTCCTCGCCGCCGGCGGTCGGATCGTCGGGCGCGTGAAGGACGAGAAGGGGTTCGCGGTGGCGGGTGCCTACGTGGAGATCGCTGCACGCGCCGGCACCGCGGCCCGCGGCGTGCGCACCGCCTCCGACGGCGCATTCGTGCTCGCCGCGGTTCCGGGCGAGGTGTCGCTCGCGCTCTCTGCCCCCGATCACCCCAACGAGGTCGCGCTTCGTATCGACGTCGACGTCCCCGAGGGCGGAAGCAGGGAGGTCGAGCTCGTCTTGCCCGCGCCACGCCCGCCCTTGAAGGTTCGGGTGCTCGACGATCGGCGCTACCCCATCCGCGGGGCGCAGGTCACCGTCTCGTCGCTCGATCCGAAGTCACCGGTGAAGGCGACCGCGTTCACCGACGACAAGGGCGACGCGGAGGTCCCGCGCGTCGGTGGCCTCGAGTCGCAGCTCGAGATCCAGGCGAGCGGGTTTGCGCCGTATCGCGTGGTCCACAAGGCGTTGCCGACCTCGCTCGAGATCGAGCTCGCGCAGGGAATCGTGGTCCGCGGCGTGGTCTACGGGCCGGGCGGCCGCGTCGCGTTCGCGAACGCGACGGTGTCGCTGTTCGGCGAGGGCGGCGTCCGGCGGACGTTGACCAACGTGCAGGGCAAGTTCGAGTTCAAAGACGTTCCGCGCGGTGAGGCCTCGCTCGACGTGCGTGCCCCCGGGACCGCGGGCACCAAGCGCGCGATCGTCGTCGCTTCGACGGGGTCGCGACCGGAGCTCGAGATCGAACGCATCGAGCTCGGGGCGGCGGGGGTCGTCGAGGGGGTGGTGGTCGACGAAAAAGGGAAGGCGGTGGCGGGTGCGCGTGTCGCGAAAGATCGCGCACCGACATACGTGCCCGCGGGGGCCTCGCTGGTCGGGGTCGCGATCACCGACTCGTCGGGTGCCTTCAAGCTCCCCGATGTCGCGGTCGGAGACATCGAGCTCGAGGGGTTCGCGGTCGACATCGGGCGGGGAAAGGTGGAGCACGTACGGGTCGACGAGGGGCGCACCACGAGCGGTCTGAAGATCGTCCTGCACCCCGTCTCGGCCAGCCCGGAAGAGGGCCTCGCGCCCGGCGGGGTTGCGGTGACCCTCGCAGAAATCGAGGGCCGCGTGATGATCGCCGCGGTGGCACCGAGTTCCGAAGCGGAACGCGCCGGGCTGCTCGAAGGCGACGAGTTGGTGAGCGTCGACGCCGTCCCGGCGACCAGCATCGCGACGGCGCGCGCGCGGCTCTCCGGACCCCTCGGCGCGGACGTGATCTTGATCGTGCGCAGGAAGTCGGGGGACCGGTCGATCCGGATTCCTCGCGAGCCCACCAAGCGCTGAATCGGCGTTCAGCGCGGGGCGTCATGAGCGATTGTGCGACGGAGTTTCACCCGAACACCAAAGGGGTGATAACGTTCGCGCCGCCTCGCTCATAGCGAGGCCTACTCGGAGGCAGCTTCATGCGTCGCTCGCGATTGCTTGCAAGGTTTGGTGTGTTCGCTCCGATTGGGGTGGGCACGATGTTGCTCGCGGCCTCTGCCTTCGGTCAGGGCGCGCCTCCGCCATTGCCCGCTCCCGCTCCCGCGCCCGCGCCCGCGCCCGCCCCTGCTGCGCCTGCGCCTGTTCCTGCGCCTGCGCCTGCCGCTGCGCCCGCGCCGGCCGCTGCGCCCGCTCCCGCGCCTGCTGCGAAGCCGGCAGTGACCGGGTCGGCGGCGCTCGGAACCGGCATGACCGGGTCCGCCACCCCGGCACCCGTTGCTGAAGAAGAAGCAGCGCCGGTGAGCGACGACGACGCCCGTGCGAGCTCGCTCCACGAGGTGCCCACGCCGTGGGGACCGACGGGCCTGCTGCACATGGCGAGCGCGATGACCGGCGCGCCCGGCACGTTCCGCGTCGGCATGTACCTCGACTGGTTCAAGACCTCGGGGTTCCTCTGCACCGCCGACTACCCGTGCCCCACGGCGAAGACCGCCGACGCGCGCACGAACGACGAGCACAGCCACATCGGCTCCGCCGCGGTCATCTCGGCGACCTTCGTCGAAGGCCTCGAGGGCTACATCGCCGCGCGCGTGTACGCGAACTCGAACACGGCTTCGTCGCCGCAGCTCCTCCAGGTGCTCGGTGACACGACCCTCGGCCTCAAGTACGTCCGCGCGCTCGGCTCGGGCGTCGTGAACGTCGGTGGCGGCGCGGACGTGCTGTTCCTCAACGGCACCGGCGGCATCGGTCTCGACGGCGGCGGCACCAGCTTCCGTCTCCGTGCGCTGTCGACCTTCGCGCTCGACAAGACCGAAGGCAAGACGCCGCTCCGCTTCCACATCGGCCTCGGCTACCTGTTCGACAACTCTGCCGTGTTGGTCGGCGACGTCGAAGACGCGCGCACCCAGCGCCTCGGCAAGCGTCAGCTGATCACGCGCCAGGAGCGCTACGGCCTCGGCATCAACCGCGTCGATCGTTTCGAGATCGGTCTCGGCGTCGAGGGCCTCCTCGCCAACGACAAGGTGCGTCCGTTCCTCGAGTACAACCTCGGGATCGCGATGAACCGCCAGAACTTCGAGTGCCCCAAGCCGACCACGTTCGCCACCGGGGGCGCCAGCGACCAGTGTCTCGGCGAGCAGGGCTTCAGCACGATGCCCTCCAAGTTGAGCCTCGGCGCGCGCGGCTTCCCGTTCAGCGGCGGTCTCGCCGGCGTGAACGTGCTCGCCGGCGTCGACATCGGCGTGACCGGCACCAGCACGCCGATCGTCGAGATGGCGCAGCAGGCGCCGTGGACGCTCTGGTTCGGCTTCGGTCTCGCCGCCGATGCCGTCGAGAAGGCGCCGAAGATCGTCGAGAAGAAGGTCGTCGAGAAGGTCGAGGTCCCGACCGGCCCGACGATGGTCAAGGTCCGTGGCGTCGTCCACGAGGCCGGCACCAACACCCCGATCCCGAGCGCGATCGTCACGTACGTGGGCGCGGGGCTGCCTCCGCTGGCCACCGGTGCCGACGGCGTGTTCGGCGACGACGTGCTGCCGGGCACCTATCAGTTCTCGATCAAGGCCGAGGGCTACAAGGACGGCACGTGCGGTGGCACCGCCGTCGCGCCGGCCAAGAAGGGCGCCGCTGCGGCTCCTGCTCCCGCGCCGGCCGCGCCGGCCGCTCCGGGCGCTCCCGCCGCGGCTCCTGCTGCTCCGCCGCCTCCCGCGGTGGGTTCCGGCTCGCTCGAGGTCGACTGTGCGCTCGAGGCGCTTCCGAAGGTCGGCACCGCCGCCCTCGCCATCGTCGACTCCGACTCGCAGACGCCGGTTCCCGGTGTCACCGCGACGATCGCCGATGCATCGGGCGCCAACGAGCGCACCATCACCAGCGACGCGAACGGCGTCGTTCGCGCCGAGGGCCTCGCCCCCGGTCAGTGGACGATCAAGATCGCAGCCGAGGGTTACTTCGCGACCAAGCAGTCCTTCGAGATCCGCGTCCGCGAAGAGACCAAGGACAAGATCGGCGTCCGTCTCCGTCCGACCAACAAGCTGGTCTCGATCGAGAAGGGCGAGCTGAAGATCAAGCAGCAGGTCCACTTCGCGACCGACAAGGCCGTGATCCTCGGTGACTCGGTGGCGCTCCTCGAAGAGGTCGCCGACGCCATGATCGCGAACCCGCGCCTGAAGAAGCTGGAGATCCAGGGCCACACCGACAACATGGGTGGCAAGGAGCACAACCAGCAGCTCTCGCAGGAGCGCGCCGAGGCCGTGAAGGCGTTCCTCGTGAAGGCTGGCGTCGACGCGAGCCGTCTCGAGGCGAAGGGGTACGGCCAGAACAAGCCGATCGCCCCGAACATCAACGAGGCCGGCAAGGCGAAGAACCGCCGCGTCCAGTTCGTGATCCTCGAGCAGGATCCGGCTCCCGAGGAGCCCAAGGGCGGCGCGAAGAAGCCGAAGTGATTCGGTGACTTGAGAAGAACGACGGAGCCCGCGACGACCTCGCGGGCTTCGGCGATTTTGGGGCTCACAACAAAGACGAGAGCACCGGGAGCGACGGAAGCTCGCCGGTCATGTACGCGGTCCACGCGAGGCGATCGGGCGGCAGCACCACCGGCAACCATCGACGTGCGGTGACCTCGACGAGCGCGAGGTGGGCGTTCTCGCTCGCGAGCTCGTTGTGGTCGAGGATGCGCAGGCCATGGGGCCACGTTTGCTCGAGCGATCGCTCGAACGCGCTCTTGAACTCGAAGAACGGGCGCTCGCTCCAGATCTGCTGCTGATACGCGACGATGACGTCGCGTGCGCCGGTCGTGGTCGCGAGCAAGCGTGCCCCGGAGGCAGCGAGGCACCCGTCGACCGCGATGAAGGCGCGCGGCGTGAAGGTCTTGGCGTGCAACGCGGCGAACGCGCCGGAGTCGGGATCGCACGCCGAGCCACTGTGACCGAGCACCACGATCCGCGAGCGATCGACGCGTTGGTGCGGGGCGAGCGCGGTGTCGACGGCGTTCACGAACGCGTCGAAATCGATCCCGACAAACAGCTTGGACGGGTCGGTCGCGTCGCGCGTCTGACTGGGCACCGCGACGACCAGCGGCGGCAGCGCACCGTCGTCGACGAGCGCATCCATGAACGGTCGCGCGTCCCACGGCCCCGCGGGATCGACGGTCAACCAGTGGTGCCTTTGGCCATCGAAGATGATGCCGTGCACGAACACGACCAATGGCACCGCGCTGCCGTCGTCGTGCAGGCCGTGGCTTCGCCAGAGCTTCCCGGCGTTCGACTCGCCGGGGAGCAGGCGCAGGTCGTCTTCGAACGGAAACTCGACCTCGCGGGGCGGACCCAGCGTCACCTCGGCGCTGCCGAGGGCGAAGGCCACCGATGCGACGAACGAGAGCGGACCGAGCACGGAACTCTCTTTGGTGTAGCGGACGACCCGCGTCGGGGCCAACTCGGACTAACATGTGCGCGTGGAGTCGCCGCTGCCCGAGAGTCCTGTGCGAGGACTGGTGTCGGAAGACCCGGTCGCGTGGGCGCGCGGGCGTGGGGCCGAGCTCGTCGTGTTCGGCGCACCTCGAGGGGCACGGATGACGCCGCGCGGCTGGCTCGAGACCGTCGCCGCCATCGACGGCCGCTCCAAGCGCGACGCCGTGGCGCTGGTCGACGCAGTCCTCCGGCGTGCGGGGCTCTCGAGCCTCGCAAATGCTCCGATCTCGGGGCTGCCTCCCTTCGGACGGGCGGCGCTCGCCGTGGCCGAGGTCGCCGTTGCGATCGCGCACGATCCCTCCGAGCACGAGGTGGTCGTGCCCGAGCCTCCGCTTCCCTGGCCGCACCGCCACGAGCTTCGGCGGCTCGCGAGCGAGCTGCTCGCGGGCGCCAAGGTGCTTCTGCACGCGCGTGACGAAAACGAGCTCGCGCAGCTCGTTCCGCGCGAGGCGATCCTCGATGCGCGGCTCGGTGGACATGGCGTGGTCCACGACGGCGCGCGATCGGTGCTGGTTCGCGTGTATGGCTGGGGCGAGCCGTACGAGACCTTCCGCCGGGTGCTCGACGAGCGCGGCGTGACGATCGCGGGCGGCCCGATCGCGCACGTGCTCTCGGTCCCCGAGGGCTTCGGCCCTCGAGAGGTGCTCGCCATCGCCTTCGACGCCGGCCTCGACGTGCTCGAGGTCCGCGAGGCCTTCTGAGCTCTAGAGCGTTTCTCAGCCGGGTCGATCCGAAGGGATTCCCGTTCCCCCCGGCTTGAAAAGCCGGGGCCCTATCGCCCGTTTCGATGGAAGCCCGCTCCCGCGGGCTCCTTTTGCGCAGGTCCTCAGCGGAGTCGCGATGCGCCGCCGCGTCCACGCCAGGAGCCCGTCAGGGCTTCAAGCTGAAGACGCGT
>Ga0208492_1000732_pt1 | contig 25386 bp, 27 predicted proteins | sample Subbioar_CSW14AB_FD_184820 | JGI IMG/M metagenome (GOLD analysis project Ga0208492, IMG submission 184820) | Serpentinite rock and fluid subsurface biosphere microbial communities from McLaughlin Reserve, California, USA - CR12Mar_CSW14AB (SPAdes) | ecosystem: Environmental > Terrestrial > Deep... | reverse complement strand
CTCGAGCTCGCGCGTCTCGACGTCTTCGACGCCGCCGACGACACGCCGCTCGGGCTCGACGACGTGCGCGCGATGGATCCGACCGCCTTTGCGCAACGGCCGCTCCGATGGGTCCGCGCGCACGCGATCGTGGAGGTCGCGTGGTCGATCGACGAGACCTGGCGCGACATCGAAGACGCCGATCGATTCGTGCACCCTGCGCTCGAGCCTCGCACGATCATCGTCTTCCGCCAGGGCGTGGTCGTTCGCCATCGCGCGCTCGACCGCGAGGAAGCACGCGCGCTCGTGGCCGCGCGCGGCGGGATCGCGCTCGCCGATCTCTGCGAGGACCTGGCCCGTGAGCGTTCGGCGGACGAGGCGCGAGAGCGGGTCTTCGAGTGGATGGGGCGATGGCTCGCGTGCGAGCTCCTGGCGTGACGGGGCCAAGAAGTCCGACGCGCAGCGGAGGGCCGCTTACGCGACGATGATCCCGTGCGGGACGGTCTCGGCCACTGCGTGGCTCATTTCCAAGGCTTGGCGATCGTCGCCTTGCAGTCGTCGGCCATCGTTCCCATGCCCGCGTGCTGAATGTCGCAGGTGCGGCATTGCTGGTACTTGTCGGGGTACTTGGCCTTGTCGAATTGCGTGTCGCAGCTCGACTGTCCGCCCCCACCGCCGAGGTGCCCGGCGCCGCGCCGGTTCCGCCGATCGCCGCGCGCAACCTGCTCTCGGAGTCGAGGAGGAAGTTACCGGTCGTGACCACGAGCTCGCCCTCGGCGACGCCGGATCGGATTTCGATCTTCTCACCGGCGCGCGCACCGACCGTGACGCGGCGGGGCTCGAAGTGGCCGCGACCCCTGTCGACGAACACGTACTGGATCGTCCCAGCGTCGACGAGCGCCTCGCGTGGAATGACGATCACCTGCTCGCGCGCGAGCGCGATCGTGACCGCGCCGTACATCCCCGGCCGCAGCTCGAGCTCCTTGTTCGCGAGCTCGAGCCGAACCTTCGCCGTGCGCGTCGCGGTGTCGATCGTCGGATACACGAGCTCCACCGCGCCCTCGAACGCTCGGTCGGGAAGAGCAGCGACGGCGAGCTTCGCCGCTTGACCGATCTTCACGCGCGCGAGCTCGTGCTCGTACACGTCGGCGACGACCCACACCTTGGAGAGGTCGGCGACGGTGAAGAGATCGTTGCCGGCCTGGAAGTACATCCCCTGCACCGCGCTCTTCGTGACGATCCAACCGCCGACGGGCGCGTATACACCGATCGCCTTGCTCGGCTTGCCGCTCCTCTCGATCGCGTCGATCTCGCCACGGGAGACGCCGAGCAGCTCGAGGCGCACGCGCGCGTCGTAAGCCAGCGTCGATCCGCCGCTGTCGCCGACGGGAGCGAAGCTGCGCGCGGTCAGGTACTCCACCTCCGCGAGATAGACCTGCGGCGAGTACACGGCCGCGAGCAGCTCACCGCGCTTCACCTTGCGGCCCGTCTCGGCGACGACGAGCCTCTCGATCCAACCGGCGTAGCGAGTGGTGATCTTCGCTAGGCCCTGCTCCGGCGCGGAGACGACCCCGACCGTGCGCAGCTCGGGCACGAGCGCCTCGCGCGTCGCCTTCGCGGTCTTCATGCCGATGAGCTGCACGCGATCGAGCGTCAGGTCGATCGCCGCGAGTCCGGGCACGTCGGCGTCGGGCATCGAGGGCGCGCCGGAATCGGTGGCCGAGCGCGGATCGCCCTGCACCAGATCCATGCCGCAGATCGGGCACTGCCCCGGACGATCCCGGACGACCGAGGGATGCATCGGGCAGTACCAGGTCTCTGCTGACGTTTGCGTCTTCGAAGGCTGGAACCAGCCCAGGCCGCGACTCACGGAGGCGGCCGCGACCACGGCCATCACGGCGACGATCACCCACCGAACGACCGCCATCGTTCGCCACCCCGGAGGCGGTGGCTCCCTGCCCTCCGGCATCGCCTCGTGCTCGCCGGTGATCACGGTTTACCCTCCTTCGTCGCGGGCGTGAGCGGTCCGCCGATCGCGCGTTCCACCTCCGTGATCGCGATGTCGAGCTGTGCGAGCGCACGGTTTCGTTCGACCCGGACCTGGAGGAGCGTGCGAAGCCCATCGACGATGGAGAGCGAGTCACCGCCCCCCGCGGCGTAGCTCGCGCGCGTCGCGTCGAAGGTCTTCGTCGCTTGCGGGAGCAGCTGATCGTCGACCAGGGCGAGTGTCTTGCGCGCGCCCTCCCAGCGCGCGAGTGCCTCGGCGACCTGCAGCAGGATCTGCGTCTCGAGCGACTCCCGCGCGGCCTTGTCCGCGCCGACCGCTGCCTCGGCTGCCTTCACATCCTCCGATCGTTTCGGACTGAGCCACGGCAGGCTGAGCTGGATCATCACGCCGAAGTTGTGCGGCATCGGCGCGGTCGGCATGAGCTGGTAGTCCACCCCCGCCATCACCGTCGGGTACTTCGCGGCGCTCTTCGCGGCATCGACGGCCGCCTCGCTCTTTCGCACCGCCCCCATCGCCGCGGCGAGCTCGGGACGGCGCGCGAGCACCAGCGCACGGACCTGCTCGATGCGCGGGACGACGTCGGCCGGCTCGAGCTCCGGAGGAGGCCCGATCGGCGCATCGACCGCGCGTCCCATCGCCACGTTGAGCCGCGCACGCTGGATCGCGATCTGCGAATCGAGGGTCACGATCTCCGTGTGCACGCGCGTGAGCGCGAGATCGAGTCGAAGGACGTCCGCCTGCGCGGTCTTCGCGACCTGCAGCTGCACTCGCGCGAGATCGACGAGCTCCTTCGTGCGCGTCGCGTGCTCGACGTGCGTCACCTTGTCGCGATCGGCGGCGTAGTACGCAGCCCACGCCTTGCGAACGTCGGCGATCACGTCGAGCTCTCTCGCGCGCGCGACGTCGAACGCGACCTTCGCCTCCTCGAAGGCGACCCGCGCTTGCGCGTCGAGCGTGCCCGCGGCGGGGAACGTCTGCCGCAAGCCGAACATGTGCATCGCCGCCTCGCCGAGCGCCCACGGTCTGTTCAGCGGCTGTCCCCACAGCTCGTACTTGAGCTCCAGGTCCGGCAATCGCGTCATCGGCCTCACACGGGCGAACGCCGCCTGCGCGCGCGCGCGGGCCTCGAGCACGGTCGGGCTTCGCGCCACCGCGATGCGTGTGATCGCGCCGAGCCGGGCCTCCTTTTCGATCGTTGCTTCGTCCTGCGCGAGCGTCGGCCCGGGCGCGCCGGCCGAAGCAACGGCTGGCGCGCCGGCCTGCTCGGCCGCGCGTGGGTAGTCGGAAGGCATGCTTCCGCCGAAGCAGCCGCTGCAAATCGCGACGGTGACCGCGACGAAACACGATCGCAAAATGGACATATCGATCTCCCCGAGCGATCGCCGCCCCCGGCCCCGAGGCCCGGGCGCCGCGATCGCCTCGCTCAGAACTGGACGCCGAACACGAGGTTCGGGGTCGAATCAGAGGCTGAAACCTTGCGTTTTTCGGTCCGCCGAGACCGCCGACGCATGCGTCGCAAGCCGATCACACCCAATGCGCGGCCACGACGCGGATCACGAGCAGACCCAACGACGCGGCCGTGCGCATCGGCGCTGAACGCAACTCGGCTTCACGCTCGCGGCGGACGTTCCAGTCGAAGCTGCAGTGGGCGGTCGTGCAGAGAAGACACCTCGGGCACGGCGGCCAGTCCGACGAGCGGCGGGAATCCGAGCTCTGCGAATCCCGCAGGCGGCGCGACCGCAGTGTGGGCGCAGCAGCCGCCTCCCTCCACCAGCCGCGGGTGATCGCCTCGCTGATCGTGATGGCAGCAGCACGATTTCAGCTCATGCTCCGTCGCGTGTGGGCAGGCGCACAACCGAGGATTCGAACGATCGAGGAGCTGCGTCGCCGCCAACGCGCTCCGCGGACCGATGGCGCTGAGGAGGACGACCGCGAGGACAAGCACCCGCGCGGCGAGTCGCAGCCAGCGCTCCGCGCGACGAGACCAAATGCCACGTCCAGGCATCATTCGCAAGATATCAGCGCGTCTGCGCGAGTTCCAGGCACGGGAGAGAGCGCACGCGGCGCAGGCTAGCCGACAGTCACGCATTAGCGCCTTGCGCTGACAATAGCGCGGGATATCGAGAGCGACCGCGCTTCCGACGAGCCGAGGCGTGCGACCCGCTTCCGGCGAGTGTTCCTTCGAGAGCCGGGTTCGCTCCTTGTCAGCGTCTGCTCGTCCGCACGTCCGCTGGCGCGACTGCCATTGACCCAGTAGCGAAGTACAGCCTTACACTCTCGCGATGCCTGCCCTCCGCACGGGTGACGTCGCCAAGGCCGCCGGGGTAAACGTTCAGACGCTCCGGTTCTACGAGCGCGAAGGGATCCTTCCAGCTCCGCGTCGCGCGGCGTCGGGCTACCGGCAGTATGGTGAGGACGCGGTTCGCATCGTCTCGTTCGTCAAACGCGCTCAGGAGCTCGGCTTCACGCTGCGCGAAGCGAAGGAGCTTCTACGGCTCCGGTCCGCGGGGCCGAAACGTGCCCCTGCGGCCCGCGCGGCTGCGGCCGCGAAGCTCAAGGACATCGACCAGAAGGTCCGCGATCTCACGGCCATCCGTGCGGCGCTGACGTCGCTCTTGGAGGCGTGCGCGTGCGCCGACGGTGGCGCGGTTCGCTGCCCGATTCTCGAAGCACTGGAAAACGATCCGAAGCGGCCTTGACTCGGTACTTGGGTACAGGCCTCAGGCTACAGACATGGCCAAGGACCTCTCTCGTTCGCGTTGGCTGTCGTCCGTCGGGACCGTGCTCGCCGTCGTGATACCGAAGGGGCTCTGCCCCATCTGTATCGCCGCGTCGGGCGGGGTGCTCGCTTCACTCGGCCTCGGGTTCCTCCTGGTCGAGCGGAACGTCCGCTGGATCCTCGCAGTGACGCTGACGATTGGTCTCGCTGGCTTTGTCCTCTCTGCGCGCCGCCATCGTCGATGGTGGACCGTGGCTTTGGGCACCGTCGCCGCGCTCGTCACGATGACGGGCCGGCTGTTGTTGAGCGACGTCATTCTGTACGGGGGCATGGTGCTACTCGTCGGGGCGCTCGCGGGCGATCTGTGGGCGCGTCGCCATCCGTGGACGGCGCTCGTGCAGATCCGTTTGAGGCGTGGAGGTGTGTGATGCGCGATGTTCAAGTTTTCACCGCTGGTTGTTCGTGCTGCGACGACGCCGTCTCCGCCGTGAAGGAGCTCGCATGCTCAAACTGCAACGTGCAGGTTCGTGACATGCACGATCCGGCCGTCGCGGCCGAAGCGAAGAAGTACGGGATCAAGCGAGTGCCCGCCGTCGTGATCGACGGCAAGCTGGCGGATTGCTGCGCTGCCGGCGGCATCGACATCGAGGTTCTGCGCGGCATGGGTCTCGGTTCGGCGTGATACGCGCCGGCTTCGTCCTGGTGCTTGCCCTGGCCGGTTCCGGCCGGGACGAGCGCCGCGCGGCCGTCACAGTCGGCGACCACGCTGCAGGCGCCAGCGGCGCGCTTTCACTCGCAACTGCGCCTGCGCCAGCTGCGTAAGTCGACTTCACGACGGACGGAGGAAGCTCGCGACGAGTCATCCCGTCCCGTGTGCGAGGCGCGCCGCGCTCGCGGCCCCTGAGGCGCGATGTGGATCATGATGGTCCTCGTCACGCAGCTCGTCGTCGCAGCCATCGCGGCGCTCGCCGTCTTGCTCGTGCGCCGCAGCCATCACCGAGACCATCGTCCGAGCGCGGCTTGAGGGTCGAGCCGAAGCGAGGCGCTCAGGGCAGCGTGTCGAGCTTCGGCAGGACGTCCGTCTCGGGGTTGCCCTTGACGACGATCTTCCGCGTCTCGCGCTCTACGATGTAGGTCGTCATCTTGATGCCGAGCAGCTTCTTCGCGTTGAAGTTGGCGCCATCGGGGTCCCGCACGACCGTGAAGGCTTCCTTTTCACTGCTGGCCCAGAGGCCGACCTGCGCCTTCGTGACGGGAGTGCTCGGGTTCACGCCTTCGAGGAGCACGTTCACGAACATCGCCTTGTCCATCTTCGCGGCGTACTGCTGGGCGACCTCACGGGTCGCCTCTTTGCAGATGCTTCACCAGTAGGCTGACGTCCAAAGGAACACGTACTTCTGTTTGCCCGTCGCGAAGACGTCGGAGAGCTTCGTCGCGGCGTAGGGCGCCGCGGTCGCGAGCCCATCGGCGACACCGTCGCGCACGTAGCCCTCGAGGTCGAGATCGCAGAGCACGTCCCCGACCTTGTTTCCGCACGCACCGGCCCCGGTGTCCGCCACGGCGACCACGTCTTCGCCGACGTCCTCCAGGGTCGCCGCGTCGTCGCCGGAGCTCGAGGAGCTGGGCGCGGAGCCGCCGCCAGAGCAGCCGAGCGCAGCCATGACGAAAATCATTGCAGGGAGCCGCATGGAAGGAAGGCCTATCACGTCGATCGGTCCACGGCCAATGCCGGTCGTGCCTGCTGGGTCGCGACGCGCTTACGCGTTGCAGCGTGCACACCCGCCGCTCCGTCGATACAGTCTGCGCGGGTCATGAAACTCCGACGCCTTCGATGGTCACTGCTGCTGCTCGTCGCAGCGAGCTGCCGCGGGAGCAGCCCCCTTTCGCCCGCGCCGGACGACAGCCCCGGTCTCACCGCCCCGACGGACAAGAACAGCGATCCCGGGGTGCTCGAGCTGGATCTGGTCGCGAAGGTGGCGACCGTGGAGCTCGTTCCCGGCGTGAAGACCTCGGCATGGACGTACAACGGGACGGTCCCCGGTCCGTTCATCGACGTCGCAGCGGGCACCAAGCTCGTCATCCATTTCCGGAACGACCTCCCGCAGTCGACCACCATCCACTGGCACGGCCTGCGTCTGCCGAATGGAATGGACGGGACGTTGGCGGTGCAGAGCCCGGTGATGCCCGGCGGCACGTTCGACTACGTGTTCACGCCGCGCGATCCTGGATTGTATTGGTTTCATCCCCATCACCGCAGCGACAGCCAGACCGAGCGAGGTCTCTACGGCGTCATTCGCGTCCGCGGCAGCAGCGAACCGCATGTCGATCACGAGCACGTGGTGGTGCTCGACGACGTGCGCATGGAGGCCGACGGCAGTCTTCCGAAAGACCTCGACGACTACTCGCTGCTCGCACCGGACCTGAAGGTGCATGGGCGATGGGGGCCGACGATTCTGGCGAACGGCCGCACCGATCGGGTGATCGACGTGACCGCGGGCGCGATCCATCGATTCCGGTTCCTCAACTCCGCGAACGTTCGCTATTTCAACCTGACGGTGCCCGGTCACACCTGGCGGGTGATCGGGACCGACGGAAGCCTGTTCGAGCGGCCGTACGACACCAACAACCTGCTCATCGGGCCCTCGGAGCGCTACGACGCGCTGCTCGTCCCGAATGGTGCCGTGGGGAGCGATCTGGTGCTGAAGACCGATGCGTTCCAGCGGGCCGAGGACGACACACCGCAGCCCGCTTCCACCGTCGCGAAGCTCCACGTCGTCGCATCGATGACCACGCGGACGCTTCCAGTGACCCTACCCGGAGTCGCGATCCCGCGCCTGCCGATTCCTGATGGGGATCCGATCCCGATCGAGTTCGACTCGGGTACCCAGGGGGGGCCGGAGGGCTACGTGTTGCCGCCCGAAGAGCATGATCCGGTCGTTGGAAAACCCGGCGATCCGATCTTCGTGATCAACAAGAAGGCGGGAGCGAACATCCCCCCGATCGAGGTCAAGCTCGGAGCGACGAAGAAGTTCCTGATTCACAACGTCAGTCACCAGATCCACGTCTTCCATCTGCACGGCTTCTTCTTCCAGGTCGTCGACACCGACGACGCGTACGACCCGGTCGACAATCCCTTCGGGCTCCGGCGCGAGATGATGGACCAGGCCCAGAAGGATTCGATCACCGTGCGCAGCGGCTACAGCGTCACCGTGGTCGCGCGATTCGATCAGGAGCCCGGGCGCTGGATGTATCACTGTCACATTCCCGAGCACTCGGAGCGCGGCATGATGTCCGAGATCCGCGTCGTGCCGTGAGCTTCACGCGGAGCGCAGCTCTCGGCGATGCGATCGTCCGGCGCAAGCTCCCGAAGCTCGCCCCGCTACGGAGGCGTGTGATCCCGACGGCAGCGCACGTTCAGAAGCCCAAGGCGACCCCGGCGAGCGTCGATATCGCGAACACCGCGGCGGCGAGCGTGACGGCGACACGGGGGCGAGTCTCGGGCGAAAGCGCCCCGCGCAGCGGCCGCAACGACTGCCGTGTGCACGGGTCGAAGCCGACGGAAGCGTCATCGAGCGGCGTCGATCGACGCCTCGAGCTCCCCAGCCGTCGTGAGCCCCGTGTGGTAGGCGGCGAGTCGGCCCTGGCGATCGATCACCACGACGCTCGGGAGCGAGCTCACGGAGAACGCACGCGCGGCCGCGCCCCCGCGGCCGTCGAGCTGTCGGTAGCCGACGCCGATTGACTGGAGAAGGGCTCGTGCGCCGGTACGGTCGGGGTCGACGAGCACGCCGACCACCACGACGTCTTTGGACCGGCGGCGTGAGAGCTCGTCGAGGATCGGCATCTGTCGTCGGCAGGGACCACACCATGGCGCCCAGAAGTCGAGCACCACGACCTGCCCCTTGAAGGCAGAGAGGTCTACGACCTCGTCTCCCGAGAGCCCGGTCAGCTTCAGCGCGGGCGTAGGAGTACCGACGAACGCGTGGTGATGGGCGAGCACTCGCCGCGAGACGATGACGAAGCCGAGCGCACACACCATCATGAAGACCGTCAACAACATCGAGCGCAAACGCGCCGCGCGTGTGGGACTTGGCTCGGAGCTCGGCTTCGACATCTTCTTCTACTTGCCGGACGGGGCCGGCGCGCCTTCGTGACGCCCAATCACCGCGCTCGCCGAGGCCGAGGCCATCGCGGCCGCCTTGGGGTCGGTCTCGCGTGTGGCGGCGCCCTCGATGCTGATCTGCGCATCGTCGTCCATCTTCTTGCCCACCACCTTGAGCGCGCCGTCGAGGAACTTCCCCGCGGTGTCGCGGGGCTTCACGTCGTGGGCGGCCAGGCTCACGTGCATCGGCTCCTTGCTCTTGAACGAGACCTCGGTCGGTGCATCGACGGGACCCTTGAACGACACGTCGACGGTGACGGTCTTGGGGGCAGGCCGGCTGTGCACCCAGAGCGTGCCCCTGGCCTTGAAGGTCACCGTTCGCACACCGTTCTCTTCTTCGACCTGGGAGAGGTCGGATGACGGAGTCACCGATTCGATAGTCTCGATGCGGAACACGACGTCCTTGTAGTTCTCGAAGTCCTTCGGACGCTTGGCCTTCACGTCGTCGCCGATCTCGAACCAATTGTGCGCGTGCTCGGTCTGCGTATCGTTCTTGTCCTTGTCGTCGAATGTCGAGGTGGTGAACTCGAGCAGGCTCGCCGTGATTGTCCCGGAGGACTGGCCGAGCTTCTTGGGGTCGAGGTGGAAGTACCCTCCGAGACGGGGTGTCGCGCCCTTGAACTTCTCGAGCGGAGCGTCGATGTACACCGAGGCATTTCCCGCTGCCTTGATGACGTAGCTCGACGAGCCGACTTCGAGCGGCGTGCTCGACGCGGACGGCGGCGCTTGCTCGGTGATGGGCGCAGGTTTGTCGTCCTTCTTGCAGGCGGCGACGACCGAACCACACGCGACCACGAACACGAGCCGACTCCAACGCATCTTCGACCCCTCGGTTGCGCGGCTCGGAGGTGAGTCCGCGAAGGTTCCGTGGCTACGCGCGAAGGGCAGGGCGGTTTCGGTCGAGGAATGCTGAAGTACCCCGAAACGGATCGGCGGCCCGTGCGTACACCCCGAGCCCGAATCGCGGGCGGATGGAGGGAACGGCTCCGATGGCACACCGATGCACGCACTTCGATGGCACGGTCACGCCACCTCGCGCAGATCGCTGCGAGGGTTGTGGCTCGACGTTCAACCTGCGCGTCTGCACGACGTGCGGGCACGTCGGCTGCTGTGAGTCCCAGCGTGGGCACAACACCGCCCATGCCAAGGCGTCCGGCCACCCGGTCATCAAGTCGCTTCCCCTCGGCGACGGGCACTTCACCTGGTGCCACGTCTGCAGTGCCTACGTCGGCTGACGAGCAGTTGCCTTGGGGGAGGCGCAGCTCTTATCCCGCAACGTGGTAGAAGCCGCCGAGCACCGCCCCATACACGACGTGCGCGATGAGGACCGACACCGGCGTCTGCACGCCGTAGTGCAGTGCGAGGAACCCGGGTGGTTCGAGCCGCGGCTCGGCGTCGGGCCCCTCGTCCTCACGGGCCATCCGCGGGTGCATGTACGGAAGGAGCGGCATGCCTACGGCGAGCACGAACGCCGCGTGGACGAAGCCGATCGTCGCACCTCGCCACCACGTCGCTGCGCCCCACGCGTGAAACGCAGCGACGTAGAGAAGTGCGAAGATCCAGCCGTTCATGACGTGGAGGAAGAACCCGCTCACCTTCGCGCGGGTTGAACGCCGCGTGAACATCGCGCCAAGCATGTAGGGTATGTTCATCCGTGTCAGGTTCGCGCCCTGGCTCCCGGCCATGAGAGTCGTGAGGACCACCGTCGCCACGAACCCCCAGAGCAGCCAGCTCCCTACGCTCATCGCGACGAGCCCCGTGCGTCGTGACGCCGTCGCTCGATCGCGATCGCGGCGTTAACCAACCCTACGTGCGTGAACGCTTGGGGGAAGTTGCCGACCGCTGCCCCGGTAGCGGGATCGGTCTCCTCGGCGAACAGGCCGACGTCGTTTCCATGGCGTAGCAGCGCCGAGAACCGCGCCTCGGCCTCTGGGAGCGAGCCTCCGCCGCGGGCGAGCTGCTCGACACCCCAGAAGCTGCAGATCCCGAACGCGCCCTCGTCCGCGGCGAGGTTCCTTCGCAGCAAGCCGTTGCCGGCGCCGAGCACCCGATCGACATGTTCCAAGGTTCCGCGCATCCGCGGCGAGTCGGCGCGCTCGAAGCCGTACCACGACAGCAGCAGCAACGACGCGTCTACGGTGTCGCCGTCGAGGACTTCGACGTAGCTTTGGTGTTGCTCCGACCAGCCCCGCGTGCGCACGGCCGCGGATAGTTCGTCGCGGTTGCGCTCCACGAGCTCACGAATCGCCGGCGTCAGCGCGATGTCGCCGCGAGCCGCGAGCTCGAGGAGTCGCTCGAGCGCGACCCAGCACATGACACTCGAATAGACATAGTGTCTCGGGCCGCCACGGCTCTCCCAGATTCCGTGGTCGGGCCGGCGCCAGTTCTCGCATACGAATTCGGCGAATTGACGGAGCATCGTCGTCGTCTCCGGATCCGGGCGCATTCCTCGTCGGCATCGCTGCGCGACCGCGTCGATCACCTCGCCGTAGACGTCGATCTGGAACTGGTCTGCTGCCGCGTTGCCGATGCGGACCGGCCTCGAGCCGGCGTGGCCGGCGAGCGACCAACGCTCGGTCTCCCTCGACGGCTTGCGACCGAAGACGTCGTAGAGCACGCGCAGCTCCGGCCTGGTGAGCCGGGTTGCGTGGGTGAGCCAGTCCACGAACGCGTCTCCCTCCGCGTCGTACCCGAGGCCGTACAACACGTGTGCAGTCAGCGCGGCGTCGCGGAGCCAGCAGTAACGGTAGTCCCAGTTGAGTGATCCACCGGGCTCTTCGGGCAGCGAGGTCGTCGGCGCGGCGACCACGGCGCCCGACGGCCCGTAGCAGAGAAGCTTGAGCGCGAGCGCGCTACGAACGACGTGCGCCCGGTAGGGGCCGTCATGGCGTGCGAGCGATGACCAGCGTCGCCACCAACGTGTGGTGCTCTCCATGCGTGCCGTCGCCGCGTCACCGAGCGGCGTGAGGACCGCTGGGTCGCGGGCCGCGTGCACGAGAGAGAGCACGAGGCGCCCACCGTTGGTCATGCGCAGAATCCCGCGCACGCCGCCACCGGCCGCCGGCTGCATCCCCGTGACGCCTCGGAGCAGGGCCATCGTCGCGCCGTCGGTACTGCGCACCGAGTCGCGGCCGATGGAGATGCGCGGAGGTCGAAATCCCGGCCGGGGATCGAAGACGATCTCGACCTCGACACGACCAGCGACGCACTCGACTACGCGCAGCAGCTCGTGCTCGGGAACGAGCGCTCGACGATGCTCAGCTTCGTCCGACACAATCATCGAGTCGGTGACGACAAGCGTACCGTCACCGGCAACGAAGCGTGTCTCGAGCACGTTCGTGCCGTCGAGGTACGTGCGCGTCGAGGCGAACGAGCCGGTCGGACGTATGCTGAACGAACCCCCCCGCGCCTCGTCGAGGATCGCCGCGAAGATCGGATCCGAGTCGAAGCGAGGCCAGGCGAGCCAGTCGATCGAGCCCGCACGCGAGACCAGCGCGGCCGAGCGGCAATCGCCGATCACCGCGTAGTCGTCGATCCGCATGATGGCTTCGATGTGATGCTCGCGAGCGGAGCGTGATGCGTCGGGTGCCGCACGAGCTCGGCGCGGCGAATCTTGGAAACCCGGCGTCGATGTCTGCGTAGTCCCAGAGGAGCGTTTCCCGAACGAAGGCGCTGCCGACAAGGAGGACTGTGATGAAGACCCGCAGGGCGATTCTAGGCGGCGTCATCGGTGCGGCCGCGATGAGCGTGCTCATGGCGACGGGACGCGGCATGGGGATGAACGTCATGCTCGAGCAGATGCTCGGCACGATGACGGGCATGATGCCGAGCGCCACGACGTTCGCGATCGGGCTCGGCATCCACCTGATGATGGGCGCCATGTTCGCACTGATCTACGGCTGGGTGTTCGAGCGCGTCGTGCACCGCGCGCGTTGGACCACGGGCGCCGCGGTCGCGGTTCCCCACGTCGTCGTGGTCGGGTTGATGATGGGAGCGATCCCAATGATCCATCCGCTGATGCCCAACCTCATGCCTGCGCCGGGCATCTTCATGTCGCACCTCGGCGGGTTGGGTGTGATCGCCGTGATCATCCTTCACCTGGTCTTCGGCGCGATCGTGGGCGGCGTTTACGGTGAGGTTCGCCAGCCCGTTCGAACGGGCATCCGCGGCGCACGCCTGAGCGCGGCGTGAACCGGCGAGCAGCGCGGCTCCTCGCCCGGCGGCGGAGGGCCGGCGGCCGCTCAGCGCACTGGCGCGAGCTCGAGGCCGCGACGAGCTGCTTCGTCGGCATCGGCGCGGACACCGGGTGAAAGTGCGGGTGTCCGTTAGCGGGGCGTCCGCTCCCTCGAGCTCTGCCGTGAGCACGCGAGACGGGCACTCGTTTCGGACGATCGGAAACCCGGTCGCCGCCGGTGCGTATGACCCGGAGGATGACGCTCGATCCTCTCGCGCTCGTGGGTAGAACCATCGACGACAAGTACGTCGTAGAGGCCGTCGTGGGCGAAGGCGGCTTCGCGGTTCGCGTTCATGGGTGGCCCCGCCTGACCGAACCGGAGCCGCCCACCTTGCCGCTGCTCGCTGCTCGGCCAGTCCGGGGTGACCCGGAGGCCGAAGAGGAGCGGCGTCAGCGCAGCGAAGGGGTTGCCCGAGGATCTGTGCCGACCAGCGGACGGAGCGGTCGAAGCCTCGCCTCACCCGCTGCGGGTGAGGCCGGGGTGAGGCCTCGCTGCCACTGTGGCTGCGCGCGAAGCGACGGTGCGAGATTGGCATTGCCGCCGAACGGGCACCGCGTTCACTAGTGGAATGTTCAAGGTCCACCCGCAAGTTCGTGCCGCCCTTCTCGAACACGGGGAGCGCGCGATCGCGATCGCACGCAGGCGCGCGTCCCAGATTCGCATGACGCGGACCATCTGGTCCATACGCGACGATGGCGCGTGGAACGGGGCGGAGATCGAGGACGTCGAGGTGATGCCGGACATCTTCTCCGCTTGGCGCGAGCCCGGGCTCGTCGATGCAATCGAGGCTGCGATCAGCACGCATCAGCCGGAGTTGGCGTCAGTGTACGTCGGCTGCGTGGGCGAGGGCGTCGGTACGCACGATCCGAAACGGCTCCTCAACGTTCTCGTCGGCGCCGGGTTCGCAGTGCCAGACGCCGCAGCGGCGATCAACGCGATGCTCGATGAGCTGGAGCGTGAAGTGAACGACGGCATCACTGCCGAGTGGTTCGTCCCGCTCGAAGGTTTCGGCGTGGCAACGTCGCAGCCGATCGAGTTTCCGGGCGGCGTAGTCCTTAGGAGGTTCGAGCTGGAGGACGCGAACCGTTGGTACTCGCGCGAGGAGTCGCGGCGAGACAGTCCGTTCCTCCCCGGCGCGCTCTTCGTCGGGAAGTCCGAGGCGTTCATCAAGGTCGGACAATTTCCCAAGGAACTGCTCGAGAAGAAGCAACCTACGCCGCTGGAAGCAGTGCGTCCGGTTGTAACCGCGCTGACACTTCACAAGGAAGGACTGATCCACCCGACCACCTACCGACGGCACTTACGATCGCCGTTCTCGACGGGGTCATGGAGCCCACGCGGAGCACAGATCATGGGGAGCTACGCGATTGACGATCGCGACGTCGAGGAGGTGCTCGCGATCGCAACGCACCTGAGCACGGTGAAGGTGTTCCCGGCGATGCAACTGGCGCTCGACCGTCTCGTGGAGTCCAGTGCGCGCTCCTCACCACGCGACGCGATCCTCGACGCCGTCGTCGGCCTCGAGGCCCTCATCCTCGATGGCGCCGACCGTGAGGGGCTTCGCTTCCGCTTCGCGGTCCATGCCGCGAGCCTCCTCCCCGGCGATGACGTTGAGGCCAGGCGAAAGCGGTACCGCGAGGCCTACGCGCTCTACGGCATCCGCAACAAGGTTGCCCACGAGACGCTGCGCGACGCCAAGTACATGGTCGGCGACGAGTCCCTGACCCCGCGCGACGTGGCGAAGCGTGCGCGTGCGATGCTACGCGAAGCGATCCGCATCATGCTGCGCGATGCGCGGGACGTGCCGCCGGGCGGGACGGCCCGCGAGAGCTTCTGGCAGTCATTCTGGCTGTCGCGGATCTACCCGAAGGCCTGAGACTCCTCCCATTTTGACCGCGGCGGCGCCGGGTGTCCCCGGCATCTCATCCGCGAGCGCCTGCGACGGGCTGTCAGCGCGCGCGCTGCTGCTTCTTCCGGGGTGTGGTCAGCGTGCCTCGTGGGTGTCGTGCTGGTTCCCGCTCGCGATCACGCGCCACGAGTTCACCGGTACCTCGAACACCGGGGGGATCCCGCGATGACGCATCCAGTGGATCCGCTGCGGTAGTTCCCGGACAGCCGTCAGAATCGACTCAGGCCGGGTCAGGTGAGGGCGGCGGCTCGGTCCGCGCGGCAGGACGGCCCCGAGCTGCGTGCAGGGCGATGTGCGGAACGGAATTGCACGGCGTCGTGGCGAAAACGGCGAGGTGCCCGGCTCTTCGTGATCGGAGGCGAAGGAAGCTTCCAAGGAGGCTCACGTGAGCGAAGAGAAGAACGCGCACCCGGACACGACGCACATCCTCGTTGCGGTTTCGACGACGAGCGGCCGCTGGCCGCTTTCCGGCTTCGAGAACGTTCCCTCGCACCAGCACGTCGCGCAGCAGCTGCACCGCGCGCTCCACGAAGTGCACGTCGTGGGAGCGACGGACTGGCTGGCCACGGTGATCTTCTGCGACAGATCGCCGTTGGCGATGGCGGTCGCGACCAGGGCGATGTTCCGCACCTGGTTGGTCAGGTTGCCGGCGAGCAGGTTGACGTTGTCGGTCAGATCGCGCCAGGTACCTGCGACGCCGGGGACCAGCGCCTGTCCCCCGAGCTTGCCCTCGATGCCGACCTCCCGCGCGACGGTGCTCACCTGATCGGCGAAGGTGCGCAGACTCTCGGTCATCCCGTTGATCGTGTCGGCGAGCGCCGCGATCTCTCCCTTGGCCTCCACGACGAACTTCTGGGACAGATCGCCGTCGGCGACCGCGGTTACGACCTTGGCGATGCCGCGTACCTGAGTCGTGAGGTTGGAGGCCATCACGTTGACGTTGTCGGTGAGATCCTTCCACGTGCCCGAAACGCCTGTGACGTCGGCCTGTCCTCCGAGCTTGCCCTCGGTGCCGACCTCGCGCGCCGCCCTGGTGACCTCGCTCGCGAACGCGCGCAGCTGATCGACCGTGGCGTTGAGCGTCTCCTTGAGCCCGAGGATCTCTCCCTTCGCCTCGACGGTGATCTTCTGCGACAGATCGCCGTTGGCGATCGCGGTCGCGATCTGCGCGATGTTGCGCACCTGTGAGGTGAGGTTCCCCGCGAGCGTGTTCACGCTGTCGGTGAGATCCTGCCAGATGCCGGAGACCCCGCGGACATCGGCCTGCGCGCCGAGCTTGCCCTCGGTCCCCACCTCGCGCGCGACCCGGATGATCTCCGCCGCGAACGAGCGGAGCCGGTCGACCGTCGCGTTGATCGCGTCCTTCAGCTCGAGGATCTCTTCTCGCGTCTCGACGGTGATCTTCTGCGAGAGGTCGCCGTTGGCGATCGCCGCCGAGGCCAACGCGATGTTGCGAACCTGCGCGGTGAGCCCGCTGGCGAGCAGGTTGACGTCGCCGATCAGGCTGGCCCACGTGCCGCCGAGATCGCCGGCGTCGGCGCCCACGCCAGCCGTCCCTCGGTCCCGATCGCGCGGACGACACGCGAGACCTCCGCGGTCACCAGCCGGAGCCTGCCGATGAGCGTATTGGCCGCCGACCCGAGGCGGAGAAGGTCTCCTCGCGCGGCGTGTCCGTCGCTTCGCAGCGACACCGACTCGGAGAGATCGCCGCCCGCCGCGAGCTCGAGCACGCGCGTGGTCTCCAGCGTCGGCCAGGCGATCGCGTCGATGAGCGCGTTCACCGCGTCGGTCGCGACGGCCCACGCGCCGGAGGCGGGCCCGATCGACGCCCGCTCGTGCAAGCGGCCGTCCGCCCGAACCGTTCGCGAGACGCGTTCGAGCTCGCGCGTCAGCAGCTCGTTCTCGGCGACCAACCCGTTGAACGCGATCGCCACCTCGGCGAACGGATCGCGGCCGTCGCTCTCCGGCAGGCGGACGGCGAAGTCTCCTGCGCGGGCGGCGCGGAGCGCGTCGCGCAGCGAACGAAGTCGATCGCCGATCTCGGCCGCCGAAACGGCCTCGGGCGATGGCGGATCGGTGGCGATTGCCGCGCCGGACATGAACCTCCTGGCAATCGCCATTCCGCCGGAGAGTCCTCGCGTCGACAGATTCGCGACGTCAGCCGCCACACGCTTGGGGATCGGATGCGATCTCGAGCACGCTCGACCGACCTTGCCAATAGTTCGACCATGCGGCGGCCCGTCGCAGGCATCGCCCTTGCGACGACCTCCAGCGAAGGAGGTTCACATGCTCTGTAGCGAGGTCATGAAGCACAACGTTCGGTCAATTGGCCGAGAGCGCGACACTGTCGCTCCATCGCTCGGCGGCGTAGCTCTCAGGTCAATCGGCGTCGCCGGAAACGCGCGCGGGCAGGTCGAGTCGGAGCGTCGACGCGACGTCCGTCTTGAGAACGTCGGAAAGGGCTCGGAGCGCCTCGAACACTCGCGTGACCGCCGGGCGGTCCTCGACGAGCGCGGTCTCCAGTGTCGGCCTGCCCAGCGCGTCGATCGCCGCGATCGCGGCGTCGGTCGTCACGTCGACTTCGGCCGAGAGAGAACCGGCCCCGGCAGCGGTGAGGAAGTCGTCGAAGCCGACGGCGTCGCACCCGTGCCAGAGCTTCCGGAACGCGACGAGGTTCTGCCGCAGGCTGCGTCTGCTCGAGAGCGAGAGGCGCGCCTCGACGAGATCGGGACAGGGGCCAGCGCTGCACGCGGAGTCGGCAATCACGCCGAGGGGAGTGCCGACCTTGCGATCTTTCGTCACGTAATCGACGTAGAACAGTGCCTCGAGGACGGCGTCGAGCGCGACCCTCGTGTTTGGATACGGAGAGCCTGCATGGCCGGCGTTGCGCAGCGTCGCGAGAAATCCGTTGTTCCAAGTGGCGACGAGCCCCTTGGCGCGGCCCTCGAGCGAGGCGGCGACCTTCGCGGCGTAGTCCGCCCGCCGCGCCTCGCGATCGGCTGCGGTCATCGTCGCCCAAGCCCCACTCTTGGCCAGCGCCGACGTCGGCGAACAGGCATGCTCGGGGCCCTCGAAGAACAGCAGATACTCGAGCGCGGCGAGGTCACGTCCCTGCGGGAGTGACCCATCCGCGAAGGTCGCGGCGTCGACGTATGCTTTGCTCGCGAGGTTCTGATCGACGAGGCATCGGCCATCCACCGGCCACCCGTAGAAGGCTTCGCGCAACCCACTTCCTCCGGACTGCGCCGTCGGTCCGAGAGGACCGAACTGGCTGACCTCGGCCTCCTGCCAGATGTCGAACGCGCGAACGAACGCACTCTGCACGGCGGTCCGATTTGTGGGAGTCGGGGTGTCGCGCGCGACCACCGCTGCCTTCTCGAGCGCACCCATCTCGCTCTCGAATCGCGCGTAGATGTCGACCGCGCAGCTCCCCACACTCGCGAGCAGCGCACCCCGATCAAAGCTCGGCGCGACCTCCGAGGATGGCCTGGACGAGCGGCATCCCTGGACCGACAGGGCGACGCCCATGATGAACACGATCTTGAAAGTCATTTTCAAGAAATGCCACACCTTCATCGCATGACTCCCAAGGCCCTCTTGATACTCGCGTTGTTGGTCGCAGTCGGCGGTTGTTCTGGCAGCGACGAAACCCCAGGCTACGACCTCGACTCCGATTCCCAGGCGCAGGTCGTCGCCGACGCGTACGCCGCTCGGGTTTTCGCCGCGTACCAGGAGACGGAGACCAAGGCGAAGGATCTCGAGGCGAAGATCAAGGCGTTCGTCGCGGCTCCGTCGGAGGCTGGCTTCACCGCCTGCAAGTCGGCTTGGCTCGCCGCGCGCCCGGCCTACGGACGCACCGAAGCGTTCCGCTTCTACGGCGGGCCGATCGACGCGAAGGACACCGGCAAGGAAGGCGAAATCAACGGCTGGCCACTGGACGAGAACTTCGTCGACTACGTGAAGGACGATCCCGACGCGGGGATCGTCAACAAGCCGACCGAGTTCCCGACCATCGACGCCAAGGTGATCGCCGGGCTCAACGAGAAGGATGGAGAGAAGAACCTCTCCACCGGCTGGCATGCGATCGAGTTCCTGCTCTGGGGCCAGGACCTCGACGACGCCGGGCCAGGAAAGCGTCCCTACACCGACTTCGTCGATAGCGGCACCGCGAAGAACCAAGCGCGCCGCCGAACGTATCTTGTCGTCGCGGCAGAGCTGCTCGTCGCAGATCTCGCCGAGGTTCGCGCCGCGTGGGAGCCGACCAAGGGGTACGCGGCAACGTGGGTCACGCGCTCCCGCAAGCAGTCGCTGCTCGATGTCTTCCAGGGCATCGTCTCGCTCTCGGGCATCGAGCTCGGTGGCGAGCGCATGACGGTCGCCTACACCAACCAGGATCAGGAGGACGAGCACTCGTGCTTCAGCGACAACACGACGGCCGACTTCGCTGCGAACCAGGAGGGCATCGCCGCGATCTACCTGGGTAGCGCCGAACGTCCGGGCCTCTCGGTCCTGGTGAAGGCCAAGGATGCCGCGATCGATGCGGCCGCGCGAAAGGCGCTCGACGATGCGACGGCTGCAATCAAGGCGATCCCAGCTCCCTTCGACACCGCCATCAAAGGCGAGCCGGGACGGCAGAAGGTGAAGGCCGCGATCGATGCGCTGAAGGTGCAGACAGACGCGCTGGTGAAGGCCGCAAACCTCCTCGACCTCAAGGTCTCGACCAAGGCATGAGAACGCGGTACCTCATCGGATGCCTGGCGCTCGGGGCGTGCGCCGGAGCGAGCGATCCCCCGGCCACGCTCGACCCGGACCGGGCCCTGAGCGCCGGCGAGGGAACGGTGCTGGACACGACGCGTGACGCCTTCGGACGTCCACTCGCGAACATGCGCGCCGATCGACGGGACGCCTTCTTCGTCGGCAACTCGTTCTTCAACCGCACTTGGGTGGCGGCGCCCACGTCGACGGAGTCGTTCGACGGGCTCGGTCCGACCTTCAACGCGACGTCGTGCTCGGCTTGTCACTTCAAGGACGGGCGAGGACGCCCGCCCGCCGAGGGAGACCGCATGCTCTCGATGCTGCTCCGGCTCTCGGTACCGGGAGCAGACGCGCACGGAGGGCCGGCGCCCGAGCCGACGTACGGGGGGCAACTCGAACCGAACGGCATCCTCTCGGTGCCCGGGGAAGGAACGCCGAAGGTCAGCTACGTCGAGCAGCCGGGCAGCTATCCCGACGGCACGCCCTACTCGCTGCGCCTGCCCACGTATCGCATCGACGAGCTGCATTACGGTCCGCTCGCGGCGTCGGTGCTCATCTCGCCCCGCGTCGCGCCGATGGTCGCAGGTGTCGGACTGCTCGAGGCGGTCGACGACGCGACGCTGCTCGCGCTCGCGGATCCCGATGACCGGGACGGCGACGGCGTACGTGGCCGGGTGAACCGGGTCTGGGACGAGGCCGCTGGTGCTCTGCGGATCGGTCGCTTCGGGTGGAAGGCCAATCAGCCGAGCGTGGCGCAGCAGAATGCGGGTGCGTTCCTCGGCGACATGGGCATCACGTCACCTTTGTTTCCCAAGGAGAACTGCCCGACGAGTCACCTCGAGTGCCGCGCCGCGAAGAGCGGCGGCTCGCCCGAGATCGTCGAGCGTGACCTCGCTGCGGTGCTCTTCTATACGCGCGTGCTCGCGGTCCCTGCACGCCGCAACGTCGACGATCCGCAGGTGGTCGCGGGCGAGCAGCTCTTCTCGACAATCGGCTGCGCGACATGCCATGTCGCGGCGCTGACGACGGGCGCTGCGGCCGCGGAGCCCGAGCTCCAGATGCAGAAGATTCGACCGTTCACCGACCTGCTCCTCCACGATCTCGGCGAGGGGCTCGCCGACGGCCGCCCGGACTTCTCCGCCGGTCCTCGTGACTGGCGAACGACTCCACTATGGGGGCTCGGCATGATCGAGACCGTCAACGGCCACACCCTGCTCCTGCACGATGGACGCGCGAGGGGCCCCGAAGAAGCGGTGCTCTGGCACGATGGCGAGGCCAAGGGCGCGCGTCAGCGCTTCACGGAGCTCACCCGAGACGAGCGCACGAAGGTCATCGCGTTCCTCCGCTCGCTCTGACGAGCGTGCGTGGGACCGCTCCGCTCGTCGCGCGCACGGACTCGCTGCTCGATGCGAACCTCGGTCGACAGGACCGTGAGACACCCAACAACGATGGCGCCGGCAGCGACCGCGATCGCGACGGCGAGTAACGCTCGCCGGTCGCTCGTGACCGGCTGTCGTCACGGGCTGACGCTCGGCCGCTCGGTGCTGGCCGCGATTCCCGCGCGCAGCTCGAAGTGGTTGCAACCGGCCGCGCCGAACACCCGCAGCTCGTACTCCGCCAGCGTGGGCTCGCGGCACGCCGCTTCCTCGTTGTCGAGGGGACGCCGGGCCGGGCTGCTGAAGTGCTTGCAATGCTTGCAGTGGCCCCACTGATGGTCGACCATGGCGCTCGCCTCCTCGGGACCGCACGTGCAGCCCGCAAGGAGGGTGTGCAACTGCCATACCCGTTCGGCGTGCCATTCGGTGCCAGCCGGCGATTGGAGGCAGGGTGGTAATGGTCACCCGTACCATCGAAGCCAGAGCCAGGTGATTCCCGCGAGGGCTGCGGCGATCGGCGAAAACGCCAGGACGGCGTATCCTCGCGTCGACGTCGCTCGGCGCACGATCGGTACCGCGAGCGCCAGGCTCCACGCGAACCCGAGGAGCAGAAGGACTCGCGCGACCGCCGCGGTGACGCCGAAGAACTCGAGCGCATCGTCGCCGAACGCGATGAAAGCGCAGCCGAGCTCCAGCGGCAGGAAGGTGTAGCCGAAGCGGCGCAGCCCCTCACGAATCGGAACGCGGCCGAGCTTCGCGGCGACGGCAGAGAGCACGACATACGCGAGCATCGCGCCCGCGATGAGGCCGAAGAACGTCACGGCCCAGGGGAGGCGCTTCAGCCACTCGGAGCGATGGCCGACCGCGCTGTACATGCCGAGCATCCCCGCCACGAAGACGGCCTCCCACGCGTCGAGGGCGCGCGCCTCGGCGAGCTCCGCGCCCGGCCACCGGACGCGGAGGAACAATGCGTCGCGCTCGGGCGGGCAGTTCCCGAAGCATCGCCAGCAGAGGAGACAGTGCCGCATCGTCTCGAGCTTGCTCGGATTCAGGTACGACGGGCAGCGGCCCGCCGGCGAGTCCTCGCGCACACAGGCTCTCGACGTGCAGCCGCCACACGCTTGGTGGTCGGATGCGATCTCGAGCACGCTCAACCTGGCCACGCGCGCGAGCCAGCCTCCGATGGGACAGAGGAAGCGGCACCACGCACCGCGACGGAGGAAGAAGCTGACAGCGACGGCCGCCGTCGCGATCGCGAGGAACAGGAGCGCCCCGCGCCGCGCGACGTGCTGAATCTCGAGCGCCTTGACGACGAAGGTGATCGCGACGAACGCCACAGGGAGCACCCAACCGAGCCGCAAGTACGGTGTCGTGCTTCCGCGCCCGAGCACCCGATCGCCGAGCGATCGCGCGCCGTCGGCGAGCAACCGCAAGGGGCAGAATGTCCCGCACCAGAGCCGCCCCACGACGGCGGTGCCGATGGTGAGCGACGGGAGCCAGAGGATCCACAGCGCGAAGTTGAAGAAGTTGTTCTCGAGCTCGTCGGCCGCGAACCTGCCCCAGGCGAGCGGTCCTCGACCGTCGAAGCGTCCCACGGGAAGGCCCCGGAGGCCGATCGCGAGCAGCAGCACGAGGGCGACCAACATCACGGCCGAAACGGCTGTGGGCAGCAGCGGCGCACGGATGGCGCGATACACCCATCGCGGTGACCGCTCCGCGCTGCCCCTGACTAGGTATCGCTTGCTCATGCGGTAACTCCCTCGAGGTTCGGGATGCGATGCGCCTGACGGAAGGCAGATCGCCTCGTGAGACGGCCACGCCTGATCTTTGTCAGCGGTCCGACGCCCGTGCGTGGCGCACACGTCAACCGTGGAGCAACAGCGCGACGAGCGGGGGGAGCGCGCCCGCGGCGATGAACCACTTTCCCCGCCCGGCGAGCCCCTGCGCGCCGCGGAGCACGAAGAGTCCGGTGGCGCTGACCAGGACGAGCAGCACCGCGAACACGTCAGCAGCCCACCGCCACGGCTTGAAGCTGTTCCGATGCAGCACGTCCACCTGGTAGAACAGCGGTCGTCGCGCGACGCGCTCGTACAGTCCCTTGCCCGCCGAGAGGTCGAGGTGGAGGGTCGCGCTCTCGTAGTAGATCTTCACCTGGTCGCGTGTCGGGTAGTCGTAAACGCGGAAGTGCTCCTCGCCCACCAAGGCGCCGAACGACTCGATCTCCTGCGGGGTGAGCTTCGCCTCGCCGCGGACCGGGATCGAGATTCGTCGCTTGTGGACGACGAAGTCCGGGTTCCACACGTCGACGTGGTTGAGCGCGAGCCCGGAGACGCAGTACGCGATCACCAGCGCCGAGACGAAGTAACCGACGTCGCGGTGGGTCGCGACGTTCAGGCGGCGCAGATCACGGACGGAGGGCATCTTCACTGGCTCGGCGAGCTTCCTGCGATCTTCGCGACCTCAGCGCGCACCGCGTCCTCGACCCACCGATCGAGGCTCTCGTCGGGAAGGATCGCGTCGGGCTTGTAGACGACCCGCTCCTTCCCCGCGACGCGGGCGATCCCGTTGCCGATCAGCTTGATCTGGAACCGCTCGTCGTGGGCGACGAGGACCGGGATCACCAGCGCCTTGTCGCGCGATGCGAGCACGCTCTCGATGGCGGCGGTGGTCCTGCCGGGATCGTAGTGCACGACATGGCCGCACCAGGCGCGCGAGTGCACGCCGATACCGGTCTCCTTCTGCACGTACCCGGCCACGCCATCGAGCAGCCCTGCCCACTCCTTCTCGTAGGTCCCGTCTCCGTAGGCGATCAGGACGAGCCCCTCCTTCTCGGGCGCGGTCGACAGGCTCTTCACCCGGCGCAGGACGTTCTTGCGCAGCAGATCGGTGAAGTCGAGGAGCGGCGCGACGTGGACCTTCGCACGCGGCGTGTAGCGCTCGATCCCCTCGACCTTGATCGTCTCGAGCGACTGGGGGTCGGTCTTCTGACCCATGATCGTCGGGATGTCGTCGAACGGGTGAGGGCTCACGGTGAGGAAGATCGGCACCACGACGACGTCCGAGAACGCCTCCTGGTCGAACTCCTTCAAGCGCGTCGCGATCGAGGGCTCGGTGTACTCCATGAACGCGGACTTCACGTCCGTCACCCGTCCGTCCGCGAGGATCGCGCCACGCACGCGGCCGTCGAGGTCGGTCAGCGCGCGCCGCCAGGTCTCCGAGAGCGAGCCGTGGCTCACGAGGAGCACGCCGATCTTGCCGGCGCTTTGAACGCTGCGGTTCTTGTTGGTGCACGCGAGCGACACGAACGCGAGCAGCAACAGGGCGACGATCCGCTTCGCGCTCATCCCTTCACCGCCGCGATCCGCAGCTTGTAGCGCGCGCTGGTCGCGCCGACCGCGCCGTCGGGGTTCGAGTAGTAGGTCTGGATCTCGAGCTTGTAGAGCGCGCCCTTCGCGCCGCGGACGATCCACGTCCCGGCCGCCGGCGAGAGCTTCATCGTCGCCGCGTCGTAGTCGTACCAGCCGTCGAAGCTCGTCTTGATCGCGCCCGTCGGGTCGGTCTTCGGCGTGCACTCGTCGTCGAACCAGTCCTCGGCGCGCGGCTTCGCGGCCTTGGCCTCGGCGTCGGTGACCGCCCCGAACGACTTTCCCGCGAGGAACACCGCGCCGCCGCTGCCGGGACCGCTGTCACCGGAGCTCGTGCGCAGGATCGGTCGCTTGATCGCGAGATCCCAGGTCGTCGCCGTCAACGCGGTCCTGTCGTCCACATCGACGCGGGTCGCCGTCGAGAGGTCGAGGTAGATCCACGGATTGGTCGACGCCATCGCGCTGCCGCCCGCCGACGCGTCGATGTAGAGCGTCTTCACGTCTCCCGCCGTGTCGAGCGTCTTCACCTCGCCCGTCGAGACCTTCTCGATCGGTTTGAGCGCGGTGTCGCGCGCCGAGGTGCACGAGGGCGTGGTCTCGGGCGACCCGGTGTCGACCGGCAGCGAGCCGGTGTCCGAAGTTTCGCTGGACGCGCTGGTGTCCGCGACGCCGCTGTCCGCCGCGACGGTCGCATCGTCGTTGTTGCTGCTGCCGCAAGCAGCGAGGGTGAGAGAAGCCAACAGCGAAATCGCAAATGCACGCATGATCATCCTCCCGGCGCACGACCGCGCCGCACACGCATCGACACCACACCGGGCGACGAGCCCGTCGCGCCGGCGAACCCTTCGAACACCACGCCGTATCGGCTCCCCCCCCCC
>Ga0208492_1000731_pt1 | contig 25432 bp, 21 predicted proteins | sample Subbioar_CSW14AB_FD_184820 | JGI IMG/M metagenome (GOLD analysis project Ga0208492, IMG submission 184820) | Serpentinite rock and fluid subsurface biosphere microbial communities from McLaughlin Reserve, California, USA - CR12Mar_CSW14AB (SPAdes) | ecosystem: Environmental > Terrestrial > Deep... | reverse complement strand
ACGCCCCTCGCGCTCGCGCTCTCGCTGATGAAGACGATGTCGCAGGTGCCGTCGCTGGCGCGGGCCGCGGTGAAGGCGCTCCGCAAGTAGCCGCCAGTCAGCCAGATCATCCGAGACTCGAGAGGGTTCACCACGGAGAACGCGGAGATCAGGGAGGTCGAGAGGTCTGCCGATCCCGGCCACCGCACCAGTGACTACCGCAGGCGCGAACACTCGAGCATCGAGCGTATCGAGAGGTAGCAGCCCGAATCGGCAGACCCACTCTCGGTCTCGCCTCCCATTCTCCGTGCCTCCGTGGTGAATTTCTCGCTCGTTTTTACGGCACTCAGGCCGTGGCAACGGCGGGCTCTCTCGAGCTCGTGGGGGCCTCCTCGGTCCGTTGCTCGTAGCGCGCCCTCCAGGTGCCGCGGGTCCAGCGGAACCAGAACAGCGACGACGCGAGCGTGGTCTCGGCGACGAACCCGAACCACCCGCCGACGGCGCCCATCCCCAAGTGCTTACCGAAGAACCAGGCCGCTCCGGGGATGCACACCCACGCCACGCCGATCCCGATGATCATCACCGGTCGAACGTCCTTCGCGCCGCGCAATGCGCCGCGGAGCACGATGGTGATGGCGTCGAGGGTCTGGAACAGCGCTGCGACGAGCAAGAGCCGCCGCACGACCCGAGTGACGTCGGGATCGTTGGTGAACTGCGCTGCGATGAGTCCCCCGAACACGGCGAACACGACGCCGCAGATCGTCATGAACCCCGCAGCGAGCCCGATCGAGGTGCGCGTGACCGCGTCGGCCTTGGCCAGGTCGCGCTCGCCGAGCGAACGCCCGACCAGCACCGATGCCGCCTCCGACACCGCGACTCCGGGGAGAAACGAGGTGCGGATGATGGTCATCGCGACCTGGTGTGCCGCGATCTCGTGCGCGCCGATCCCGCCGAGGATCGCCGTGAACGTGGAGAACGCGAGCATCTCCATGCCGAATTGCACTCCGGTGGGCACGCCGAGGCTCGCCACCTCGCGCGCGGCTTGGGTCGTCCCGAGCAAGCTCGCCCGCTCGGGTCGTTCCCTGAACGCGATCCAGAGGAGGAACAGAGCCTCCACCGTCTCGGCGATCGCGGTGCCGTAGCCAGCACCTCGGACGCCGAGCGCGGGCAGCCCGAAGTGGCCGTAGATCAGGCCGTACGCGAGGAACACGTTGACCACGTTGGCGAGCAACCCCGCGATCATCGGGTTGCGCGAGTCACCGAGCCCTTGCCGGTACTGCACGAGCGCGGAGATGACGCAGATGGACACCGCGCCCCACGTGCGTGCAGCGAGGAAGTCGCGCGCGTACCCGACGGTCGCCGGATCGATGCCGATGTGTGAGAACAGCCAGCTCGCGTCGCGGCACAACAGCCAGATGGTGGCGCCGCACATCGTCGCGAGGAGCAGTCCTGCACGCGCGTACGCGAGCGCGTCCTGCTTCCTCTTCTCGCCGACCGCGTGCGCGGTCCGAACCTTCACGCCGCGCATGACTCCAAAGACGATGGAGTACTGCAGCCACATGATGGTCGTCGCGACGCCGACGCCACCGAGCGCGTTGGCGCCGAGCCCGGCGACGAGCTTCGTGTCGACGAGGCCCATCGCGGTGTCGCCGAGCATCGCGACGGCCGTCGGCCAGGCGAGGTCGACGACTTCTCGGCGAGTGCTCCGCGTGTCCTGAGGTTCCAGTCGCACCGCAGCCTTGGCTGGGGCGACCCAACGTCTAAACCGATCCCAACGATCCCCGCCCGCTTTTGTCGGGCGTAGCTCTTCCGCGCTCATGTCCTTCTCCGCCACGTGGAGCCCCTTTTCCGGATCGGCCAGGCCGTCCGGGGCTCCACGAAGGGAGGGACGGCTGGATTAGCGGTCGTCCTCGTTCGGCTGGCGGAACGAGCGAACGCGGCTGCCCACGCTGTTTCCGAGCGACGAGCACGACGCGAGATACGCGTGCTTTCGGCAGGAAATGGGGTGTGCCATGTGCGTTTTTCTCGTCATCCGATCGGGCACACGGCGGAATGCAGTGGGCCCATATTGGACAGTCGGCCCATCTTCGGGGCCGTTACGTCTTTTTCAGAAAACAGCGGCGGAGGAGGTCCTTCGAGCTGACCTCGATCGCTCCGCGCGCGACCGCGAGCGCGCGGTGCTGCTCGCGCAGGTCGTAGTGGGGGAACTTCGCCCCCGCGTGGAACGCGAACCGCGGCACCCCGATGGCGTGCGCGAACGCGTGGAGCTCGTCGAGGCCGCCGTCGGTCGCGAGGTGACACGTCGGGTGCCCGCATGCCCGACGCGGGTCGTGCACACGGAGCGAATCGACGAAGACCGCCAAGCGAGCGAGCGATCAGGTCTCGGCCGCTGCGCGGCCGCGCTCGATGGCGATCGGCGTCGTGTACTTCGGCTTCCAGCGCTTGGGCCGGAAGTTCGGCGGGACGAGGCCCGCCTCGCGGAGGAAGCTCACGGAGCGGAAGAACCGGATGGCGGTGAGCCGTTCGGTGACCTCGCCGTCTCGGGCCATGCGCCGCTTCCACAGCTCGTTGGCGACCGCCCACTGGGCGAACTCGCCGACGTTGCGGAACATCGGGAGGATCTCCCGGCGCTCGGTCACCAGGTACACGTACCCGTGCTTGATGGCCGTATCGAGCAGCCAGAGCTCGCCGCTCTTCCACTCGCCGAGGCAGAGCAGCCCGGCCGGGGGGATGTCGCCCCCGGTGTCGAAACAGTCGGCCGCCTCCCGCGGGTTCATCGGGTCGGGGATCCAGGTCGAGGCCTGGACCACCTCCTCGAAGTCAGGGGCGCGGCGCGGGTTTCCCTGCGCGCGCTCGTGCATGATGCGCACGTAGAGACGCGCACTTTGGTCGAGCACGACCTCTGACTCGCCGTCGGCAACATCGCGCAGGGCCTCCTCGAGCTGGTCGAGTTGGTCGGGTGCGATCTTGCGGGTTGGCTTGAAGCCTAGGCGGTCGAGATCCTTTGCGAACTGTGCGCTCAGGTAACTCATTCCGGTCTCCGAACCACTGAACGTGACCGGGACTACCGAGCCCGTGACATTTGTGCAAGAAGATTGCGCTTCGTGGCCGAAAACCCGCTGGATCCAATGGGACGCGAACCGCCTCCGCCGGTGCGCCGGCGGGCGTTCCTGGCCCTTGGGGGCCTCTTGCTCGGTGGGGCCTTCGGGGTCGGCTGTCGGCATCCGCCCACGCCCTTCCCCCCGGAGGACACGCCCGAGGGGGCCTACGCACGGATTGCCATCGCCATCGCCGAGGGCCGCTTCGGGGACGTCTTCCCGTACCTCGAGGACGAGGCGCAGTGGGCCGCCCACACCATCCAGAAGGAGCGCGCCCGGGCCCTCGCCAAGGCCCGCGCGACCTATCCCAAGGACGACCTGGCGAAGCTCGAGGCCGAGATCGCCGCCGACGCCCGGGCCGCCGATGGGGTCGACGTGTTCGTGCGGATCGCCAAGGCGCGGGGGTGGATCGCTCGGCTGCGCCGGGACTTGTCCGGTCTGGTCCGTGTCGAGCGGGACGGCGAGCGCGCGACGTTGGTGACCGCGCGGGGCACCCGCTACCCGATGCGCCGGCGGAAGGTGGGCATCTTCGGTCTGACCATCTTCACGGCCGACCTCGCGGACGGCGCCGAGAAGGCCACGCGGGATCGCACGCGTATCGAAGAGGCCGCTCGGGATTTCGGAGGCGGCGATGCGGCTCCGTGACGCCGTGCTGATCGCTTGGGTGTCGCTGCTGCTCGGCTGCGGCGCCCCGCCGATGCCTGCCTCCATCGGCGTCGTTGCTCGACGGGAGGCGACGGGGAGGGTCGTGATCGTCGAGGTTCCGCCGGGGTCCGCGGGCGCGCGCGCTGGCCTCGAGGTGGGCGACGAGATCCTCGCGGTCGGCGGCGTCGCGGTCGCCTCGATGTCCAAGGAGGACTTCCAACAGGCGGTCCGCGGGCCCGTTGGCTCGAAGGTCTCGGTCGACGTCCGTCGCGATGGCCTCCGGCACCGGATCGAGGTCGAGCGCGCCGCGCTCCGGCCGGTGAAGCCCTGACCTGGTGAAGAACTTGCCCGGCCTCACGCGCGCGCGCGAAGGTCGAAAGGCATGCTCCCGAGCGACCTGCTCCCCTGGTTGCTCGTCGCGCTCGGGATCGTCGTCGGCCTCGTGGTGGCGCGTTGGCTCCGGGGGTTCGCGAGCCGTTCACGCAACCGTGTCGCGCAGCACGGTGAGGCCGACGCCGAGCGAATCCTCGCGCGCGCGGGCTATCGGGTGCTCGAGCGACAAGCGACCGCGCAGTGGTCGATGCTCGTCGACGGCGAGGAGGTGCCGGTCGAGGTGCGGATCGACCTGCTCGTCTCGCGTCGGGGACGTCGCTACGTCGCCGAGGTGAAGACGGGCGATCGCGCGCCCGATCCACGCCACCCGCCGACCCGGCGGCAACTGCTCGAGTACGCGTTGATCTTCGACGCGCGCGAGGTGCTCCTGGTCGACGTGCCCGCTGGAGAGGTCCGCGCGGTGGGTTTTCCCGACGTCGGGCGGCGATGAGCTAGCGCGCTGCGCGCTCGCCCGCGACCAGCTCCTCGATCGTGCGCGTCGTCATCTTGCCGGCCTTGACGTCCTCGTGCTGCACCAACCGCTTGTGCAGCGGGATGTTGGTGCGGATGCCGCCGATGATGAACTCGTCGAGAGCTCGCTCCATGCGCTTGAGCGCGCGGTCGCGGTTCGGCGCATGGGTGATGACCTTCGCGATGAGCGAGTCGTAGTTCGGCGGGACGCGCCAGCCGCCGTAGACGCCGCCGTCGACGCGCACGCCGTTGCCGCCCGGGGGGTGGTACTCGGTGATGACGCCCGGCCACGGCGCGAACGAGACGGGATCTTCGGCGTTGATCCGACACTCGATGGCGTGCCCGCGGAACTGCCAGGCCCGCGGGGGTAGGGCGAGCTTGCCGCCGGCGGCGACGAGGATCTGTTCGGCGACCAGATCGAGCCCGGTGACCATCTCGGTGACCGGGTGCTCGACCTGCAGCCGCGTGTTCATCTCCATGAAGTAGAGCTGGCCGCCGCCCGGCGCGTCGGGATCGAGCAGGAATTCGAGCGTCCCCACGCCGTCGTAGCCGGTCTCGACCATCGCGCGCTCGATCCGGGCGCCCATGTCCGCGCGCACCTCGGGCGTCATCCACGGGCTCGGCGACTCCTCGATGATCTTCTGGTGGCGGCGCTGCAGCGAGCACTCGCGCTCGCCGAGCGAACGCGCGTTGCCGTGCCTGTCGACCAGCACCTGGAACTCGATGTGGCGCGGACGCTCGACGAACCGCTCGACGTACACGTCGGGGTTCTTGAACCCGCTCGCGGCCTCGGCGGTCGCGGCGGCGAAGGCCGACTCGATCTCGCCCTCGGAACGGACGACGCGCATGCCCCGTCCGCCGCCGCCGCCCGACGCCTTGAGGATCACCGGGTACCCGATGCTCGAGGCTTCGGCCCGCGCGTGCGTCGGATCGCGGAGCACGCCGCTTCCAGGCAGGAGCGGCAGGCCGAACTTCACCGCGTTGGCGCGGCCGCTGACCTTGTCGCCCCATTGCCGCATCGCCTCGGGCGTCGGGCCGATGAAGACGATGCCGCAGCGGCGGCAGACCTCGGCGAACTCCGCGTTCTCGGAGAGGAAGCCGTAGCCGGGGTGGATGGCGTCTGCGCCTGCGATCTCGGCGGCCGCGATGATCGCCGGGATGTGGAGGTAGCTCTTCTGCGGCGCGCTCGGTCCGATGCACACCGCTTCGTCCGCGAGACGCACGTGCAGCGCCTGCGTGTCGGCTTCGCTGTGCACCGCCACCGTCCGCAAGCCCAACTCGCGGCACGCACGGATGATGCGCACGGCGATCTCGCCACGGTTGGCGATGAGGACCTTCTTGAAGATCTTGAACATCGGCCGTGCCGCTCTAGACGAGGGCGGCGCGGAGCGGAACCCCGTCCGGGCGTCGACGCGCGCCGAGACGTGCAATAGACGAACAGGGGCATGGTTCGGACGAGCGACAACGGCGTGACGCGTCGCACCGTGCGCGCGCCGTTGGCCCTTGTCGTCGGGGGGCTCGCGCTCGCATTCGGTTGCAAAGGCAACGGCGCCCCGCCGAAGCCCTCGTCCCTCCCGGCGGCGTCGGCCATCGCCACGGCCGCCGATGCCCCTCTCGGCGACGTCACGCTGCAGTCCGCGCTCGAGGCGGCTTGGGACGGCGATTTCGTGCTCTGTTACAAACGCGCCCGCACCGCGCTGAGCATCGCACCCGACGACATCGAGTCGATGGAGCTCACCATGCGGTGCGCGTACGCGCAGCGGAACCTTCCCGAGGCCGTCGCGTGGGTGAAGAGCGCCTACGGCAGCAAGGCCAACGCCTCGGTGGTTGCCTACGGGCTCGGCCTCGGCGCGCTCCTGCGGGGCGAGATCGGCGAGGCACGCAAGTCGTTCGAGAAGCTCGCCCCCACCGTTCCCGTCGCCGCGTATCACGCCGCGCTCGCGGCGCAGATCGACGACGACGGCATCGCTGCCGATCGGTTCGCGGCGATGTACGTCAAGGCGAACCCGACCGACGCGGCCGGGCGGGTGCTGCAGACCGACGTCGTCTGCGCCATCGACCTGGCGCGCTGCAACGCCGCGCTCGAGACGGTGAAGTCGTCCGACGACGACGATACTGCGATCGCGCGCCGGCTCGGCGCGGCCATGAGCGGCCCGGTCTCGGTCCCTCGTGCTCGGCTCGCCGCGTTGACCAAGGACGCCGACGTGCTCGGCTCGCCTGCGTTCAACGACGCCCTCTCGCTCGCGACTGCGCTGCGTGAGGGGGCCGATCCGGCGATGGTGCTGGTGCGCAGTCCCCGCTCGGGGCGCCCCGAGCCCGGCCCCGGCGTCGACCTGGTGCGGCTCGCGCGCCCGATCGGTCGCATGCCCTTCGCCACCCGCGTGGTGCAACTCGCCTCGCTCGGCGACGCGGCTGCACCGGCGGCGCACGCCCGCATGAGCGCGCTGTTCCCGAGCGAGCTCGCGACCTGGCGACTCGCCCGTCGCTGGGAGAAGACCGCAGCGGCGGCCCGCAAGGAGCTCGAGCGTTCTCCCTACACCCGGTGGCGCGCGGTCGTGGCGACCACGCTCGCCCGTCCCGACGAGTCGTGCGAGCTGTCGATGGCGTTCCCCTGGACCGACCGCGGCCCGATCGCCACCGCAGTCCGAGCGCGCTGCGAGATCTCGCTCGACCCGCCGCGCGGTCGAAAGATCGCTGACGCGCGGCTGTCGGTCTCGCCGTTCGGTCAGCTCGATGTCGAAGTGGCGATCGAGGGAGAGTCGGCCACCCACGATGCCGTCGCGCTCGAGTCGCTCGCCCGCACCATCGCCAAGATCGCCCCGTCGAGCACGCTCGTCGCGACCGCGTTGTGGGCCGCGGGAGACGCTGCGCCCAAGAAGAAGGCACACGCGCTGTGGTCCGAGGCGCTGACCCAGACCGCGTACGATCCGCTCGTGACGCGGCGCTTGCTGCAGAAGTACGTCGACGCGCACGACGTTCCCCGTGCGCGCATGTTGCTCACCCAGGCGCTCGTCGAGTCGCCCAACGACGCGTTCCTCTGCGGCGTGCTCGGCGAGATCCTCCTGCACGACGGCAAGGCGGCAGAGGCGTTGCCGTGGCTCACCAAGTCGTGCGTCTCGGCGCGCGCGCGCAAAGAGCAAGAGGTCCTCGGCAACACGTTGTCCTCGCTCGCCTCCGCCGTCGCCAAGGCGAAGTCGCCCGCCGACAAGGCGGCGCGCGACGCGGCGCTCAAATGCGCCAAGGGAGAATGACCGGTGCGTTCGCTCGCTTGCATCGTTTCGCTCGGGTTCGCAGTCGCGCTCGCGGGCTGCCCGAGCCCCCGCGTCGACGGCCCGGGACCGACCGCGCCCGCACCCGTCGGGACGGCGCCTGCTGCGACCGCACGCGGTCAGGTGCTCGAGTTCGTGCTCGATCCGGTCGATCGCGAATACGACCACCAGGCCGAGAGCCAGGCGCTCCGCGGCAAGCGCGCCGTGGTCCTCCTGCTCGCGAGCTACGACGTCGGCTCGCTGATGGCCCTGCGCACGCTCGCCCCGATGCTCAACGACCTGCCCAAGGACGCGACCTGCCTCGAGGTCGCGATGCAACCGATCGGTGACCGTGAGATCATCGCCGCCTTCCTCGACGCCGAGAAGACGCCGTGCCGTCGCGCGATCGGCGACCCCAAGCGGGGACGCCTCGGCGATCTCGCGGCGGTGAAGGTCATCCCCGCCGTGATCGTGTTGCGCGCGGACGGCACCGTCGCCGGCACGCTCTCGGGGAGCTTCGGCGCCGAGGACGTTCGCGCGGTGCTCGACAAAGCGAAGTGATCAAGAGCCGTCGAAGAATTGCCCCCGGGCTGAAGTACTTCAGTCCGGGGGATTTTTCGACAGATCTATCAATCGGCGTCGGCGGCGTCGGTCACGCTCGTGTCGCCCGCTGCGTCGCCACTCGCGTCGACGGGGCTCGCTGCGTCGCTGTCGTCGCCCGAGGCCTCGGCGGTCACGCGAATCCAGTACGCGGCGCAACTGCTGTTGCGGATGGTGATCTCGTCCTTGTCCTGACGAAGAATCGCCGCCTGGTTGCCCGCAGCGAACGAGTAGCCGCCCGCGCCCGGCACCTGCGGGTGTTCCTCGAACGACAACATCACCTGGATGTTCTGCGGCTGCATGCCGAGGCCGTGGCGGATGTGCAGATACGTCTCGCCCTCGAAGGGCAGGAACGGCCCCTCGGGACCGCTGGTGGCGTAGTGACGCGTCGAGCCCGACGTCCAACGCAGGCCTTGTTCGACCACGCGATCGGACAACGAGCAGGTCGGCCCGCATCCCGGTCCCGAGACCGAGGTGGCTGCCCCGAGCACGACCAGCCCGACGACGACGGCGCCTGCAAGCGCTCGCTTCATAGCGCCCGGGCCACGTCTTTTGCGTGGTAGGTGAGGATGAAGTCGGCGCCGGCACGGCGGATCGACGTCAGGAGCTCGCGGGTCGCGCGGCCCTCGTCGATCATGCCGGCGGCGGCCGCGGCCTTGATCATCGCGTACTCGCCCGAGACGTTGTACGCGCCGAGCGGCACGTCGAACGTGTCGCGCAGCGTGCGCAGCACGTCGAGGTAGGGGAGGGCGGGCTTGACCATCAACATGTCGGCGCCCTCTTCGAGATCGAGTCGCGCCTCGATCAGCGCCTCGCGCGCGTTGCCCGGATCCATCTGGTAGCCGGCGCGGTCTCCGAACTTCGGCGCGCACTCCGCGGCCTCGCGGAACGGACCGTAGAACGCGCTCGCGTACTTCACCGCGTAGGAGAGGATCGGCACGTCCTCGAAGCCGTCGCCATCGAGCGCCTTGCGGAGCGCGCCGACGCGGCCGTCCATCATGTCGCTTGGCGCGATGACGTCGGAGCCCGCACGAGCGTGCACCACAGCGGCCTTCGCGAGCACCTCGAGCGTCGCGTCGTTGTCGACCTCGAGCTCGTCGCTCCCGCGCATCTTGCGGAGGATCCCGCAGTGACCGTGCGCGGTGTACTCGTCGACGCAGACGTCGGTCATGACCACGAGCTCGGGCGCGGCGTCCTTGATCGCCTTGATCGCCGTGGGGACCGGCCCATTGGGGTCGAATGCGGCGCTGCCGCGATCGTCCTTGTTCTTCGGGATGCCGAAGAGGATGGTCGCGCCGATGCCGAGGTCGCGGAGCAGGCGGGCCTCGGCCGCCACTTCGCGGACGGTGATCTGCGAGATGCCGGGCATGGTGCTGATCGGCCGGGGCGCGTCGATCGCCTCGCTGATGAAGAGCGGAAACACCAGGTCGCCCGGTGACACGGACGTCTCACGGACCAGCGCGCGCATCGCGGGCGTCCGGCGCAGGCGGCGCGGACGGTGGATCGGAAAGGCCATGGGGCTTTCGTTCCAGCGGAGCGCGTCGGCGGCAAGTCCCCACGATCCGGAGGTTGGCCCGGGATGTTGGCCGTCGGGTCGCAGGACGGACACCATCCGGCCCATGGCCACCCCTACGACCCGAGCTCGCGCCGGCACACTGCTGGCCCTGGGCGCTCAGGTCGTGGTCTCGGTGGCTCTGGCCGGATGTCTCGGACCTCATGCGTCGAGCCTCAAGGCCGCGCCCCTCGCGACCGAGGCCTGGTCGCCGCTCCCGCCGATGAACATCGAGCGGCCGGAGGGGTCGGTCGAGTCCCCGTTCGGACCCGAGGCGCGCAACGCGGCGCTCGTCACGGGGCTCACTTCGGCGGTGATCCAGACCGGCACCCGCTCGGTCGGCTCGACCTCGGTCGTGTTCAAGGTTCCGCTCGATGGGGGACTCTCGGCCGCCTTCAAGCCGGAGACCAGGAAGCACCACGGTCGTTGGCGGGCCGAGGTCGCGGCCTATCGTGTCTCGCGCGCGCTGGGCCTCGATCACGTGCCGCCGTCGGTGCCCCGAGCCGCCAAGATGTCCGCGCTCCTCGCGTCGACGCGCTCGTCGGTCGCCGCGAGGTTGCTCCGCGATCAATGTCTGCCGCGTGAGGACGGCCGATTGCCCGGCGCGATGATCGCGTGGATCCCGGGGCTGTCGCGGCTTCCCCTCGAGGTCGATCCGTTCTGGTCGGCGTGGCGCGAGTGGCTTTCGGTGCTCCCCCCGCACCGCCCGCTCGAGAACCGGTTGCCCGCGCCGGCAGCCCGCCGTCTCCGTGAGGCCCGCGCGCTCGCCCCGCAGATCTCCACGTTGGTGGTGTTCGATCACCTCATCGGCAACCGGGACCGGTGGAGCGGCCACAACGTGTTGATGGACGTGACGCACACGCGGGTGATCTTCCTCGATCACAACCTCGCGTTCGACGCCAAGCTCGACGTCGCCTCGACGATCAAGCGAAACCTCGTGCTCCATCGGGTGCAGAGGTTCTCGCGCAGCCTGATCAAGCATCTCCGCACGCTCGGGCGCGCCGAGGTCGTCGACGCGCTCGGCCTCGATGATCTTGGCGGCCCGCTCCTCGAAGATGCACAGATCGACGCGACGCTCACGCGGCGTGACGAGCTCATCGCCTATGTGGACGAGCTCGTCGCGCAATTCGGCGAAGAGAAGATCCTCGCGTTCGACTGACGACTTCTCTCAGAGATCCCAGCGCGCGCCGGCGGTGAGGCCGGTGAAGTAGTGCGAACCCTGCCGCGAGGTCTCGATCTCACAGCCGTTGGCGCAGGCGGCGCCGCCGGTCTGTTGGCTGAACGTGCCGGCCGCGAATTGGGCCATCAAATCGATGCGGACCTTGCTCGTCGCCACGATCGCGATGCCCGCGCCGACGCGAATCGGCATGATGCCGCTCAGCACGAATCGCTCGGTGCCGGTGGTGAACCCGCCCGCGCCATTCGATTGCATCGTCGTCTGCGAGAGCGCGAGCCAGCGGTAGCCGAGTGCGACGTCCACGACGAAGCCAATCGGGCCGTGGGGCGAGGTGTTCGCGTTGAGGCCCATTCCGACGGCGTTGGTGGTCGGCCGCTCGGGCTGTTTGGCAGCGTCGGCGCGACCGAGCTGGCCGTACTCCCAGAACCCATAGAGGGTCCACGAGGGGCTGAAGTGCAGACCGACGTCACCCTCGAACGACCAACCCGGCGTGGCGTACTGCGACATCTCGACGTTGGAGCTCGAGCCCGAATCGCCGACGAGGTTCCCGCCCGGGGTGATCTGCCCGATCCGCGCGCCCATCATGAACGCGGGTTGGAACGCCGGGCGGGGCGGCGGCAGCATCGGAGGCGGCGGGCCGTAGGCCGGCGGCGGAGGCGGGGGCGCGTAGACCGTCGGCGGAGGAACGTACGTGGGGGGAGGGGGCGTGTACGTCGGCGGAGGCGGGGGCGGAGTGGTCGCTGGCGGCACCGTGCCGCCGCCGACCGTGATCGAGCCACCCACCGCGAGCTGTCCGATCTGGGCCCACGCGATCGCCTTCACTTGCCCGCTCGGGAGCTGCACGATCACGTATTCGCCTTTGACGATCTGCTGGATCTCGCCCGAGATCACCTCGCCGGTGCTGAGCGTGATCGTCCCCACATCGGCGGACGCGATGGCGGTCGCGAGGACGGCGGACAAGGCGACTGCGGTCTGAAGGAGGCGGCGGCGGAAAGCGTTCATCGTGGTTCCTCGAGGCGGGGCCATGCAAAGAGTGGGCGCGGGGCACACATCTGAAATTCCAGCCGGATTTCTCGCCGGGGATGAACCACGGTTCACTCAGAAGACGGGCATCGTCGCCAGCCAACCATTCCACATCGCGTGGGTCGCGGCACTGGCCACCACCCCGACGGCGCCGCCCCCGGCGAGCTCGAAGACCGCCGCGAAGGCCAGGCCGAGCCCGAAATGCTGGTAGAACGCCGCGGGAAACGCCAGGGCGTGCGCCACGCCGAACACGCCCGCGCTCAGGAGCATCGACCAACGCGAGCCGACGCGCCGACGCGCGACCCGCTGCAACGTCCCGCGGTAGAGCATTTCTTCGGCCAGCGGCGCAGCCAGGACCGCGATCCAGAATGCCAGCGCCTGCGTCTGCGTCTCCTTGCGCGCCGCGGTCGTCTCCTTCGCGCTCGACTCCTGCACCTTCTTCAGCTTGTTCGCGGACGAGGGCGAGATGCAGGTCTGCGCCTCGATCACGGTCGCGAGCGTCGCGCGTGCGGCCACGTCGCACGCCGTGGTCACGCCGAAGCCGAGAAGGGCGGCGAGGGCGAGGCCCCCGAGCTTCGGCGCGACCCGGCTCTCTTCGCGTCGCCAGGCGAGGAACCCGAGGAAGGTGACCAGGCAGAAGAAGACGAAGAAGGCCGCCCGCGACAGGTCCTTCAGCCCGGCACTGCCGAGCCATCGCAGGAGGAACGGCAAGAGCAGGCCCGCCCACACCGCCGCGACCGTCGCAATCAGATCCTGGTCCTGGGGCCCGATGGTGATTCTTCGCGACGGGAGACCGAGTCGCTCGCGGAGGTACGCGACGACGCGGGTCTCCCCCGGAGCGAGTGCGATCGTCGCGATCGCGCCCCCCAGACCGAGCACCGCGAGGGCCATCTCGCGGAACGCCTTCGGCCCGAAGCAGAAACCGGGTTGGCCGGCATGGAAGAGCCACCAGAGTCCGGCCCCGAACCCGACGGCGATGGGCACCGCACGCAGCCGACGCAGGCCGAGGATGACGACGATCGCGGCCACGAGCCCGATCGCGCCCTCGACGGCGCCGTAGGTCCAGCGCATGCCGATCGCTCGGTCGATCTTCTCGTGTCTCGCCCGGCTTGCGACCGAGGTCTCGGGATCGAGCTCCGCAGCCTTGAACTCCGGAGACTCGGTGACGCGGCGCGCATCCCGCGCGAGGTCGCTCGTCTGCTTGAAGTCACCTGCGACGAACACCGACCACGCCACTGGCGCCGCGAGCGCGACCGCGCGGTACTTGCGCCACTTTTCGAGCGCAGGGTCGGGCGTCAGCGAAAGCAGGCCCTCGCGCACGTCGGGTGCGTGATCGATGGCATCGTCGAGCCCGACGAACTTCCCGTCGGGCTGGCCAGTGATCCGGACGTCGGGGGACCAGGCGATCTCGCGGATGTCGGTGACCAGGCGCGGCGCGTCGTCGGTCGCGTCTGGGAGAACGACGTAGATGGGGCGCTTGGGTGTGCGCGGCTCCGCGGTGGATTCGGGCGCTTCGGGGAACGCCATCGCTCGACGCTAACCCAAGCCCGTGCCGGTTGCGCTAGTATCGACACCCTCATCCTGCTTTCGAGGTGCCGATGCTCCGCCCCGTCCGACTCGCGTCCTTCGCGCTGTTCCTCCTCGCCGCGTGCTCCGAGAAGAACTCCGAACCGTTCGACGCCGGGACCTCCGGCGGCGGCGCCGTCACACCCGCGAACGCGGCGTGGTGTGGTGTGCCCGCTCCCGAGGGGTGCCAGAAGGTCGCCGTCTGCGGCGTGTGCGTGCCCAACCCGACCAAGGAGGTCACCCGCACGTCGGACAGCAAGGAGTACAAGGGCACGGGCCCGGTCGACGCCTCGTGCTTCTCGTCGACACCCGCCCCTGTGGGCGCGTCGAAGACCGTCAAGATGAAGGGCTGGGTGAAGATCTTCGCCAACGGCCCCGACTCGAAGAACGTGAAGATCGAGATCTACGAAGAGGAGCTGGACGCCGCCGGTCTCCCCAACGGCAAGCTCGGCAAGCTCGTGGGCACCGGATCCAGCAACGACAAGGCGCCGATCTGCGGCACGCCGGCCGTGTTCCCGTGCGCCAAGACCGAGGACAAGGTCAAGTCGGGCGTCACCTCGACGCGTACGCTCTACCCCTTCGAGATCGACGGCATCCCCACCGAGAAGCCGCTCGTCGCGAAGACCTCGGGCGACGACTCGGGATGGTTCCCGCTCTACGACTACAACGTCGCTGCGCGGAACAGCCAACTCAACGGCGCGGGCGAGTTCGAGTTCGACGTGCGCGCGCTCGGCAACGACGACTACGCGTCGATCCTCAAGGCCGCGTACAACCAGCCGCCGCAGGGTGGCGAGAGCGCGATCGCCGGCGAGGTGCACGACTGCGGCGACGTCCGCGTGTCGAACGCCACCGTGGCCGTCGCTCCTGCCCCGCGATATCCGCTGTTCTACCTCTCCGAGGTCGAGGACGATCCGCTTCCCGACAGCGCCCGCTCGGCCACCGGCAAGCTGGGTCTCTACGCGGTCGGCGGCGCGAAGCCGGGCATCTACACCGTTTCGTCCGCCGCCAAGATTGGCACCGAAACCGTGACGCTCGGCTCGTACAAGGTGCAGACCTTCGCCGACTCGGTCACGGTCTACACCTTCCGCGGGCTGCGTCCGTGGCAGGTCGCGAAGAAGTAGTCGCCCGGCCGCTCCGGGCACGCTCGGGGATCGAAGCCACCCGGGACGCGCTGTTCCGTGGGCGTCTGCTCCTCGAGCAACCGGCGACGGGCTACCGGACGAACGTCGACGCGCTCTGGCTCGCGGCGTTCGCCACGCGGGACAAGCGCGCGCGGGCGTGCCTCGATCTCGGCGCAGGCGTCGGTGCCGTGGGGCTCTCGCTGCTGTTCGTCGACGCGGTGGAGCGCGTTTCGCTCGTCGAGATCGATCCGGCGCTCCTCGCGCTCGCGGGCAAGAACGCCGTGCCGTTCGCCGAGCGGGTCGAGACGTGTGCGCTCGATCTCCGCGCGCCGCTGCCCGAGGCGTTGCGACACCGCTTCGACCTGGTCGTGAGCAATCCCCCGTGGGCGGCAAGACCGACGCGCGTCTCGCCCGATCCACGCAAAGCGCGCGCACGCACCGCAGACCCCGACACGCTCGTCGGATTCGTCCGGGCCGCGCGCGCGGCGCTCGGTGCTGCCGGACGCGCGTGCTTCATCTACCCGGCGCAGGAGCTGCCGCACCTGCTCGCGTCTCTGCGCGCCGTCGGCCTCGAGCCGAAGCGCCTCCGCGTCGTCCACCCGTTGCCCGACGCCCCTGCGCGCGCGGTGCTCGTGGAGGCGAAACCGGCGCGGCCAGGGGGCCTCCACGTCGAGGCCCCCTTCGTCGCGATGCGCGCGCCCGGCGAGTGGACCGAAGAGGCCGCGACGATCGTCGAGGGCGCCTTCGGCTCGCTCGGGTAGTCGACGACGAGACGACTACATCAGACAGGCCGACGGCAGCTTCACCGGCGACGCGCCCTTCACCTTCTTGAGGGACTCGTTGAGGTCGCCGTTCCAGTTGGCGACCTGTTTGTCACACTCCTTCACCGACTTATCGAGCTCCTCCTTCGGCGGAGCCGTGATCGCGGGCATGCCCGGAATCGGGGCCGCGCTCGCGGCTGCGCTGGCGACGCCCGCGGCCTGTGCGGCGTTGCGGAGGGCGGTGCAGCAGGCGATCAGCTTGGCCTTGTCGGCGTCGCTCGCGCCGCTGTCGGACTTCGCGACGACCTTGCCACCACCGGCCCCGCCGACCACCGTCGGCGCGCCCGTCTCCATGTCGCCCGTCGCGGCGCCGACGTCGGTCGTGTCTTCGTCGTCCGTCTTCTTCTTCTTCTTCTTGGGCTTCTCCTCGGGCTCTTCGACCGCGGGAGTGGGAGCGGGCTCCTCCTTCTTCGAGCACCCGGAGGCCGACCAGGCCACCGGCCCGATCGCCAGCATGAACACCAGGAAGAGACGCTGAAGTCGCCCGGTTGTGGGCGCGTGGAATCGAGACATGCGGTTCGGCTCCTTGGGGGAGGAAGGATACGGGACGGACGGGCAGGTGGACCAGACAGTCGTTCGTTCGACGCTCCAGGCGGACGTTCGTTTGAACTCGGCGATTGGGTACACTCCCGGTCGTGCGCGGAACCGAGCTCGTCACGCCCGTCGACGTGGTCTCTGCGGGGCGGCTCGCGCCCTCGGCGCGGGGGTGGTCGCGTCGTCCGGTCCAGCGCGTCGACCTCGCAGGGGTGCGCGCTCGCCGCAAACGCTGGGAGCACTGGGCGATCACCACCGGCGAGATGGCGCTGCTCGTGACGATCGTCGATCTCGACCTCTTCGGGCTCGTGATCGTCGGTGTGCTCGATCTCGCGACCGGCCGCTTCAGCGAGATCTCCCGCCCGTTCCGTTCGGGGCTCGAGATGCCTGCGATCGTGCACGGAGCGGACGTACGCGTGCCGGGCGTGGACATCCTCGAGCGCGGCCTGCAAACGATCCTCCTCGTCGACGTGGAGCAATTCGGCCGCCGTGTTCGCGCCGAGATCGAGATCGAGCGGCCGGTCGACCACGAGACCCTCAACGTCGTGGTTCCGTTCGACGACGAGCGCTTCGCGTTCACGTCCAAACAAGTCGCGCTCCCCGCCCGCGGCTTCGTCCGCACCCACCGCCACTACGCGGTCGACGGGGGCGCCTGCCTCGATCACGGCCGCGGAATCTGGCCTTGGGTCACCCGCTGGAACTGGGCGTCTGCAGCCTCGGCCGACCTCGGCTTCAGCGTGGGCGCCCGCTGGACGGACGGGAGCGGCACCAACGAGAACGGGCTCGTCGTCGGCGGTCGCCTGCACAACCTCGAGGAGGACGTGCGCTTCGAGCTCGATCGTCGCGCGCCGCGCGCGCCGTTCCGCATCCACGGCGGCTCCGTCGACCTGGTGTTCACGCCGCTCGCCGGCTCCGAGCGCCTCGCACGCAAGCGGCTCTGGTTCGATCTCGGCTTGCTCGCAGCCGACCTCGATCTCCGCTTCGGTCACTTCGACGGCACCATCGCCGGCCACCGCATCGAACACCTCTTCGGCTGGGCTGAAGCCTTCGACACCCGCTGGTGACAAAAAAACGAGAGGCCGAGGGAGTTGCCACCCTCGGCCTTTCGTTCCGTGTCGGTCAGCGGATCAGCTGCAGCCCATCGAGTTGCCGCAGTTGAGGCAGCGATAGCAGGCGCCGTTGCGGACCGTGATGTGACCGCAGACGTCGCAGACCGGCGCGTCGCCCATCATCTCTTCGAGCTGCGCGTCGAGCGAACCCGCCGCGTGGGTCGGCGAGGTGCCTTCGGCTTCGAACGCGGCCTTGGCCAGCGCTTGCGGGGTGTAGGCGAGCGACGTGGGCGCGATCGAGGCCGGGTGCGGCGTCGAATCGGCGGAGCCGTACTCGCCCGGATCCTCCGTCTTCGCGGAGGCCGGCTTGACGTGGCAGAGGTCGTACCGCTGCAGGTACTCCACGCCGAGGACGCGGAAGATGTAGTCGACGATCGACGTCGCCATCTTGATGTTCGGGTGCCCCTCGACGTTCCCCTGCGGCTCGAACCGCGTGAACGTGAACTGCTCGACGTAGGTCTCGAGCGGCACGCCGTGCTGGAGGCCGACCGACACCGCCATCGCGAAGCAGTTCATCATCGACCGGAAGGCGGCGCCCTCCTTGTGCATGTCGATGAAGATCTCGCCGAGGTGGCCGTCTTCGTAGTCGCCGGTGCGGAGGAAGATCTTGTGTCCGCCGACGCGCGCCTCCTGGGTGAAGCCGCGGCGCTTCTTCGGCAGACGGCGACGCTCGCCGTAGACCGCGACGGGCGCTGCAGCGACGGGCGCCGGAGCGACGACCGGCTTCGGGTCCATCTGGCGCTGCGCCTGCACCTGGACCACCGGCGTCGCGGTCTCTTCGCCCGCGCCGCCCGCCTCGTCGATCGCCTCGACCGGCGTGGCGATCGTCTTGGACTCCTTCTTATCCTTCTTGGAGTCGGAGTCGCCCGACGACAGCGGCTGGCTGGCCTTGCACCCGTCGCGGTAGAGCGCGACGGCCTTCAGACCGAGCTTCCAGCCCTCGTAGTAGATGTCCATGACGTCTTCGACCGTCGCGTCGTTGGGCAGGTTGACGGTCTTGCTGATCGCGCCCGAGAGGAACGGCTGCGCGGCCGCCATCATCCGCAGGTGCGACATCGGCGCGAGGAAACGCGTGCCGTGCTTGCCGTTGCGGTTGGCGGTGTCGAACACCGCGTAGTGTTCCTGCTTGAGGTGCGGCGCACCCTCGATGGCCATGTGACCGATGATGTGGTCGTTGGCCGCCTCGACCTGCTCCTGGGTGAACCCGAGGTAGCCGAGGAGATCGAAGCCGGGCTTGATGCGCTCGGCCGGGACGCCGAGGCGGATGAACGCGTCCTCGCCGATGACCCAGCTCGCGAACGCGGTGCGGAGGTCGAACGCGCCGAGGAGCGCGGTCTCGATCTTCTTCAGCTCCTCGTCGGTGAGACCACGCTGCTTGAGCGACGCACGGTTGACGTACGGCGCACCGAGCAGGGTGTTGGTGCCGATGACGAACGCGACGATCTCCTGCGACTGCGCTTCGCTGTAGCCGAGGTGCTTGAGGGCCGCGGGGACCGACTGGTTGACGATCTTGAAGTAGCCGCCGCCGGCGAGCTTCTTGAACTTCACCAGGGCGAAGTCCGGCTCGATGCCGGTCGTGTCGCAGTCCATCAGGAGGCCGATGGTGCCGGTCGGCGCGAGGACGGTCGCCTGCGCGTTGCGGTAGCCGTGCTCCTTGCCGTAGGCGAGCGCCTCGTCCCAGTCCTTGGTCGCGGCGTTCCAGAGGTAGTCCGGGCACGCGTCGCGATCGATCTCGTAGGCCTTGTCGCGGTGCTTGCCGATGACGCGGAGCATGGGCTCGCGGTTCTTGGCGTAGCCGGCGAACGCTCCCTTGCGCGAGGCCATCTCGGACGAAACGCGGTAGGCGTGTCCCGTGAGCATGGCGGTGAGCGCGCTGCAGAACGCACGACCCTGATCGCTGTCGTACGGGATGCCGAGGACCATCAGCAGCGTGCCGAGGTTCGCGTACCCGAGGCCGAGCGGGCGGTAGTCATGGCTGTTCTTCGCGATCTGCTTGGTCGGGTACGCCGAGAAATCCACGAGGATTTCCTGCGCGACGAAGAAGATGCGGATCGCGTGGCGGTACGCGTCGACGTCGAACGAGCCGTCCTCGCGGAGGAACTTGGTGAGGTTGAGCGACGACAGGTTGCAGGCCGTGTCATCGAGGAACATGTACTCGCTGCACGGGTTGCTCGCGCGGATCGGCGCGGTGTTCGAGCAGGTGTGCCAGTCGTTGATCGTGGTGTCGTACTGCACGCCGGGATCGGCGCAGCCCCACGCGCTCTCCGCGAGCTTCCGCCAGATCTCCTTCGCCGGGTACGCCGGGCCGGCCTCGCCGGTCGTGCGGAACCGGGTGGTCCACGTGCCGCCGGAGTCGATGAGCTTCATGAACTCGTCGCTGACGCGCACCGAGTTGTTGGAGTTCTGACCGGAGATCGTGTGGTAGGCCTCGCCGTTGAAGTCGGCCGGGTAGCCGGCGGCGATGAGCGCCATCGCCTTCTTCTCCTCACGGACCTTCCACTCGATGAAGTCCATGATCTCGGGGTGGTCCATGTCGAGGCAGACCATCTTCGCCGCGCGGCGCGTGGTTCCACCGGACTTGGTCGCGCCTGCCGCGCGGTCGAGCACCTCGAGGAAGCTCATCAGACCGGACGACGTGCCGCCGCCCGACAGCTTCTCCTGCTTGCCGCGGAGCGCGCTGAAGTTCGAGCCGGTGCCCGAGCCGTACTTGAAGAGACGCGCCTCGAACTTCACCAGGTCGTAGATCGACATCAGGTCGTCGCTGACCGACTGGATGAAGCACGCGGAGCACTGGGGCTGCTCGTACGCGTTGGTCGTCTCGAAGACGTCTTGGGTCTTCTCGCTCCACGCCCACGTGCCGCCCGAGCCCTTGATCTGGTAGCGGTGCCAGAGGCCGCAGTTGAACCACACCGGCGAGTTGAACGCGCCGATCTGGTTGACGAGCATGTAGGAGAGCTCGGCCTCGAACGCGTCGGCCTCTTCCTTCGACGTGAAGTAGCCGCCCTGGGCTTCGCCCGCCTCGCGGATGGTGTGCGCGAGGCGATAGACGACGTCGCGCACCGAGCGCTCGCCCTTGTTCTTGTCGCCGAACAGGCCGGCCTTGCGGAAGTACTTCGAGACGACGATGTCGGTCGCCAGCTGCGAGAAGTGCGCGGGGATCTCGGCGCCCTCGAGCTTGAACACGGTCGAGCCATCGGGGTTGGTGATGACGCTCGTGCGGCGCTCGAACACGACCTCGTCCAGCGGGTCGACGCCGGGACGGGTGAAACGACGCTCGATCAGCCCGCCGGGTTGGGACACCCCCGTCCCCTCGAGAACGCGACCACCGTTCTTGCGCTTCTTCTCACCCTCCACGCCACCGTTGACCGCCGACTTCCCCACCGACGTTCCCTGCTTCTCCGCCATCGCGCTCTCCCCTTGCTGCAGACACGACCTCTCGATTCGACTCCCGTACGCGAGATCGAGCTCGCGCAACGGTTCGATCCGAGAAACCCCCATGCTCCCGTCGACCGCTCTGTCCGATGTCCCGTTTCGACACGAAGGCAGGACCCCACGCGCGAGCCCGACCGTCCCGCCGAAGCGAGCGGAGGGATTCGAGATTCGAGTGGTGAGCTCCTGTCAGTGCCGAGACGAGAAGACGACCTGATCGATCCCCCAGCGTCCCTTCCCGTCAGGGTCGGGGCTCGGGGGGAGGCGAACCGGCCGCTCTCGAACGCCCCCAGACGTACCTGATCCCCTGCTCACTGGTCAACAGCTTTCCGAGGAGCTGCCACAAGCGCTGGGGGCCCGGGAATCCCCGACCACAACCCGTTGGGGTATACGTGTGTGCAGCCTGTTGAGAAGTCGTGGACTTACGGTGGGGGACCTGAGGGTTCGCGCCAAGGAAGTCCTTATCCCACCTCAAGGTCAGCCGGAGTCCGACGTGCCGGTAGGGGGCGAGGCGATGCGCAGGCGCAGCAGTCCCTTGCCGAGTGACAATTCGACGACGGCGCCGCGGCGATCTGCGTTGCCGAGATGGAGGAGCCCGTCCGGCCGCTCGATCGCGTACGGCGTTCGAGGAATCGGCGCGCCTCCGTCGTCGGGCGCCACGAACACCACGAGTGCGCCAGTGCCGGTGTCGATCGTGAGGGCCCGCTCGCGACATGCGCTCGCGACGGCCCCCGAAGGATCGGCGAGCGTGCACCGCTCGAGGGCGGTGTGCGCCTTGAGCGCGACGTCGCCCGTACCGACCGCGCGTGCGGCGAGCAGACGCGCAGCTGCGGCGCGCACGGTGTCGACGGGATCTTCGGCGAGGAGCTTCCGTTCGCGCGCGTCGTCGCAGGTCGCAGCGCGCCCTGCGTGGAGCACGTGACGGAGAGCCGTCAGCGTGTTCGCCCGCACGTAGGCGCGCTCGTCTTCGAGCGCCGAGCACAGCTCCTTCGGGACGGCGAGCGACGCGTGACGCACGACGAGGCGACCGATCGCCGCGGCGGCGTTCGCCGCGACCGCGGAAGCCGGGTCGCCGAGGAGCTTGACCGCGATCGGCAGTGTCGAAGGCGCGCCCACCGCGCCGAGCGACCACACGGCCTGCGCGCGCACGGACGCATCGACGTCGGCGGCCAACGCGAGCACCGGTGCTTCGGCGCTTGCCGACCCCGCACCGAGCGCGACCGCGATCGCGCGACGGCTGTCGACGTCGTTGCCGGCAACGAGCTGCGCGAGCGCCGTGCTGCCGACGCCGCCTTTCGCGCGACCCAAGGCATAAAGCAGCAAATCGCGTTCGGTCCCCGCGGTCGCGAGCGCCGCGCGGGTGCTCGTCACCGAAGCCGCGTCGCCATGTCGCTCGAGGAGGCCGCCGAGGGCCATGGCCACCGCCAGACGGTCGGATTGCGCGGCGGACAGGAGCGCGACGGTGGGCTGCACGACGTCGGCGCCACCCGCGCGACCGAGCGCCACGGCGGCGCGGAGCCGCACGGAGGCCGACGGATCGGAGAGGAGCTGGACCAACGCAGCACCCGCGGAGGGAGCGCCCAGCGTTCCCACGGCGTCGACGGCTGCGAGCCGCAGGCGCTCGTCCTTGGCGGCGGTCAACCCCACGAGGACGGGCGCGACGCGCGCGGCGCCCGTGCGCCCGAGGAGCGTCGCGATCTCGGCGCGATCGTCGGAGGTCTGGGCGAGATCGAGAGAGGCGAGCAAGGGCTCGACCGCGCGGCCATCGGGCTGATCGGGATCGAGGAGACGCGCGGTGGCGGCGAGCGCTTCGACGCGGACGCCTCGATCGAGGGAAGCCACGTGCTCGAGGCACGTGGGCAGCTGCGTCCCGTCGCCGAGCGACGCGAGGGCGTGCAGACCGACCGCCAGAGGCACGAGCCCTCGGCGCATCGCCTTGGCGATCGCGGCGCCGGCACCCGGCGTCGCCGGTCGAATTTCACCGAGCGCCCAGGCTGCGCTCGAGGCGCTGGCCGACACGCCGCTCGTCGCTGTCGTCGCCGCGCTGGGACCTCCCGCCGTGTCGAGCAGCGAGAGGAGCGAGGGAGCGGCAGCGCTCCCCGCCACGACGGCCGCCTCGCGCGCCGGTGAGCCCGCTACCCAGGGTCGATCGTCCTCGAACTGGCCGAACGACTTCACGATCGCGTCGACCGCGAGGGGCGTTGCGATGCGCCCGAGCGCCGCGAGCGCGGCACGTCGCACGTCGGCCGCGCCGCTCTTCTTGGCCGATTCGGTGGCCAGCGGTGCGATCGACGCGACCGAGTCGGCCGCCCGGAGCCGCCCGAGCGCCGACAGCGCCTCGATGCGGACCTCGAGCGCCGAGTCACGGAGCGCGATGACCAGGGCAGGGGAGGCTTTCGGATCGCCGAGCTCGCCGAGCGTGCGCACGACGGCCTGACGCACCTCGCTGGCCTCGTCCTGCACCTTCGAGACGAGCGGCGTGATGGCGCGTTTGTCGCCGAGCCGCGCGAGCGCCCGCGCGACGCCGAGCCGTACCTTGGAGTTGGAGTCGTCGAGGCGCGCGAGCAACGGCGCGACGGCATCGGGCGACGCCGACGCACCGAGCGCGCGCACGGCCGCGACCCGGACCCGCGGATCCGAATCGCCGAGCGAGCGCGCGAGCACCTTGACCAGGCGCGACTCGGGGACCTTCGCGAAGAACTCGCACGCCGCCTCGCGCAGCGCGGGCGACGGATCGGTGAGCCACGGAACCAGCAGGTCCCCGGCCTCGGTCATGCGAATGCGCGCCGCGACGATTACCGCCGCGAGTCGGACCTCGAGGTCGCTGTCGGCGAGCGCCTTGGCGACGAGCGGGATGGCCTCCTTGCGCGGCACGTTGATCAGCTCGGCCGCGGCGGTGCGGCGGCGCGCGACGTCGGGCGAGGCGAGGTCCGCTTTGATCTTGTCTGGGGCGTCGGGCCACAGCGCGGCGCGTGCTTCGTGCGCGGGACGGAAGACCGCGAGGGTGAGCAGCATCACTCCAATCGCTCGGCTCCGCATGCACTCGGAAGTTAGCACGCGAGCTCGCGCAATTTCCGGGGAAGTTGCTATGGTGCCCGGCTCCATGGATCTCCTCGTTCGCGGCGGAACCGTCGTCACCTGCGACGCCGACGATCGCGTCCTCTCCGGTGACGTGCTCGTACGCGATGGCGTCATCGTCGCGGTCGGTGCCGACGCCTCCGCCTCCGCCCGCTTTCCCCACCGCGTGCTCGACGCGTCGCGCTGCGCCGTCGTCCCCGGGTTCGTGCAAGCGCACGTGCACCTCGTCCAGGTCCTGTTCCGCGGGATGGCCGACGACCTGCCGCTCCTGACCTGGCTCAAGGAGCGCATCTGGCCGCTCGAGGCCGCGCACGACGACGCGAGCCTGCGAGCCTCCGCCGAGCTGGGGCTGCTCGAGTTGCTCAAGCACGGCACCACGACGATCCTCGACATGGGCACGACCCACGGCCACGAGGTCGTGCTCGACGCCATCGATCGCTTCGGTCTCCGCGCACGCAGCGGCAAGGCGATGATGGACCTCGGCGAGGGGGTTCCGTCGCGCCTCTGCGAGAGCACCGACGCGAGTCTCCGCGAGGTCGAGGCGCACGCGCGTGTCTACGCGAGCCACCCGCGAATTCGCGTCGCGGTGTCGCCGCGGTTCATCCTTTCGTGCAGCGAGCGCCTCTTTCGCGAGGGCGCAGCGTTCGCCAACCAGCACGGGCTCGTCTTCCACACCCACGCCGCCGAGCACGCCGACGAGCGCAAGGCCGTCCGCGAGTTGCTCGGCGACGACGACATCGCGTTGCTCGCGCGTTGGGGTGCCTCGGGCCCCCGAACGGTCCTGGCGCACGGCGTCCAGCTCTCCGACGCCGAGATGCGCGGGCTCGCCGAGGCCGGTACGCGCATCGCGCACTGTCCGAGCGCGAACCTCAAGCTCGGCTCCGGGATCGCACAGGTGCACGCTCTGCGTCGGGCGGGCGTCGTCGTCGGGCTCGGGGCCGACGGTGCTCCGTGCAACAACAACCTCGACGCACTCACCGAGCTCCGTCACGCCGCGCTGCTGGCCAAGGCCAGGAGCGGTACCGACACGTTGCCCGCACGCGAGGCGTTGCGCCTCGCGACGATCGAGGGCGCGAAGGTACTCGGCATGGACGCCGAGATCGGCTCCCTCGAGGTCGGCAAGCGCGCCGACCTGGTGGTCGTCGATCTCTCGGGCGCGCACGCCGAGCCCGGGGGCGATGCCGTCTCGCGGGTCGTCTACGCGTGCCGCGCGAACGACGTGCGCCACGTGGTGCTGGACGGCGAGGTTCGTGTGCGCGACGGCGCACTGCTCGACTTGGACGAGGAGTCGATCCTCGCGGTCGCGCGCCAAGAGGCGATCAAGACCCGCGAACGCGCCGGGCTCTGATCGGCGCCTCAGGAGCCGTCGAAGAATTGCCCCCGGACTGAAGTCCGGGCCACCGACTGCAAGACGAAGCCCTCCGGGCTGGCGGGGGGGGCGAGCGAGGAGTGCAGTCCTCCGTTGACGAACCGCGATCGCCGATCGGCACAGTTTTCCGCACGTGCGACACGAAATTCAGATTGCGGCGACAACCTCGGGCCAGCCCAGCGAGTCGGTGAGTCCGAAGGACTTGAGGTCAGCTGTCGGTGCCCCGGACTTCAGTCCGGG
>Ga0208492_1000730_pt1 | contig 25476 bp, 10 predicted proteins | sample Subbioar_CSW14AB_FD_184820 | JGI IMG/M metagenome (GOLD analysis project Ga0208492, IMG submission 184820) | Serpentinite rock and fluid subsurface biosphere microbial communities from McLaughlin Reserve, California, USA - CR12Mar_CSW14AB (SPAdes) | ecosystem: Environmental > Terrestrial > Deep... | reverse complement strand
AGGGGCCGGGCCGAGCGCACATAGGGATCTCCGCTCCTGTTGAGATACTGAACTGAATAGTAGATTAAGTCGGAAGCGGAGGAAACGAGCGCGAATCGAGACTTGACCGGAAAAGGGGAGGCGGGCCGCGGGGACCCGTCTCCCGATCGTGCTCAGATGAGCTTCGCGTACTTGTCGAGCAGCGGCAGCACGACGTCGGCCTTGGCGGCCGGCACCGGGAAGATGGCGCGGGTCACACCCTTGTCGGCCAAACCCTTGAGCGGGTCATGCCCTTCGGGGGCCATGGCGAAGAACATGCCGAGGGTAATCTCGGACGGGTCACGACCACGACGCTTGCAGGCCGCATGCACTTCCTTCAAACCACCGTCGAAGTCATACATGCCTCCGATGGGCATCCAGCCGGTGCAGAACTCGGCGATGTGATCGGCGGTCTTGGGCCCGGCCGCGCCACCCATCACGATCGGCGGATAGGGCTTTTGCGTCGGTTTGGGATAGGCCCAGCTCTTTTCGAAATTGATATGCCCGCCGGTATAGCTGGCTTCTTCCTTGGTCCACAGTTCGCGCATCAAAAGGATGTTGTCGCGCAGGATGTCGCGACGCTTCTTGAAGTCGAGCTTGTGGTTGCGCATTTCCTCCACGCACCAGCCGTAGCCGATACCGAGTTCGAAGCGACCACCGGAAATCATGTCGAGACTGGCGACTTCCTTGGCCAGCCAGATGGGGTCGCGCTGCGCGACCAGGGTGATGCCGGTGCCGAGGCGCAGCTTCTTGGTGACAGCCGCGCAGGCGGCGAAGGCGACGAACTGATCATGGGTGCGCCAGTATTCTTCGGGCAGCGGCGGTGCGCCGGCGCGTCCGCCCCAGGGCGTTTCGCGGCTGGTCGGAATATGGCTGTGCTCGGGAAACCACAAGGACTCGAAGCCGCGCTCCTCGCAGGCCTTGGCCAGTTCGATGGGCTGAATGGCGGTGTCGGTCGGAAACATGATGATGCCGATATCCATGGATACCTCCTTCTTTGATTTGATTCTTGTCGAGCGCCGAAAGTAGGCCATTGGTCGGTCAAAGGCAACGCGCCGATCGACGGCGTCGCGCAGGGCCATGCGACGCATGTGCGAATGAATGCGCACGCTGTCTTTGCGACCAAAAAAAAAGCCCGGACCAGCCGGGCTTCTTTCATCATCGGCGCGTCGTTCAGAACGGAATGCCGTGGGCACCTGCCTGCATGAACATCAGCATTGGAATCGACAGCACGGTGTTGGTGCGGGAGGCCAGAAAGGCAACGCGGCGGGCGGTGGCTTTCTCGGCGTCCGAGGCCTGCACGATACCCAGAATCTTCTTCTGGTTCGGCCAGATCAGGGCCCATACGTTGAACAGCATGATGGTGCCGAGCCAAGCGCCGAAGCCGATCGCGGTCAGGCTGGCGTTATGTGCACCGATACCGAGCGTGAACGCGCCATGCAAGGAGTACTGCGGCGCGGTGGCGAGGAAGATCGCACCCGTCACCCAGGTGACCAGCGCCGCCCAGCGGAACCAGAACAGCGCGCGCGGCGCCACGTACTTGCCAATCGCGGCCGGCCCGGGCCCATCCTTGTCGGCATTGGCGGCGGCCATCGCCGGCACCTGTACGAAATTGAAGTAGTAGAGAAGACCAATCCACATCACGCCGGCAACGATATGCAGCCAGCGGTCGATCATCATAATTGCCATGATTCCTGCTCCCGGGTTCGTATAGTTCTAGGTATGTCGCAGGCCCGTTCAGGCGCCGGCGATGGCCTTGGCGGCGAAGGCCAGGATCACGGCCAGCACGACGCCGGCGATGACCGTCCCCGGAATGGTTTCCAGTGGATTCATGATGAAGTCCTCCCAAAATTAGTTTTGATTATGCCCGCTCTGATCGCGCGGCCTGTCGCTCAATTGTCTGTGACGAGGCTCAAAAATTCAAACACCGCGCGCCATACACGTAACATCAGTGCGGGAATTGCGCGGACTCAGTTCAGCCAACTCGCTGCCGGCGGATAACACATCAATACGCCGAGGAACACCACACCGCCGACCCAGTTGTTGTTGAGGAAGGCGGCGAAGCAGCCCGCGCGACTGCGATCGCGGATGAGATATTGCTGATAGATGAACATGACACCCGCGATGACGAGGGCGCCATAGTAGGGCCAGTCGAGTTCCGCGCGGCGGCCGATGAGATACAGATTCGACATCATGAGCGCCTGCAGTCCGCCGATGATGATGCGATCGGCGTCGGCGAACAGGATGGCGGTCGAGCGTATGCCGAGCTTGATGTCATCGTCACGATCAACCATCGCGTACTGCGTGTCGTAGATGACGGCCCATAACACCGCGGTGCTGAACAGCAGCCAGGCGAGCGGTGACAGCGCGCCGGTCTGGGCGGTGAAAGCCATCGGTACGGCCCAACCGAAGGCCGCGCCGAGATGCACCTGCGGCAGATGGGTGTAACGCTTGGCGAAGGGATAGGTGATGGCGAGCAGCGCGCCGCCGAAGGACAGCATGATGGTGCTGCGATTGGTGGCCAGCACCAAGGCCAGCGCGATGGTGAGCAGCACCGCGAATAGAGCCAGGGCTTCGCGCGGCGTGACGGCGCCGGTCGGCAGTGGACGTTCGCGCGTGCGTTCGACATGGCCGTCGAAATTCCGATCGGCGTAGTCGTTGATGACGCATCCCGCGGAACGCATCACCACCGTGCCGAGCACGAATATCACCAGCACATCGAGGCGCGGCGTGCCGGCGGCCGCAATCCACAGCGCCCACAGCATCGGCCACAGCAGCAGCAATATGCCTATCGGGCGGTGCAGGCGCGCGAGACGTGCATATTGCACCAGACGCCGGCGCCAATCGGGTCGCGCGCCATCGCGTGTGGCATGGGGACGAACGCTGTTCATACGTTCGCGTATTCTACTTTGTCGGCCAGCCAGCGTTGCACCAGACGATCGACCAGGGCGGGGTAGTCCGTCATCACCGTCGTGGCGGTGGCTTGCACATCGCGCAACAGCGCGGCATCGCGCACCAGATCGGCGATGCGGAATTGCGCGATGCCGGTCTGGCGCGTGCCCAGCAGTTCACCCGGCCCGCGTAATTCCAGATCGCGATCGGCAATCACGAAACCGTCGGTGGTGGAGCGCATGGTCTCCAGCCGCTGACGCGCCATCTGCGACAAGGGTGGTTTGTACAGCAATACGCAGTCGGCGTTCTGCGCGCCGCGCCCGACCCGTCCGCGCAACTGATGCAACTGCGAAAGCCCGAGCCGTTCAGCGTTCTCGATCACCATGAGGCTGGCATTGGGCACGTCGACGCCGACTTCGATGACGGTGGTCGCCACCAACAGGCCCGTTTCACCACGCGCGAAGGCCGCCATCTGCGCGTCCTTGTCCTTGTCCGGGAGACGACCGTGCACGAGACCGACCTTGATATCCGGCAGGGCGGCGGCGAGCTGCAGCGCGGTGTCGGTCGCGGCCTGATGTTCCAGCACATCGGACTCATCGATGAGCGGGCACACCCAATACACCTGACGGCCTTCACGCACCATCTCGGCGATGCGCGCGACGATCTCGGCGCGCTTGCTTTCGGTCAGCACCACGGTGCGCACCGGTTTACGACTCGGCGGCAGTTCGTCGAGGATCGAGACGTCGAGATCGGCATAGGCGCTCATCGCCAGCGTGCGCGGGATGGGCGTCGCGGTCATGATCAATTGATGGGGACGAAAGCCGTCACGCGCGCCCTTGTCGCGCAGGGCCAGACGCTGTTCGACACCGAAGCGATGCTGCTCGTCGACGATGATGAGTCCGAGCCGACCGTATCGGACGTCCTGTTGAAACAGCGCATGGGTGCCGACCGCGAGCGCCGGCGCCTCGCTTTCCAGGCGTGCATGGAGCGGCTTGCGCTGACTCTTGGTCAGGCGGCTGGTCAGCAACATGGTCTCGATGCCGAGCGGCTCGAACCAGCGCCGCATGGTCGTGGCGTGCTGCTCGGCCAGGAGCTCGGTCGGCGCCATCAAGGCAACCTGAAAGCCGGCCTCAAGCATATCCGCGGCAACCGCCGCCGCGACCGCGGTCTTGCCCGCGCCGACGTCGCCTTGCAGCAGGCGCAGCATGGGCAATCCGCGCGCGAGGTCGGCTTCCACTTCGCTGATGACCCGCTGCTGCGCACCGGTCAGGGTGAAACCGAAGCCCGCCAGCAGACGCTGTTGCAGCGCGCGCGCGTTGACACTCGGCGCGCCGAAGTCGCGCGCCTGTTCACGCAGGCGTTTCAGACTCAGCTGATAGGCAAGCAATTCCTCGAACACCAGACGCCGTTGGGCCGGGTGACTCGACTCGCTCAACATGTCGACATCGGCATCGGGCGGCGGGCGATGCACGAACTCCAGCGCCGCGCGCAAGGACGGCAGGGCGAGACGTTGCAGGATGACGGCCGGCAGCAATTCACGGGTATCGTCGTCGGCGCTCGCCAGCAGTGCCAGTGCCTGGTTGGTCAGATGGCGCAGACGATTCTGTTGCAGACCTTCGGTGGTCGGATAGATGGGCGTCAGTTCCGCATCGACCGCCACCGGATTGTCCCCTGACAGGATCTGGCACTCGGGGTGGACCAGTTCCAGCGAAGTCGGGCCGCGCCGCACTTCACCAAAGCAACGCACGCGGCGCCCGACCGCCAGCCGCTGTTGCTGCGCACTGTTGAAGTGGAAGAAGCGCAGATTGATGGCGCCGCTGCCATCGGCGATGCGTGCCACCAGCGCGCGCCGGCGGCCGAAGACGACCTGTGCGACTTCGATGATGCCTTCGATTTGCGACTCGCGGCCGAAGCGCAGTGCGCCGATGGGTGTCAGACGGGTGCGGTCCTGATAGCGCAGCGGCAGGTGAAAGAGCAGGTCGCCGATGCGCGTGATGCGCAGTTTGGTGAGATGTTCGGCGACCTTGTCACCCACTCCGTTCAGACGTGTGACGGGCTCATCGAGCGCGATGGGACCGGCCACGGCACGCGGTTCGCGGTGTAAGGATCGCTCTTAAGCGCGACGCGTGAGGATGGCGTCCATCTCGACCGCCGCGCCGCGCGGCAGCGAAGCCACGCCGATGGCCGCGCGGGCGGGATAGGGCTGGGTGAAATAGGTCGCCATCACCTCGTTGACCAGCGCGAAGTGCGAGAGATCGGTCAGGAACACATTGAGTTTGACGCAATCGTCGAGCGTCGCGCCGGCGGCCTTGGCGACGGCCAGCAGATTATCGAACACGCGCTCGATCTGCGCGCGCATCGACCCCTCTATCATCTGACCGCTGTGCGGGTCGAGCGGGATCTGGCCGGACAGGTAAATCGTGTCGCCGCTGACGATGCCCTGCGAATAGGTGCCGATGGCGGAGGGAGCGTCGCTGGTGACGATGGCCTGCTTGGTCATGACGGGATCTCCTGCTTCAGGCGCGCTTGCGATGCACGCGCGCGACGGTGTCGATATTGCGTAGGGTGCGAATTACATCGGCCAGATGCTTGCGATGGTGCACACCGATGGTGAGCCGCATGGTCGATGATTGCTCATCGCGCTCGACGATCTCGATCGCTTCGATATTGGCATTCTGATCGGCGCAGCCGGCGGCGATGGTGGCCAGCACGCCGCGCTGATTGATGACATCGATGACGATTTCGACACTGAATTCGCGATCGAGATCCGGTGCCCACTCCACATCCACCCAGCGGTCGGGAGCGCTGCGGAAATCGATCACGTTCTTGCACGAGGGATGATGGATGACGATGCCGCGCCCGGCGGTGATGAAACCCATGATCGGGTCGCCGGGGATCGGGTAGCAGCACTTGGGGATGGTCACCACCATGCCCTCGGTGCCGTGAATCAACAGCGGCCCGGGCGTTTCACCGGGCGTGCCGCGCCGTACCGGACGGTCGAGCTTGTCCTCGGCGACGGTATTGACCAGGGCGCGCGCCACCAGCGGCGCGGGGCGCACGCCGAGTCCGATATTGGCCAGCAACTCGTCCATGGTCTTGAGGTTGAAGCTGGCCAGCGCGGCGCGCACCCGCACCGGGTCCAGGGTGTCGATGGAACTCGCGAAATTCTCGAGTTCACGATTCAACATGCGCTTGCCGAGCACGCCGGCCTCGTCCTCGTGCAGGTTCTTCAGGAAGTGGCGGATGTTGGCGCGCGCCTTGCCCGTCACCACGAAGTTGAGCCAGGCCGGGTTCGGCCGCGCGCCCGGTGCGGTGACGATTTCCACCGTGTCGCCGGTCTTCAAACGCGTGCGCAGCGGTGCGAGGCGGCGATTGATGCGGCACCCCACGCATTTGTTGCCGATGTCGGTGTGAATCGCATAGGCCATGTCGATGGCGGTCGCGCCGCGCGGCATCTCCATGATCGCGCCCTTGGGCGTGAAGACGTAGACCTCATCCGGAAACAGATCGACCTTGACGTTCTCGAGGAATTCCTGGGAATTGCCTGCGCGCCGCTGCAGCTCTATCACGCCGCGCAGCCACTCGCGCGCGCGTTTGTGCGCGCTCCTGGCCGCGCTGTCGCCGGTCTTGTACAACCAGTGCGCGGCAATGCCGGCCTCGGCGACATGGTCCATCTCGTTGGTGCGGATCTGCACTTCCAGCGGCACGCCAAAGGGCCCGAACAACACCGTGTGCAGCGACTGGTAACCGTTGGCCTTGGGTATCGCGATGTAATCCTTGAACGTGCCCGGCACCGGTTTGTACAGGCCGTGGATCACGCCCAGGGTGCGATAACAGGTATCGACCGAGTCGACGATGATGCGGAAGGCGTAGACATCGTGCACTTCGGTCAGGTGCAGGTGCTTCTGCCGCATCTTGCGGTAGATGCTGTACAGATGCTTCTCGCGCCCGACCACATGGGCGACCAGTTCTTCCTGGCGCAGATGACGCTTGATGCGGTTCTTGATCTTGGTGACGACTTCGCTGCGATTGCCGCGGATCTTCTGAATGAAGCGCTTCAGTACATCGTGGCGCTGCGGGTAGAGCGCCTGAAAGCCGAGCTCTTCGAGTTCGAGACGAATGGCATTCATGCCAAGGCGCTGGGCGATGGGGGCGTAGATGTCCAGCGTCTCGCGCGCGATGCGGCGGCGCTTGTCGGGACGCAACGCGCCGAGGGTGCGCATGTTGTGCAGACGGTCGGCGAGCTTGACCAGAATCACGCGGATGTCGTCGGCCATCGCCATCAACATCTTCTGGAAATTCTGCGCCTGGGCCTCGGCGTGGGACTCGAACTCGATCTGGGTCAGCTTGGAGAGACCGTCGACGATGTCGGCCACTTCGCCGCCGAACTGTTCGGCGATCTCTTCCTTGGGCACCAGCGAATCTTCGATCACGTCGTGCAGCATGGCCGCGATCAAGGTCTCGTGGTCCATGTGCATGTCGGCCAGGATGCCGGCCACGGCGAGCGGGTGCTGGATATAGGGCTCGCCGCTCTTGCGCGTCTGGCCCTCGTGGGCGTCGGCGCCGAAGCGGTAGGCGCGCCGCACGTCCTTGATCTGATCGGGCGTCAGATAGGCGCGGATGCGGCGGCACAAATCGTCGATGCGCAGCGGCGGCGCCTCGAACTGCAGGGTCGGGGCGCTCACGGGCGGGCCTCGCGCGGCACGGGCCGCGAGCCGCTCAGCAGACAATCATGGGGTGTCCCGAAATGCATCTTCCGCCCGCGGCTGGTTCGAGCGTTCTGCATGTCGGGACCGTGAGGTCAGAAGTCGTTGTCGGGCTCGGGCGAGGCGACCTGCTGCTCGGCGAACTCGGCAGCCAGCTCGAATTCTTCGGCGGCCCGTTCCTTGGCATCGATCTCATCGAGGATTTCGAGGTTCATGAGGCCGGCGGCGATTTCGCGCAGGGCGACCACGGTAGGCTTGTCGTTCTCGGGATCGACCAGCGGGTGGGCACCCATCGCAATCTGGCGAGCCCGACGGCTGGCGACCAGCACGAGGTCAAAACGGTTATCGACGGTGGACAGACAATCTTCGACGGTGACGCGGGCCATGGGGCAGATCCTGTGGCAAGAGCAAATCTCGGGCCGGCGATGATAGCAAAGCCACCCTCACGGCGCCACGAGCCGGCGGAGCATCTCGGCATGACGCTGGATCTGCACCGCGCGGCGCAACCGCGAGGCCGTCACGATCGCGACCAGGGCGGCGGCGGCACGTTCGAAATCATCGTTGATGACCAGATAGTCGTACTCGCCGAAATGTGACATTTCGTTGACCGCGTCGCGCATGCGGCGCACGATGGTTTCGGCCTTGTCGCCACGGTTGTTCAAGCGCCGCTCCAATTCTTCGATGGAAGGCGGAAGGATGAATATCGAAATGGTATCGGGGATGGCAGCGCGGATGCTGCGGGCACCCTGCCAGTCGATTTCGAGGATGACGTCCTCGCCGGCCGCCAGTCGCTCGGCGACCGGTGCGCGCGCCGTGCCGTAATAATGATCGAACACGCGGGCGTGCTCGAGGAATTCGCCGCCATCGACCATGTCCGTGAAGGCCGCTTCGTCGATGAAGTGGTAGTCGATGCCGTCCTGCTCGCCGCTGCGCCGCCCACGGGTGGTATGGGAGGTCGATACGCGCAGGGCGCCGGCGCGATCGAGCAGCGCCCGTACCAGCGAGGTCTTGCCGCCGCCGGAGGGCGCCGAGACCACGAACAGGTGGCCGGGGGCGAGGGGATGGGTGTCGTCGATCACGCGGCCACTCCCTTGCTGCGGTGGGCGGCCGCGTGCGCGCGCGCCACTGTCTTGAACATAGTCTTGATCGAGTACACGGACGGACTCATGGGATTAACTGCTGGGGACTGCCGGTATTCTGCCATGGTTGGCGTGTCCTGGCCCGCGCATGCGAGCGCGCGAAGAGACTCCGCCACGCCTTGCTGGCCGGGCCACACCATGGGATGTCCATGGTCACCTGCCCGCCGCTTATTCAACCCACACGCCAATCCAGCCGCTATCTCGGCCTGGGGATAGCTGCAGCCGCATTCTGCCGCCTGCAATTCAATGGGAGACGCTTTGCAATGGCCATGCCGATACTGACCAATCTGAACACCGCCGAACAGTACAGAACGACTATCGTCGATCTGAATGACATGGTAGTCACCGGCAGCGGGACTATCGCCATTCTGCTCAGCATCGATCCGAACGCCGGCGCGCTGGCCTACCTGCCGGCCACCAGCGGTAACCTGACGCTGGATGACCTCGGCTTTGGCCAGTATCAGCTGGTCGGGACCGAAACCGAACTCACCACATCGCTTGCCAATCTGGGCTTCGTGCCGACGGCGGACTATTTCGGCACCTTTGACATGCAGGTGCAGGCCGAGAACAGCGAAGGCGTCGCACAGGGCAGCAAGACCATAAGCTTCGACCTGGCGGACGGCGACGCGCTGGCGCTGGGCGACGACAGACAAGACATCTTCCTTTTCAAATCAGTGGTCGGCAGCGCCAGTGTCGACGGCGGCACCGGGCAGGACACTTTGCTGGTCATAGGCAGCGCGCCGCTGACCATCGATTTATCCCAGGCTGGCCAGCAAGTGACCAGCGGCTCGCCGACGGTCACCTACAGCGGCTTTGAGAACCTCGATGGGCAGGGCGCGAGCGGTGCGATGGACGTCACCGCCGGCAGCGGCGGCGGCACCTTGCTCACTGGTCTCGGCGATGACACCGTCACGCTCGGCGCGGGCATCGATCTCATCAATACCGGGGGCGGCAACGACGTGGTCAACGGCGCCTGGAGCGCGAGCGACAACGTAAGTCTCGGCGAAGGCAACGACCGCGTGACCTTCAGCGATGTCATCGCCACCGTCAATGCGGGCGGCGGCATCGATACTCTGGTGGTGACCGATGGCGTCACCGCGCGCTTCGATTTCCATGTGCCCGGCAACAACTCACCGGAAGCCGCGGCCACACTCAGCAATTTCGAGAACCTCGACGCGAGCGGCGCCAGCGCCGATCTGACCGTCAGCCTGGCGGCGGGCAGCACCAGCATCCTCACCGGCAGCGGCGACGACACCATCGCCTTCCGCGATGTGGTCGCCAGCGTCAATGCCGGCTCCGGCCGCGATACCCTCGAGCTCGATACCGAAAAGCTGTCAGCGCCTGCGGCGAGCGCCGCCCTGACAATCAATCTGGCGGCAGCGGCCAACACCAACCAGATCACGGGCGGCGCACCGGCGGGTGCGTCCTGGCAGAACTTCGAAGACCTCAACGCCGGCGCCTGGGACAAGAACCTGACCGTCACCGCCAACGCCGCCGGCAGCGTGATCGCGACCGGCAGTGGCGCCGATACCATCACCCTCGGCGCGGGCGCCGATCAGGTCACGGCCAATGGCGGCAACGACAGGCTCAACGGCATCGCCGGCGCCAGTGACGACATCGATCTCGGTGCCGGTAACGACACCGCAACCTTTGTCACCAGCGCCAGCGGCGTGGTGCGCGGCGGGGCCGACGTCGACACGCTGCTCTTCACCGGTGGCGCGCTGACGCTCAATGTCGCGACCAATGCCCGCTACACCGGGTTTGAAAATCTGGCGGCGTCCGCCGCGACCGGCGTGGTGAACTTCACCGGCGTGGCCGCTACCACCTCGGTCACCACCGGGCGGGCCAATGACGTCATCAACGTCGCCGCCGCGACCGGCGGCGTCAGCATCAATGCCGGCGCCGGCAACAACACCGTCACCGGCGGTGCGGGCGCCGACACCATCACCCTCGGCGCGGGCATCGACAACATCCGTGGCGGCGGCGGCAATGACACCGTGCGCGGCAACTTGAGCGTCGGCGACCGCGTATTGCTGGACGGCGGCGACGACAGCATCACCCTGCCGACCACCGCGATTGCCGTGACCGTCGACGGCGGCGCGGGCTCGGACACCCTGATCGTGCGCGGCTCGGCGGCGCAGACCTTCAACTTCGCCGCGACCGATGACAACGGTACCCTGGCTGGCAGTTACAAGAACTTCGAGAACATAAGCGGCGCAGCCGCGACCGGCGCGCTGACCGTGACCGGCGTGGCGGGCACCACCTCGGTCGTGACCGGCAGCGGCGCCGACGTCATCAACGTTGCCGCCGCGGCGCAGGCCGTCACCATCAATACCGGCAATGGCGCCAACACCGTCACCGGCTCGGCCTTCGGCGACACCATCACCCTCGGCAGCGGCAAGGACATCATCAACGCCGGCAATGGCGCTGACACCGTCAACGGCGCGCTGACCGCGGGCGACCAGGTGCTGCTGCAGGGGAGCAACGATACGTTCCTCTATCGCGCGCTGAGCGCCGCCGGCACCGTGGTCGATGGCGGCACGGGCATCGATACCCTGCAATACACCGGCACCACCGCCAAGACCTTCAATTTCGGCTCAGCGGCAGACAACGTCTCTGCCGAGACCGGTCTGTACAAGGCCTTTGAGAATCTCGATGCCAGCACCGCGACCGGTGCGGTGACCGTCACCAGCGCCGCCACCACCAACCGCATTCTGACCGGCAGCGGTGCCGACATCATCACCGCCACCAGCGCGACCGGCGGCGTGCGTGTTGATGCGGGCGCGGGCAATGATCGCATCACCTCCGGCAGCGGCGCCGATACCATTGTGTACGGCAGCGGCACCGATACCGTCGATGCCGGCGCGGGCATCGACAAACTCGAGATTCATGCAGGGGCCGGTGACCTCACCATCAATTTCTCCGTCTCGGGCGCCAACGATCAGGTCGACAGCCTGAGCGTGTACAAGAATTTCGAGAATCTCGACGGCGCGGCCGCCGACGGCGTGCTGAATGTGATCATGGGCGCGCAGACCACCTCGGTGGTGACGGGCGCGGGCGACGACACCGTGCGCACCGGTACCGTGACCACGGTGACCGGCACACTCTCGCTCGGTGGAGGCGACGACACCGTGCTGGTGAGCAATACCAACACCAGTCTCGCCGGCGCGACCTTGACCAACGTCGAACACGTGGCGCTGGCCAACGACGTCAACGCCACGCTCTCCATCGCGCAGAACGCCTTGCTGGACAGCGCCGCCGGCACCAACACCGTGACGCTGTCGGCGGCCGGCACGGCGGTCGGCGCGGACGTGGTCGAGACCTATCGGCTCGCCAATGGCACGAATGATTTCACCCTGGGCGCGGCGGCGCAGAACGTCACCGGTGGCACGGGCAACGACACCGTGCACACCGATGCGCTGACCAGCCTCAGCGGCACCCTGGCCTTGGGCGGCGGCACCGACACCCTGATGATCGATACCACCGCCACCGACATCAGTGCGGCGGCCTTGACCTCGGTCGAATCGATAGCGCTGGCGAGCGACGTCAATGCCAGCATGACCGTTGCGCAGAACGCCCTGCTCTCGAGCGCCGCCGGCACCAATACCGTCACGCTCACCGACGCCGGCACCGCCAGCGGCGCGGCCCAGGTCGAGAACTACATCCTTGCCGACGGCGACAACAGCTTCACGCTCGGCGCGGCGGCGCAGAACGTCACCGGCGGCAGCGGCGACGATACCTTCAGGAGCGGCACGCTCGGCAGTATCACCGGCACGCTCGATGGCGTGAGCGGTGACGACATCCTCGCGATAGACAGCGACGCCGTATTGAACGCGACGCTCAACAACATCGACGCCCTGACCCTCGCGAGCGGTGTCGATCTGACCACCGATATCGCCACCGCCAATCTCATCACCACCGCCACCGGCACCAACAGCGTGACCCTGGCCGATGCCGGCACCCTGACCGGCGCGGCCGAAGTCGAGGCCTACCATCTGGCCGACGGCGGCAACGACTTCACGCTCGGCGCGGCCGCGCAGAGCGTCACCGGTGGCAGCGGTGACGATGTCTTCAACAGCGACAACCTGACCAGCCTGAGCGGCACGCTGAGCGGCGGCGGCGGTAACGATGTGCTCAACATCCAGAGCAGCATGCAGTTGACTGCGACGCTCATCGACATCGACACCATCAGCATTGCGAACAATGTCGATCTGACCACCACCATTGCCGACAACGCCCTGATCGGCAGCGCCGCCGGCAGTAATTTCGTGACCCTGACCGATGCCGGCACCTTGACCGGCGCGCTCGAGATCGAAGCCTATCGTCTGGCCGATGGCGGCAATACTTTCACCCTAGGCACTGCCAGTCAGAGTGTCATCGGCGGCAGTGGCGATGACATCGTGCACACGGCCGCCTTCACCGCGCTGACGGGCACCTATACCCTCGACGGCGGTGACGACACCGTAATCGTCGATACGACCGCCACCGACCTGACCGGCGCCACGCTGACGGCGGTCGAGCACATCGCGCTCGCCAGCGATGTCGATGTCACGCTCACGCTGGCGCAGAACGCGCTGCTCGGCGCCGCCGCCGGCGACAACACCGTCACGCTCAATGCCGCGGGCAGCGCCAGCGGCGCGGCGGCGGTCGAGAACTATCAACTCGCCGACGGCGCCAACAGCTTCACGCTGGGCGCCGCCGCGCAGAATGTCACGGGCGGTACGGGCGACGATGTGGTGCACACCGGCGCGCTCGGGACAGTCACCGGTGCGCTCGCCCTGGGCGGTGGCGATGACAGTCTGGTGGTCGATACCACCGGCACGGATATCGCCGAGGCGCTGTTGAATTCGGTCGAGGGCATCGTCCTCGCCAACAACGTCAACGTGACCATGAGCACCGCGCAGAATGCCCTGCTGAGTTCGGCGGCCGGCACCAACACCGTGACGTTTGTCGCGGCCGGCAGCGCGACCGGCATGGCCGAGGTCGAGAATTACCAGCTTGCCGACGGCGGCAACAGCTTCACGCTGGGCGCCGCGAGTCAGAACGTCACGGGCGGCAGCGGCAACGACAGTTTCAGCAGCGGTGCGCTGACGACGGTGTCCGGCATTGTCGATGGCGTGAGCGGCAACGACGTCGTCGAAGTCGCGCAAAGCGCGACCCTCGGCGCCACGCTTGCGCACATCGACGCGGTCAACCTCGCCAACAATGTCGATGTCACCACCACCCTCGCCAACAATGCACTGATCGCGGGCGCGCTGGGCACCAATACCGTGACGCTCAGCGAGGCGGGCACGGCAAGCGGTGCCGCGGCCGTCGAGAACTACGTGCTGGCCGATGACACCAACAGCTTCACGCTCGGCAGCGGCACGCAGAATGTCACCGGCGGCAGTGGCGATGACACCGTGCACAGCGGCGCGCTGACCACTCTGTCCGGCACGCTGGACCTTGCCGGTGGCAACGACAAGCTGGTGGTGGACACCACCACGACCAACATCGCCAACCTGACTTTGACCGCGGTCGAAGCGGTGGAACTGGCGGACAACGTCAGCATCACCAGCAATCTCGCCAACAATGCGTTGCTTGGCAGCGCGCTCGGCAGCAATACCGTGTCCCTGGCCGAAGCCGGCACGGCGACGGGTGCGGCACAGGTCGAGGCCTACGTGCTCGCCGATGGCGTGAACAGCTTTACGCTCGGCGCCGATACGCAGAACGTCACCGGCGGCAGCGGTGACGACACCCTCGACACGGGTGCGCTGACCACCATCAGCGGCAGCCTCGATGGCGTGAGCGGCACGGATACGGTGGCGGTAGCGCAGAGCGCGACCTTGTCCGCGACGCTGAGCAACATCGACGCGGTGACACTCGCCAACAACGTCAACCTGACCACCACGCTCGTCAACAACGCGCTCATCACCAGCGCGCTCGGCAGCAACACCGTGACCTTGGCCGCGGCGGGCACGGCCAGCGGTGCCGCGCAGGTCGAGAGCTATGTACTCGCGAATGGCGCCAACGCCTTTACGCTCGGCGCGAGCGCGCAGAACGTGACGGGCGGCAGTGGTGACGACACGCTCACGACCGGCGCACTGACCACCATCAGCGGCAGTCTCGACGGTGTGAGCGGCAGCGATATCGTGACGGTGGAACAGAGCGCGACCTTGTCGGCCTCGCTCAGCAACATCGACGCGGTGACGCTCGCCAGCGACGTCAATCTGACCACCACTCTCACCAACAACGCGCTCATCACCAGCGCGCTCGGCACCAATACCGTCAGCCTGTCGGAAGCCGGCACGGCGAGCGGTGTGGCCGAGGTGGAGAGCTATGTCCTTGCCAATGGCGCCAACAGCTTTACGCTCGGCGCCGGCGCGCAGAACGTCACCGGCGGCACCGGCGATGACAGCATCCGGAGCGGCGCGCTGACCAGCATCAGCGGCACGCTCGATGGCCTGAGCGGCAGCGACACGCTGGCGATCGAGCAGAGCGCGAGCTTGTCCGCGACGCTCAACAACATCGATGCGGTGACGCTCGCCAGCAACATCAACCTCACCACCACACTCGCCAACAATGCGTTCATCACCAGCGCGCTCGGCACCAATACCGTCACCCTTTCGGCGGCGGGCGCCGCGACCGGCGCGGCCGAGGTCGAGAACTATCAACTTGCCGATGGCGCCAACAGCTTCACGCTGGGCGCGGCGGCGCAGAATGTCACTGGTGGCACGGGCGATGACGTCGTGCACACCGGTGCCGTGACCACCGTCAGCGGCAGCATCGCGCTCGCCGGCGGCAACGACAGCCTGGTGATCGATACCAGCGGCACCACCATCGCCGGCGCGACCCTGAACTCGGTCGAAGCGGTGGCGCTCGCCAACAACGTCAACGCCAGCATGACCATCGCCCAGAACACCCTGGTCGGCGCGGCAAGCGGCAGCAATACCGTCACCCTGACCGATGCCGGCAGCGCCAGCGGCGCGGCCGAGGTCGAGGCCTATGTGCTCGCCAATGGTGGCAATGCCTTCACGCTCGGTGCCACGGGCCAGGATGTCACCGGTGGCACGGGCATCGATGCCATCCAGGTCGTCGACACGCAATTGAGCGGTGCAGTTGTCGATGGCGCGGGCGCGCGCGATAGCTTGACCGTCACCAGCAGCGCGCTCGGTGTCAGCACCATCGCCGGCACCGTCACCAATGTCGAAGTGATCGATCTGACCGGCGTTGCCAACGGCGCGAACTTCACTGCCACCGCGGCCGTGGAAGAGATCCATGCCGGCATCGGCGCCGACACGCTCAACGTCGCCGCCGTCAGCGCCGGCGCGACGATTATCGCAGGCACCGGCGCCGACACCATCACCGGTGGCAGCGGTAACGACGTCATGGATGTCGGCATCGATGCCGACGTCGACACCGTCAACGCCGGCGGTGGCAGCGACACCGTGAGCAATTTCGGCGCGGGCGATGTAATCAACTTCGAAGGCGGCAACGATACCGCGAACTATGTGGCCGTGACGGCCACCGTCGATGGCGGCGCGGCGGTCGATACCCTGACGGTCAACGCCACCACCGGCGCCATGACATTTGATTTCTCGCAGGTCGGCGCGCAACAGATCACCGCCGGCGGTACCGGCGTCTACAGGAATTTCGAGAATCTGGCCGCCGGTGCGGCAGGCGTCGACGATGCGCTGACCGTGACCATGGCCAGCACCACCACCGCCGTCACCACGGGTGCGGGCGACGACACCATCACCTATCGCAGCCAGGCCGTGGCGGTCGATGCCGGCGCCGGCGCCGATACTCTGATCATGGGCGGCAGCGGCGTGATCGTGGTGGACTTGTCAGCCGGCGTCGATCAGGTCAGCGGTCTCGGCACCTATGTCGGCTTCGAGAACCTGGACGGCGCCGCATCCGGCGCGACTCTGGTCGCGATAGCCGGTCAGAACACCACGTTCATCAAGACAGGTGCGGGCAACGACTCACTGTCCGGCGGCGTCAGCCTCGACGGCGGCGCGGGCAACAACAACATCACCGCCGACGCGCGCACCACCACGGTGGTGGCGGGCAGCGGCAACGACAATCTCGATGCCAGTGCCGCCGCACAGGCGGTCACCGTCAATCTCGGGGATGGCGCCAATGCGGTGATCGGCAGTGATTTCGACGATGTCGTGACGTTGGGTGCCGGTGCCGACGACATCAATGGTGGCGAGGGTGCGGACACGGTCCTCGGCAGCCTCAGCGCGGGCGACACGATCGATCTCGAGGCCGGCGACGACAGCTTCGTCTATCAGGCCCTGGGTCACGCCAGCATGGTGGTCGACGCCGGCGACGGCAGCGACACGCTGGTGGTCGGCGCGGGCAGCGGCGCGTTGAACATCAACCTCTCAAACACCAACGATCAGATAGGCGCCGAGACCGGCAGTTACAGGAACTTCGAGAATCTCGATGGCAGCGCGGCCAACAGTGGCTTGATAGTCACCACCGCATCCGGTGGCGGACATATCGTCACCGGCAGCGGTGACGATACCGTGACCCTGACGGCGGTCGCCAACACCACCGTCGAGACCGGCGACGGCGACGACATCATCACCGTCACCGCTGCCACCATCAATGGCGATATCGACGCCGGTGGTAATACCGCGGCCGGTGACATCCTGAACGTCCTCGGCGGCGGCACGCTCGGCATGAGTGTCACCGCCGTCGGTATTGAAAACGTGGTGCTCGGCCAGGCGACCGACTTCACCGCCAATGAACTCAGCGCTCTCAAAATCGTCGGCTCGTCCGAAAATGACATCATCACCGTCGGCGCGGCCGATCAGGTGGTGCAGGCGGTAGGTGGCAACGACGTCATCAATGTGAGCGATGCGCTGCTCGCAGCGACGCTCAGCATCGATGGCGGTGGCCAGACCACGAACGATACGCTGGTCGTGACCACCGATGCGTCGGTGGCGGATGCCGATCTCACGCAGGTGACGGAAATCGAGATCCTCAAGCTCTCGGCCGACGCCGCGGACAATGCCCAGAGCGTGACCCTCGGTGTCAACGCCGCCAGCGCAGGCCTGCGCACTGTCAACGGCACACTGGTCGGCACCGACGACGCGCTGACCATCGACGCCGGCGGTTTCGCCAATACCCTCACCATCAACACCGCCGCCGGTGACGATGTCATCACCCTCGGCAGCGGCGGCAGCGTGGTCAATGCCGGCAACGGCGACAACCTCGTCGAGGTCGGCGCAATCAACGACGGCAGCACCAACGATCGCATCGACACTGGCAGCGGCGCGGATATCTTTGTCACCAGCGACGCGCAACTGACGGGCGATCTGACCATCAATGCCGGCGGTGGCATCGATACCCTGCGCGTCGCCAGCGATGCGTCGGTGACCGACGCCGATTTTTCCCAGATTGCCGGCCTCGAGGTGCTGCAACTGACGGCCGATGCCGGCGACAACGCGCAGAGCGTGGTGCTGTCCGCCAGTGCCGAGGACACGGGCATCAACAGGGTCGACGCGAGTGCTGTCGGTGCCGACGATGCCGTCAGCGTCAATGCCGCCAGTTTTGATTTGGCTCTCACCATCAACACCGCGGCGGGCGACGATGTCATCCTGCTCGGCGGTGGCGGCAGCGTGGTCGACGCCGGGGACGGTGACAATACCGTGACGGTCGGTGCGGCCAATGACGGCAGCACCGATGATGACATCACGACCGGTGCCGGCAGCGATCTCATCAAGACCGCCGATGCGAAGCTGAGCGGTAATCTCACCGTCCATGCGGGCGCGGGCACGGATACCCTCGAGGTGACCAGCGATGCGTCGGTGCTCGATGCCGACCTCGCCGGCCTCAGCAGCGTCGAAATCCTCGCGCTGTCGGCCGATGCCGGCGACGACGCCCAGAGCATCGTGCTCGGCGCCAATGCCACGGCGATGGGCCTCACCACGATCGATCTGTCGAACGCGTTCGCCGATGATCACATCAGTGTCGATGCCAGTGCTTTTGACAATGCGCTGATCATCAACTCGGTGGGCTCGGACGATCTCTTTGTTCTCGGCAGTGGTGGTTCGCTGGTACAGGCGAGTGACGGTGCGAACGAGATTTTCGTGGGTGCGGCCAACGATGGTGATCACAACGACAGCGTCACCAGCGGCAGTGGCGACGACATCTATCATGTGCTGGATGCCCAGTTCAGCGCACATCTCAGCATCGGCGCGGGTGGCGGTCAGGACAGCTTGAAGGTCGACAGTGACGCGGCCGTGGTCGATGCGGATTTCACGCAATTGTCCGGCATCGAGATCCTGGCGCTCACTGCCGACGCCATCGACGACGCGCAGAGCGTGACGCTGGCGAACCATGCAGCCGCGGCTGGCATCACCACGTTTGATGCCAGCGGCGCCGGCGCCAATGATGCCGTCACGCTGGACGCGACTGGCTTTGCCGACGCTCTGGCCGCCAACACCGGCGCGGGCGCGGATGTCATCCGCCTCGGCAGCGGCGGCAGCATCGTCAACGCCGGCGCGGGCGACAATACCGTGACCGTCGGTGCGGCCAACGATGGCGTGCACGACGACAGCATCACCACCGGCACGGGCGACGATCTCGTCAAGACCAGCGATGCGCAGTTGACCGCCGCCTTGTCGATCGCGGCAGGCGGTGGCAGCGACACCGTCGAGGTGACCTCCGATGCTTCGCTGGCCGATGCCGAGCTCGCCCAACTGACCAGCGTGGAAATCCTGAAGCTGTCGGCGGATGCCGACGACGATGCACAGAGCATCACCCTGGCCGTGAATGCCGGCGCGGCGGGTGTGACCACCGTCGATACCACGACGGTCGGCGCTGACGACGCGGTCAGCATCGACGCCACGGGCTTTGCGCCGGCGCTCACCATCAATACCGGCGCAGGCAACGACACCATCCTGCTCGGTGCGGCAGGCAGCGTGGTGCATGCGGGCGACGGTGACAATACGGTGCAAGTGGGCGCCGACAACGATGGCGTGCATGACGACGACATCACAACCGGCGACGGCAACGATCTCATCACGACCTTGGACGCCCAGCTCAGCGCTCATCTGCGTATCGCGGCTGGCGGCGGCAGCGACACCTTGCAGGTCACGGACGATGCCTCGGTGGCCGATGCTGATTTGACCCTTGTTACCGGTGTCGACGTACTGCGACTGCAGGCCGATGCAGCCGACGACGCCCAGAGCGTTATCCTGGGTGTGCACGCCGCGGCCGGCGACCTCGCTACGGTGGACACCACCTTGGTCGGCGCTGACGACGTCATCACCATCGACGCCAGTGCGTTCAGCGACTTCCTTGCCATCAACAGCGGTGCCAGCGACGACATCGTCACCCTCGGCACCGGCGGCAGCGTCGCGCAGCTCGGCAACGGCGCGAACGTCGTGACGGTCGGCGCGGACAACGACGGCACGTTCAATGATTCCATCGCGACCGGCAGTGGCGACGACCTCGTGAGAACCCTGGGCGCACAACTGACGGCGCAGCTCGCCGTCACCGCAGGCGGCGGCAGCGATACGCTCGAGATCACCGACGACGCCGCGGTCAGCGACGTGGATTTCACACAGATCCAATCCATGGAGATACTCAAGCTGTCGGGCGATGCCGGCGACGATGGGCAAAGCCTGACGCTGGGCGCCCATGCCGCCGATGCCGGTCTGCAGGCCGTTGATGCAAGTACTGCCGGCCCGAGTGACGTGGTCACCATCAACGCCGCGGCTTTCGCCAATGCGCTGAACATCGCCAGCGGCGCGGGTGACGATGTCATCGTGCTGGGCGGCGGCGGCAGCGTGGTCAATGCCGGCAACGGCGCCAACGCCGTGACGGTCGGCGCCGCCAACGACGGCACGCACGACGACACCATCGCCACCGGCAACGGCGCCGACACCGTGAAGACCACCGATGCACGACTGAGCGCCAACCTCAGCGTCATTGCCGGCGGTGGTGGGGATACCCTCGAAGTGACCGACGACGCATCGGTGCTCGATGCCGACCTGACGCAGTTCTCGAGCGTGGAAATCCTGAAGCTGTCGGCCGACGCCGATGACGACGATCAGCGCGTGGTTCTGGCCGCGGAAGCCGCCGGTGCCGGACTCACCACGGTCGACGCCACCAGCGCCGGCGCGGACGATGTGGTGAACGTCGACGCCAGTGCCTTTGCCAATGCCCTGACCATCAATACCGGCGCCGGCGACGATGTCGTGCTGCTCGGCGCGGGCGGTAGCGTGGTGAATGTGGGCGCCGGCAACAACGTCGTCGAAGTGGGTGCCGACAACGACGGCGTCACCAACGACGCCATCACGGCCGGAAGCGGCAATGATCAGATCTTCACCACCGATGCACGCCTTTCCGCGAACCTGACGGTCAGCGCCGGCGCCGGCGAAGACAAACTCATCGTCACCACCGACGCCAGCATTGCCGATGCCGATCTGGGCGGGCTGCTCAGCGTTGAAGTCGTGAAACTCGTCGCCAATGCCGGCGACAATGCGCAGAGCGTCGCGCTGGCGGCCAGCGCCGCGAGCGCTGGCGTGAATACGGTCGACGCCAGCACCGTGGGTGGCGACGATGTCATCACCATCGATGCGAGTGGCTTTGCCAACAGCCTGACGCTCGCCACCGCCGGCGGCAACGACATCATCCTGCTCGGTGGCGGCGGCAGCGTGGTCGATGCCGGCGACGGTGGCAACACGATCACCGTGGGCGGCGTCAACGACGGCACACACGACGATCACATCACGACCGGTACCGGCTCCGATCTTTTCAAGACCACCGACGCAAAGCTCAGCAGCCATCTGGTGATTGCGGCTGGCGCCAGCAGCGACACGCTGGAAGTGACCGACGACGCGTCGGTGCAGGACGTGGATCTGACGAATCTGTCGAGTGTGCAAGTCCTGACCCTGAGCGGCGACGCCGCCGACGACGCCCAGAGCGTGACCATCGCGGCCCACGCCGAAGCAATGGGTCTGACCGGCATCAATGCCTCGGGCGTTGGTGCGAGCGACGCCATCACCATCGACGCCAGCCAGTTCGGCGGCGCCCTCGATATCGTCACGGCAGGCGGCGACGACGTGGTGGTGCTCGGTTTGGGCGGCACGGTGCTGTTCACCGTCGACGGTGACGACACCATTACGGCCGGTTCGACCATCGACTTCATTACCGCGGGTGCGGGCGACGACACCATCAATGTCACCGCCACCACCATCGCCGCCCATATCAACGGCGGCGCCAACAGCGGCAGCGGCGACAGCCTAGTTGTGACGGGCGGCGGCACGGTGGTCATGGGCGGGAGCGTCTCCCAGATCGAGAAGGTCACGCTGGCGGTCGCCACCGATTTCGCAGCCAACGGCATTTCGGGCCTCACCATCACGGGTTCGGCGGGCGCTGACACCATCACGGTCGGCGCCGCCGACCAGGTGATCGACGGCGCAGGCGGCGATGACGTCATCAAGGTCAGCAATGGGCTGTTCAGTGACGGCCTGTTTGTCGATGGTGGTGCCGCCACCGTGGGTGACACTCTCGAGGTCACCACCGACGCGACGGTCGCCGACGATGCGTTCACTCATGTCGACAGCATTGAAGTGCTAAAACTGAGCGGCGACGCCGTCGATGATGCGCAGAGCGTGACCCTCTCGGTGCTCGCGGCCAGCGCCGGTCTCGAGAAGCTCGATACCACCGCGGTGGGCAGCGAAGACGCGGTGACGGTCGATGCCTTGGCGTTCGGCAATGCGCTTGTCGTCAATACCGGTGCCGGCGACGACATCATCACCCTCGGTGCCGGCGGCAGTGTGGTCAACGCCGGTGACGGCGACAACACCGTCGGCATCGGCGCCGACAACGACGGCGTACACGATGACGACATCACGACCGGCGCCGGCGCCGATGTGTTCAACATTGAAGATGCGCGCCTGACCAGTCATCTCACCCTGGACGCGGGCACCGGTCTCGACCGCATGAGAATCATCAGCGATGCCGATGTGGTGGACGCCGATCTCGCCGGCCTGAGCGGCGTCGAAGTCTTGAACCTGACCGACGACGCCGTCGATGACGCCCAGAGCGTGGTGCTCGGCAGCAACGCCGAAAGCGCGGGCATCACCAGCATCGAAGCCTCGGTGGGCGCGACGGATGCCGTCAGCATCGATGCCAGTACTTTTGGCCATGCGCTGAATGTGCTCACCATCGGCGGTGACGACGTCATCGTGCTGGGTAGCGGCGGCAGCGTGGTCAATGCGGGCGGCGGTGACAACACGGTGACCGTCGGCGCAGCGAATGACGGCGAGCACGACGATGCCATCACGACGGGCAGCGGCGCCGATCTGATTCGGGTCACCAGTGCCAGTCTGACTTCGAATCTGGTGGTCGCCGCGGGCGACGGTACGGACACCCTGGAAGTGCGCGACGACGCCAATGTGGTCGACGCCGACATGACGCAGCTAGGCGGCATCGAGATCTTGAAACTCGCGGCCGACGCCGGCGACGATTTCCAGCAAGTGGTGATCAGCTTCCACGCCGAGGCGATGGGCTTGACCACCGTCGATACCACCGACACCGGCGCCGACGACAACATCGACATCGTGGTCGACAGTTTCAGCGGTGTGCTGACTTTCAATGGGGGCGCGGGCCGGGAAATCATCCAGCTCGGTGGGGGCGGCAGCGTGGTGAACGCCGGCAATGGCAATAACCAAGTCTATATTGGCGCAGCCAATGACGGTGTGCATCACGACACCGTCACGACCGGCAATGGGACTGACTTCATCATTTCGGCCAGCGGGCAGGTCACCGACCAACTCGTGCTGGTGCTCGGCGGTGGCGAAGATTATTTGCAGCTGTATGACGATGCGGCCATCGTGGATGCCGACTTCACCCAGGTCAGCGGCCTCGAGGTCCTGTATCTGTCGGGCAATGCCGATGACAACGTGCAGAACGTCACGCTCGGCGCACTGGCGGCGGCGGCCGGCATGACGAGCGTGGAAGCCGGATTCATGGGCGGCGATGACGCGCTGCAGATCGATGCCAGTGGTTTTGCCAATGCGCTCAGCATCAACGCCGGCAACGGCGCGGATGCCATTACGCTCGGCACGGGCGGCAGCACGGTGACTGCCGGCAACGGCGACAACAGTGTGACGGTAGGCGCCGATAACGACGGTGTGCATGATGACGACATCACCACCGGCAGCGGTGCCGATCTCATCAGTGTCACCGATGCGCAACTCAGCAATCACCTCGCTATAGCGGCCGGCAGTGGTACCGATACCTTGCGCTTGACCACCGATGCGTCGGTGGCGGATGCCGACCTCGCACAGAAGTCCGGCCTGGATATCCTCAAGCTCGCGGCCGATGCCGGCGACGATGCGCAGAGCGTGACCTTGGCAAGCAACGCCATGGCGGCCGGCATCAATACCGTCGACGCCAGTCTGGCGGGCGTCAGCGACACCGTGACGGTGGACGCCAGCGCCTACACCCTGGACCTGACCGTCATCCTGCATGCGGGCATCGACGATGTGACCTTGGGCGCCGGCAACGACACCCTGCTCGGCGGCGTCACCACAGGTGACATCATCAACCTCGGTGCCGGCAATGACTCCTTCGCCATCACCACCCTGGCGGCGGTGACCATCGACGGTGGCATCGATCTCGATACCCTGGTCATCGGCGCGGGCGCCGGCTCACGGCAGATAGACTTCTCCAATGTCGTCGATCAGTTGAGCGGCTTCGGCACCTATCTCAACTTCGAGAACCTGTCAGCGGAGAACGCCAATGGTCAGCTCTCGGTGATCGCCGGTGACGGCACCACCAGCATCGTGACCGGCACGAAGATTGATCAGGTCGACGCGGGCCAGGCCGATCAGGGTGTGACAATCGCGACCGGCGCTGCGGGTGACGCCATCATCGGCAGCGCCCATAATGATGTCATCGACGCCGGAGCGGGCGATGACTCGATTGCCGGCGGCGCCGGCAACGACGCCCTGACCGGCGGCGCGGGCGCCGACGTCTTCGTCTTCGCGCCCGGCGACAGCGGCGCCGCAGTGAGCCGCGCCGACACGATCACCGACTGGACCGTCGCCGAGCGGCTGCTGTTTTCGACGCCGATGGCCGGCGGCTATGTGGAGACCACGGCCAATCCGGTCACGGCGACGGCCCTCGCCAACCAGCTGATCGCCGCGGGGACCGCCGACGTGGTGGCGGTGCACACGGGCTTCGAGGTGATCATCTTCGCCGACACCCGCAACGACGACGGGGCGGCCGACGACATCATCCTGCTGCCGGGCGCCACGCTGGACGATATCTCGGCGGCGAACATCCTGGGTCTGGGCGGGCTGGCGCGGCAGGGCCTGGAGGGAGGACCCGGCGACGACGGGCTGCTGGGCACCTCGAACGGCGACCTGATGACCGGGCTGGGCGGCGCCGACTCGCTGGACGGGGCCGGCGGCGACGACACGCTGGAGGGCGGTCCCGGCGACGACATGCTGACCGGTGGGGACGGTGACGACCTGCTGGTGGGCGGCGAGGGCGTGGATCGCGTCTCCTACTTCGGCGGGCCGCCCGGCGTGAACGTCGACCTAGCCACCGGAAACGCCGTGGGGGTCGGGTTCGACCGCCTAGTGGGCATCGAGGACGTCGACGGAACCCCACTGGCCGACCTGATCCAGGGTGACGCCGGCGGCAATCGACTGCGCGGATTCGCCGGCGCCGACAGCCTGGCGGGCCGGGCTGGGGCCGACACCCTG
>Ga0208492_1000729_pt1 | contig 25479 bp, 6 predicted proteins | sample Subbioar_CSW14AB_FD_184820 | JGI IMG/M metagenome (GOLD analysis project Ga0208492, IMG submission 184820) | Serpentinite rock and fluid subsurface biosphere microbial communities from McLaughlin Reserve, California, USA - CR12Mar_CSW14AB (SPAdes) | ecosystem: Environmental > Terrestrial > Deep... | reverse complement strand
TATTAAGGCCCGGCGAGCCCTGGTTAAAATGGTAGTTAGCCGTAAGACTTGTCATGCCTGCAGGAATCTCGCAATTCATATAAGTCTGGATCTCGCATTGTGTTCTTGCCGCGTTCCAGAACCGTACTTCGTCTGTTCTGCCGGTAAAATACCAGCCCGAAAGTGGAGCACTGCCGGAAGAAGCTTCACCACCAATTAATGTGTTGTTACCAATGTAAGTAACAGAATAGGAAGCGCCGGCATCATCGGTAGCTTTTAAAATACCATCGAGATAAAGCCGTGTAAATCTTCCGTCATAGGTCAGGGCAACATGGTGCCATCCCGGGCTTATTGCCGCAAGGGGAGTATTTACCTGGCCCCATGTGGAGTTCCTTCTTACAAGTCCTTCCAGGTATCCGGTTGTCCTCGTGAAAATCCCATATCCCGCATTTTCAGTATTTCCAAGAATGGTTTGATCGGTGCTTGGCCAGGTTGAACTGTATACCCAGGCTTCAGCTGTAAGTGCGGAGGTAGGTTTAAATGCACTGCCGGAACCCAGGTCCACATAATCATCTGCTCCGTCAAAATCCAACGCCTCAGCCGTGGGTGGGGTTCCCCGGATCGCAAAATTATATAGCGGAATATTACAGTCGTTGCTGTAAATAGTTATTGTTGCATTTTTAACCCCCGTGGAAGTAGGAGTGAAGGCTACTACAAAGGATGTTGTTGCAGAAGTAGTTAATGTAGGTGAAGGTAAAACCGTTAGCGAAAAATCAGCGGCATTAATGCCTGTTAGAAGAGGAGCGCTGATATTTAATGTTCCTGTGGCTGTATTCTGGATAACAAAAGTTCGTGTGATTGCAGCTCCAAAATCAGTGAAGTCTAAAGTGGAAGGAGTTGTGGAACCAGGTGTGATGGAAGTTGAATTGCCGCTTACAAGGATTGACGCAGTTGGTGGAGCAGGAGTAATTGAGCCGGACGTTACTCCACCGGGAATAACCCAATTGGAAACAAACCCTAACATGTTAAAGTTGGTCAGTGTCCCGGTACGCGAGCTACCCGCATAATCAGCTAGTGTTGTTGATGTTGAATTGCTGAGGCCCGGAGAGCCATGGTTAAAATGATAGTTGGCAACAAGACCGCTTGCAGTTGTCGGGATCTCACAGTTCATGTATGACTGGATCTCACATTGGCTGCGCTCCACGTTCCAGAAACGAAGCTCGTCAATATCGCCAGGGTAATAAAAGCTTCCAATGGGCCGTAAACCAACAAAAACACTGCTGGAGCCTGTTGCAAGTGTTCCCGTTTTTTGCATCTGGCCATCCAGTTTTCCGTCTACAAATAATTTCGCGCTTGTACCGTCATACGTCGCGGCAATATGGTGCCAGTTTCCATCACTTACATTGGTTGTGCCGTATAACCATGTTGTAGGGCTAAGTCCGGTAAGAAAAAAAGATGCCTTGCCGGGTGCCCCTCCGCCACCATTGATACTTAAGTGCCAGGAATCATCGCTTTTCGTGGTGATAGGTTGTTCGGTGGTTCCGGAGCTATTTTTGATCCAGGCTTCAATTGTCATGGCTGCTGCAAAATTAAATGCAGGCGAATGGTGGATCATAATATAGTCGCTGCTCCCGTCAAAGTTCAGTGCTGCAGCAGGTGGCGGTGTTCCCTCGATCGCGAAATTAAAGATCGGCAGGTTACAGTCGTTATTGTAAATGTTTACGGTTGCATTTTTTACGCCGGTGGAAGTGGGCGTAAAGGTAACAACAAATGATGTTGTCGCCGATGTGGTCAACGACAGCGCAGGTAAAACCGTAACTGAAAATTCGGAAGCATTGGCCCCTGTCATAAAAGGAATCCCGATATTTAAGGTACCGGTATTGTTATTTTGGATCACGAACGTACGCGTACTGGCTGCTCCAAAATCTGTTCCGTTAACCAGCGTTACTGTGGTGGAGTTATTTGCAATAGGATTTGAAAGCCCACTGAGCACAATAGATGCCGAGGGAGCTACTGAAGCCGTATTTCCTGAGACAACTCCTCCCGGAGCGACCCAGTTAGAAGTAGAGCCGCTGAGAGAAAATCCGCTGAGTGTACCGGTATTTACTCCTCCGGCGTCTGTTAGTGTTATTGTTGGAGAATTAACGCTCGCCGAAATTCCCTGGTTAAAATGGTAATTTGCAAGAAGGCCTGTAGCTGTAGTCGGGATTTCACAATTCATAAATGCCTGGATCTCGCATTGTGTCCTCGAAAGATTCCACACCCTGACTTCATCAATGCTACCGACAAATTTATTACATAAACAAGCAAACCCCTGTCTGCCTATATAAACGGAATTATTGCCAGTAGTAAAGCTGTAAGTAGCAGAAGGAGCATACGTATCCAGTACTCCGTTAATATAAAATTTAATGTTTGTTCCATCATAGGTGACTGCAACGTGTGACCAAACTCCAGGACTTACAGCATTGGTTGAATATTTCCAGCCATTGGAGGCTGTATGGAAAAATGAAAGTTGGTTAGAGTTATTCAGTTGAAAAATATATTCACCTGTTCCTAAAACACCAGACCCGTCACCTTTACTAAGAATAGTTCTAAAGCCACTGACAGTAGGTTTAATCCATGCCTCAACTGAAAAATTACCGGTCATCAGATTGTCGAGTGCCGTTGTATTGTTTATGCTTACAACATCGTCTGACCCGTCAAAATCTAAAGCTGCGCCTGGCACAAATCCCGTTCCTTCAATAACAAAAATATATGGGCTTTCATCACAATCATTGCTGGTGATAGAGAGTGTTGCACTTTTTAGGCCAGTTGTGGCTGGAGAAAATGTTACGGCAATGTAAGTGGTGCCTCCTCCGGCAATGGATGCTGCCGGTAAATTGGTTATACTATAACTGGAGGCGCCGCTTCCCGATAAATTAGAAGCTGAAATGCTTAATGTAAGTGCGCCATTATTTTTAATTACAAAAGTTCGTGTAAGAGTAGCGCCTGTTAACAGTAGTCCGAAATCTGTAAAATTAGTTGTGGAAACTGTTGAAGTACCACTTACAATTCCTACTGAATTTCCACTAACAGTTATTTCTTGTTGATTAGGACAGCCTCCCACAGAAGGTGCACCGCAAACCCAGTTAGAATTGCATCCTGTTAATGCAAAATTGGTGAGTGTGCCTGTAATGCCAGCTGGCAAACTTGAAACAGTGTTATAAATTGTGTTTGTGCCGCTTGGTACCCCTTTGTTAAAATGATAATAGGCGACAAGATTCGTCTCATTCCCAACCAATTCGGCAACCATGCCGTTATTTATTTCCAGCGAACTGCGGGCAACACTCCATATTTTAAATTCATCAATTTCTCCCTCAAAAAAATCGGCAGGGGTGCCACTCACAAGCCTGGCACCAAGCAACAAAGGTGCAGTTGTACTTGGTTGAGATCCAAAGGTCGTTGATCCTGCTGACACTCCATTTATCCAAAGAACAAGCGCAGAACCATTAAACGTTACGGCAACATGCGTCCATACATCCTCAGGGATTAGATTTGGAGCGGAGGTAACAGTCCATGGTGCAAGGTTTCTATATGAATACAGAGAGCCGTCTGCGTTTACAGATAAATTCCATGAGGCTGAAACACCAGTATTATGATGACAGGCAATAGTTCCGGCACCACCACTTTTGCGTTTTATCCATGCTTCAATGGTATAGGGTAAAGTACCCGCAAATATTGTGGTTGAGGCTGATCCAAAATCCACATGGTCATCAATTCCGTCAAAATCTAGACCGTTAGGTGATGTTGTTGCAGTTATCACAAAATCATAAATGCTTTCGCTGCAATCGTTATTGTTTATATTTATTATGGCTGTTTTTGTACCCAAAGAAGTAGGGGTAAAGGTGACCACAAAACTGGTACTCGCTATACCATTAATGGAAGCAGCTGGAAGTGAAGTAACAGTGAATTGATCAGCGTTAGTACCTGTCAGGTAAGGAGCAGCAATGTTTAAGATGCCGCCTGTAATTGTATTATTAATTACAAAAGTCCTGGTAATCGACCCGTTAAAATCTGTAAAGTCAGTAACAGAGCTGGCGGCAGTTCCATCCACAATAATGCTTCCGTTGCCCGTTACCTCGATCTCAACGGTTGGCGTATTAATTGTAGTTGATCCCATTGTTACGCCGCCAGGACTTATCCAGTTGGAAGTAGCTCCGTTAAGATTAAAATTGTTCAAGGTGCCGGTGTTGGTTCCCGCGGCATCGAGTAACGTGGTAATTCCGGAATTATTTATACCGGCCGCGCCCTGGTTAAAATGATAATTAGCCATCAGACCAGATGAGCTGGCGGGGATCTCGCAGTTCATATAAGTCTGGATCTCGCACTGAGTTCGGGCTGTATTCCAGATTCTTACTTCATCAATAGAGCCAGGTAAATAAGCGTCGTAGCTACCTATAAGCACATTTTGTGTCGTGCTTGGTGGTGCCGGCGTTCCGGTCCATGGCTGATTTGGAGAACTAAGAATACCGTCAACATATAATCTGCCGCCACTAGCGTCAACAACCAGGGCCACGTGATGCCAGTTGTTATCAGTGATGCTGGTGGTAGCATTTATGGGAAAATTAACATGATTACTGCTGTTATTAAAATAATAAGCGGACAGAGTTCCGTTTGATAAATAAATAAGCCAGCCATCGTAAGAATTAGATACATATTTTCCAACCAATGACGCTGCTAAAAAGCCGGTATATGATGTTTTTACCCAGGTTTCAACCGTTAGAGGGAATGCATTTAAAGAGGAGGTATGAGCGATGCTAACGTAGTCGTTGCCACCATCCAAATTAAGCGCTTCGCCTGCGGCAACAGCAGTAGCATTTATTACAAAGCGGTAGACTCCTTCATCACAGTCGTTGTTTGCTATCGTGAGTGAGGCCGTTTGCAGACCCAGGGCAGAAGCAGAGTAGGAAACCACGATCGTTCCGGTACCGGCCGCTCCGATTGAGGCTGCGGGATTTGTAGTGATGGTAAAACTGCCAGCGTTGGCGCCGGAAAGACTATAAGCAGAAATGCTTAATGCAAGGGCTCCTGAATTTTGAATGACGAAGGTTCTGCTTAAAACAGTTCCCTGCGGTATATTGCCAAAATCGGTGTGATCGGTTGCGCTTGGCGTAGCATCTCCACTTATAATAGAAACACTGTTCCCCTGGATGTTAATTTCCCGGTCGAGATAAGCTGAACAGGTAGAACCAGTAAGAACCCCACCCGGGCCAGACCAGTTGGAGCCCACACCTGACAGGCCAAAATTCGTGAGTGTCCCGTCATTTGTAAAAACAGCCAGGTCCGTTGCGGTGCTTAATGCGGTGTTAACTCCATTGGCGATCCCTGTATTTAATCTGTAGTAACCATTTAATCCTGCGTAGCTAGAAGGACTTGGCAACTCGCAGTTCATATTGTTTATTATTTCAGGCTGACAAAGAACACGGTTCCAGATCCTCACTTCGTCAATTTCTCCGTTAAATGGGTTCGGAGCTTCGAGTCCCCAATAATTTTGTTTGCCGATCTTAAAGGTACCTACGTTATTGTTATTAGCGGCATAAGAGACGGTTCCGGTATGGTCTACGCCGTCGATATAAACTTTTCCAACACCTGACGTTCCCGAGCCGGCATAATCCCAAACCACCGCCACATGATGCCAGGCGCCGTTATTAACTGCCAGGTTACCCTGAATATAGTTGTTCCCCCAGCCAACAAAGATCGGTATTCCACTTCCATCAAGGTACAGGCATTTCTCCCCAATCTCCCAGGTTGCATTGGCATTGGCACAGACTACAATCCCTTGTGAAACTGCTGTTGTTTTAATCCATGCTTCAATTGTAAAGTCACCCTGCCCAAGCTCGGCCAGGTTGGCATTTGTTTCCACAAAATCGTCTACACCGTCAAAATTCAGGGCAGCGCCCGCAACAGCGGTGGCCGTAATTACAAAATCATAAATAGGTTCGCTGCAATCGTTATTGTATATCATAACCGTTGCTGTTTTTGCTCCGAGCGATGTGGGCGTAAAAGCGACTACAAAATTTGCCGTGCCGCTTGTAGCAGGAAGTAATGTAGAAGTAATAGCCGTAACGGTAAATTCAGAAGCGTTGGTGCCGGTAAGAAACGGAACTCCTGCATTGAGCGTACCTGTTCCTGTGCTTTCTATTAAAAAGGTACGGGTCGGGGCACCATTAAAGTCTGTGTAATCAGAAACCAGGGGGCTTCCGCTTCCGTCGCTGATTGAAACGGAATTGCCCTTTACATTAATTTCAGGAGAAGGAACGGTAGGGGAGTTCAGTCCCTGGGCAGGGCTGCCTGGCGAAACCCAATTGGAAGTAGAGCCATTCATACTCGCAAAAGGAGGAAAATTAATCATACTTCCGGTATTTGAGTTTGAACTTGCATCGGTAACCGTATAATTGATGTTAAACGAATTCGCAATTCCTTCATTAAAATGATAATTCGCGATCAGTGAGGCGGTGGTGGAGATTTCGCAGTTCATATACGATTGGATCTCGCACTGGGAACGGGTGACATTCCAGATCCGCACTTCATCAATCCTTCCGTCCAGTGGATCAACAGTTGTATTCGTAGCAGTATTATGAGTTCTCATCCCCATAAGAAAAGGGGTAGGGGCATTTATGTACGTTCCCTTCTGTGTCCCTGCGAGGATACCGTTCTTATAAAAGGCATAAATACCATTATTGTAAGTTGCTGCCAGATGAGTCCAGACATTTGCACTGATGGAGCTTTCTATGTGTACATATTGACCAATTGCGTAAGCGGGTGTTTCGAGGAATACAGTACCACCGTAAATCGCGAATACAAAACCGGAGCCTGTAGTTGTGCCCCAGTAATTCTGGCCAATAATGGAATACCAGCCACCTGAAACAGCAGAGGGGTTTACCCAGGCTTCAGCGGTCCAATTACTCCCAAGAGAAAGTGAGGGGACCTGCACAAAATCGTTCCCTCCATCAAAATCCAGGCATTCACCAACTTGCGCCCGCAGGTTATTATTAAAAAGAAGAAATAAGGCAATAACAGATAAGCCTTTTGTCAGGTTTGTAAAAATTGTTTTCACTGTTCGAATTAAGTAATGTGTATTGTCTTTACCTGTACTAAAAAACTAAATAATAATATCTAATGTTTTAGTTAGCAAGGGTATACAAATATATAGATTTTGGCGATAAGTCAGTTAAAATCGTCGATGAGGGATCAGTTTTTACAGTGTTTTTCCCGGTATTTTTATCAAGGATTATAAACAGAAAGGGCTACCGTTCCGGGTAACCCCTTACAATTGCAAATAAAACTCTATCTTAAAATACCTTCCGGCCCTGACATAAAACTGGTGTCATGCCAGGGGTAAAACAACGGGGCAAACCTGTCAGGGTTATATGACAAAATTAAGTTGGCATGACACTAATTCTTTATCAGTTCCACCCAGCCTTTAATTGGTTTACTGCCATCACCCGGGTCAATCACATAAAAATAAGTGTTTGATCCAAGCTTTGCTGCTTCATCTCCTCCCGGCCAGGATTTTGTTGTATTATTATATCCTTCCGTTTCAAACACTTTTACTCCCCAGCGGTTATAAACCATTACTTTGTTTTTTGGAAACTCCGTGATGTTCTCAATTTGCCAGGTATCGTTTATGCCATCGTTGTTCGGGCTGAAGCCATTAAAAATTTTGAGGTTACATGGACCCTGTTCATCTAAAACAATGATCGGGCTTATTACAATAGAATCCTGTTTTATAAGGATATTGTTGAGGGTGTAGGTTACCCTTACTGTCACACTTATTGTTCCACCATTTAAACTCTCCAGGTGGTTACAATTGTTTGGAACGCAGAGTGTTTCCGGAGACCATATATACTCAACAATACTAGTAGAATAAGAGTTGGTAACCAGTATCGAAACCTGTCCGTCTCCTTTGTTAGTGCAGCTTATATTGGTAACCGAAGCTATGGCAGTTAAAGTACCGTTACAAGGTGATATTGACTGGGTATAGGATGCCGAATTACTGCAGCCATTCGTATAGCTTCCTATAACACTGTAGGTTGTTGTAACGGTAGGAGTAACAATAATAACTGCGGTATTTTGCGTATTGCTCCAGGTGTAGATATCTGCGCCATTTACAGTTAAAGTAGTGGATTCCGCTTCACAGCTAACTGTATTTGTACCCAGGATCGTTAACATCGGCAAGTCGTTAACCGTTATTAGAGCGCTGGCGGTATCCTGGCATCCATTCACATCCTGGCCCGTTACAGTATAAGTTGCCGTAACAGTTGGCGAAAAGGATGTATTATCGATCACTCCTCCCGTCCAGCTATAAGTAAGGGCTCCGCTTCCACTTAAGGTAGTGGTATTGCCGGCGCAGATCGTGGAATTACCAACATTGGCTGTTACAAATGGAAGGGCATTTACGGTAACAGATGTGACTGCAAGATTAGTACTGCTGCAGCCCGCGAGATTGGTGCCCGTGAGGCTATAATTACCCGAGCTGGCGGGAATAAAGGCCTGGCCGTCAATTATTCCGCCCGACCAGGTATAGGTGGTTGCACCACTTCCGGAAAGGGTAAGCGCATTGCCCTGGCATACCGCCGTTGAAGTGATATTAGCCGATACAGTTGGAATTACATTTACAGTAACCGTAATGGCCACCGTGTTTTGACAGTTATTCGCATCTGTTCCGGTGACGGTATAGGCCGTTGTAGAGGCCGGTGTGAACGCGGTATTATTTGTAACCCCTCCCGTCCAGACATAGGAAGACGCACCGCCTCCAAACAGGGAGATAGTGTTACCGGCACAAACTGATGGACTAGAAGCGCTCGCCGTAACAACCGGCAGCGGATTTACCGTGATTGTCTGAAACACCGACGTACCATAACAACCAGCGGGGCTGGTGCCGGTAAGCGTAAAAATAGTCGTTGCAGCAAGTGTTGGTGTTATTACTGTATTTGTGAGAGAGCCCGGCAGCCACGTATAAGAATTGGCGCCACTTGCGGTCAGTGTTGGTGCATTACCTGCACATATGGTCGGATTAATGACAGCGATATTAACCGTAGGGCTTGGGTTAACACTGATGGTTTGTACCGCCAGGTTGGTATTTGTGCATCCTGTTAGTGTATAAGTTCCGGATAAGGTGTAGCTGGTTGTTATGGTCGGAGAAAAAGGGGTTCCATTAGTTATATTTCCTGTCCAGGTATAGGTATCCGCGCCGCTTCCAAGCAACGAAGTGGTTCCGCTGTTACAGATCACCGAATTGGTAGTGCTTGCCGTAACCGATGGCAGGGCGTTTACCGTAACGATCTGCACGGCAATATTTGTACTCGTGCACCCTGCCGTGCTTGTACCAACAACAGTGTAACCCGTGTTTGACGTGGGTGAAGGCGTAATTGACCCTCCAATGAGAATTCCGGGGTTCCAGGTATAGGTGCTTGCCCCGCTTGCGCTCAGGCTGGCTGAGGCTCCCGCGCATATAACAACAGAGACAGGATTAATAACTACTGTAGGAAGTGCAATAACAGAAATAGTTATCGTTGACAAGTTCGTGTTTGTACATCCCGCAGTGCTTGTGCCTGTTAACGTGTAGGTTGTGTTTGCTGCAGGCGACGTATTAACCGTCGCACCAGAGATCGGGCCGGGATTCCAGGTATAGGCACTTGCGCCGGAGGCAGTTAATGTGGCAGTTCCACCCAGGCAGATCGTCTGGCTCGGAGCGGCTGCCGTTACCAATGGAATGGCATAAACCGTGATGGTTTGTGCAGCCGTATTTGTGCTGGTGCAACCGGTCAACGTGTTGGTTCCGAATGCTGAGTAGGTTGTTGTAATTGCAGGAGAGGGCGTGATCGTTGCTCCGTTAAGGGAACCAGGGTTCCATGTGTAGGTATCGGCGCCGCTGCCGGTAATCGTTACCGATCCTCCTGAACACACGGAGTTGCTTAAAGAAGTTACCGTAACAACCGGCAACGCGTTAACCGTTATAACCTGGGTTGCGGCATTTGTACTGGTGCAACCCGTTAATGTATTGGTTCCCGAAACAGTATACGTTGTGGTGGTGGGTGGAGAGAATGGAACCCCGTCGGTTACAGGCGGGCTCCAGGTGTAGGTATCCGCTCCTCCGCCGTTTAAGATTGTTGTAAACGTATTGCAAACCACCGAATTTGTTGCAGCTGCAGAAACTACAGGCAATGTATTACAGGTTCCGCTAAGCACAACGTCATATAATGCTTCGCTGCAATCATTGCTCAAAACAGTGATCGTCGCATTTTGTATTCCGCTGGCAGATGGAGTAAAGGTCACCGCAAAAGTTGCCGAACTACCCGCCGCTATAGGAGAAGCGGGCGATAGGGAGCCTATGGTGAAAGAGGCTGCGCCGGAACCGCTCATAGTAATGGAACTGATAGATAAGGGGCCGGTTCCCAGGTTTTGGATGGAAAATGTATTTACCGCAGCTGTGTTGATGCAGATCGCCCCGAAGTCGGTGTTATCGGTTACGGAAGGTGTAATATCACCATCCGTTATAGTTACACCGTTCCCCATTAAATTAATTTCAGGATCGAAATACGCAGAACAGGAGGAGCCTGTCGTAACAGCGCCAGGGCTGATCCAATTGGAAGCGACCCCTGTTAAGGCCAAGTTTATGAGCGTGCCTGTGTTTACACTGCCGCTTGCATCTGTTGCTGTTGGGACAGCTGCATTGCTTACATTGGCCGAGCCCTGGTTAAAGTGATAATTTAAAACCAATCCCGGGGCAGTCGTGCTTATTTCACAGTTCATGTTATTCTGAATTTCCGATGCACACAGGGCCCGGTCCCAGATCCTGAATTCATCCAGCTCTGCGTGTGCGGCGTATGTAGTAAGGCTGTTAAATGTTCCGATCTGCAGCGGGGTATTAAGCGGCAATGCAAGCGGCACTCCAAAATTCAGGGTTTCTATATAGTTACCGTTAATAAAAATATCGTTGGAGTTAGTAGCGCCCCTGTAATTAATTGCCACATGGGTCCACACGTTAAGTGTTACGGTGGCAGTATTTGCCATAAGGTCCGGCCCAAGGTGATGGACCCTTATTTTGTTCCCGTTATTTCCGTCGTATCCGAATGTTACCATGGAGCCCGATATAACCGCACCCATCCAGGCGACCCAACGGTGTCCGGCCTGAGCTGATTTTGGTTTTATCCAGAATTCAACGGTAAAATCATTATTGCCGTTTGGCAAGTTGTTTGTTGAGACCAGGTCGATGTAGTCATCTACGCCATCAAAGTTTATTCCTTCTGCTGGCGGTGGTGTTCCTTCTATTTTGAAATTAAAGATCGGTTCATTACAATCGTTGCTGCTAATATTTACTGTTGCACTCCTGGCCCCGCTTGCAGTTGGTGTAAAAGCAACTACGAATGACGTAGTGGCGAGCGCTGCCAGGGTGGTGGAAGAAGGCAATACAGTTACGGAGAACTCCGAAGCATTGATCCCAGTAAAAAATGGCGAGCCTATGTTCAAGGTTCCGGTATTGCTGTTTTGTATTACAAAGGTGCGTGTGCTTGCGGAACCAAAATCCGTATGATTAAGTGTAGTTGCCGTGGTCGATGTATTAGCAATTGGATTACCGTTACCCGACACCGAAATGGAAGCCGAAGGAACCGTGGCAATGGAGTAACCGTTAGCGACTGAACCCGGGCTGATCCAGTTTGAAGTTAATCCGCTTAATCCAAAATTTGTAAGCGTTCCTGTGATAGCGCTGGCTGAAACATCAGCTGCTGTTATTACACCCGAATTGTCAAGTCCTCCGGAACCCTGGTTAAAGTGATAGTTTAACACCAGCCCCGGCGAGGTGTTGGGGATCTCACAATCTTTAAAGGACTGAAGCTCGCATTCGGTGCGCGCGATGTTCCAGACTCTTACTTCATCCATACCGCCATAAAAGTACTCGCCTCCGCATGGAGGACAGGTAGAGCCGACTTTCAGATTAGCCGTATTGAGTACATTATGCCCTGTCGGAAAATCTTCACCGTATAAGATCCCATCGATATAGATCCTTCTTGCAGTTCCATCGTAAGTCGCGGCAATATGATGCCAGGCTCCGTTTGTAAGAGTGGGCGCGCTGATCATAAGATCGTTGTTAAACCAATAATTGTAGACGACACCGCCGGTTCCCAACCTCAGAGCATTTGTCTGATTTGTGTTGACAAAATCTCCCCAGCCGATAATACCGAATGATCCGAAAGCACCTGGTCTTACTTTTGCTTCGATGGTATACGGGCTGTTTCCAACCGGTATGCTGGCATTCATTGGCAGGGCAATGTAATCGTCTGACCCATCAAAATCCAGGGCGGAGGCTAAAGGCGCCGTTCCCTGCACCGCAAAACTAAAGACAGATATGCTACAATCGTTGCTGTTAATATTCACCGTGGCGTTACGCGCTCCACCTGAAGTGGGGGTAAATGCCACCATTAGCGTGGTTGTAGCCGAAGCTGCCAGTGTTGGAGAGGGAAGTACCGTAATTGAAAATTCAGAGGCGTTAATACCTGTTAAGTAGGGTGTGCCAATAGTTAAGGTGCCTGTATTTGAATTCTGGATCACAAAGGTACTGGTTGTTGCAGAGCCAAAATCTGTAAAGTTTAGCGTTGTTACAGTTGTTGATCCATTCGCGACAGGATTGCCATTACCTGTTAAAGTAATACTTGAAGAAGGTGCGGAAGTAGTGGAAAATCCTGATACCACTGCTCCCGGTGAAACCCAGTTGGACACGGTTCCTGTTAGCGCAAAGTTAGACAGGCTAAGGTGATTGGAATTACCTGAGGCATCTGTGAGTGTGGTCACTGGTAAGTTACTCAGTCCCGGAGACCCTTGATTGAAGTGGTAATTACCAAGCAGGTTAGTCGCCGTACCTGGAATTTCGCAATTAAGAAATGTCTGGATCTCACATTGGGTTAATGCTCTGTCCCAGAATCTTACTTCATCAATTCTTCCGTTAAAGTTTTCCCCGCCGACAGCATTCGATCCAATTGTAAATAAATCGCCGAGACCTGAATTGGGTGTATTGGGATTGGAAACATTTGTAACGTTAACCAAAAGCCCGTTAACATAACATTCAACGATGCCATTTTTTACGACGGCAGTTATCGAGGTCCATACATTGGGAGTCAACGTGTAATTAAATGGAGTGAAACTAACACCTCCGTAAAGAATGTGAAGAGCTCCATTGCCAAGACTATTATAAATCCCACATCCGCGGACACTGGAATGACCATTGTAGATGATCATCTGGGCCGAAGATGAAGTGCCATACCAATATACTTTTGCCTGCAGTGTAAGGCTCGTTGTGTTTGTTGTCAGGAGAGGGCCACTCACCACATCGTCGGTGCCGTCAAAACTCAACGCTTCCGCTGCCGGTGCAGTGCCCTCCACTGCAAACATATAAAGTGGAGTGGAGCAATCGGTACTTAGAATGTTTACCGTTGCATTTCTTACTCCTGTCGCCGTGGGCGTAAAGGCAATCACAACCGTACCACTGGCTCCAGTGCCCAAGGTATTGGACGGGAGAGACACTACGGAAAACTCCGAGCTGTTAGGCCCTGTTAACGTAAGGGTATTAAGGGTTAGCAGTCCGGTGCCTGTATTCTGGATCACAAAGGTCCGCGTACTGTTCGATTGAAAATCGGTAAAGTCTGCCGCAGATGGACTGAGATCATTATTTGTGATGGTAGTTGCATTGCCCTGAACATTAATTACCGCCAGGCTTGAAGAAGGGCTGGAGTAATCGGTAACAACAGCCCCGGCGTTTATCCAATTGGATGTACTGCCTGTTAAGGCCATATTTGCCAGGGTGCCATTGTTATAATTGCCTGAAACATCGATCAAGGTTGTTACCGTGCTGTTATTTGAAGCCGCCACTCCCTGGTTAAAATGGAAGTTTGCAACCAGGTTAGTGAACGTGGTAGATGAGATTTCACAATTCATATAGGACTGGACCTCGCACTGTGTCCTTACGTTATTCCAGATCCTCACTTCGTCAAGATCACCGTTGTAATAAGAAGCGGAAGTCAGCATTCTTCCTATGGCGATGGCCCATGGCGAATACAATCCTGCCGTACTGGCTAAAGTACTCGCCTCAAGTACACCATTGATATACAACTTCATTTCTCCTGTAGGTTGATTCCTGGTAGCGGCGACATGGACCCATTGGCCGGTGTTAACATCTGAGTTCGAAAAAATAGTCACATCGCCTCCCGTCCCAAAAGCAAGCTTGCTTCCTGTTAAAGAAGTCCCAAAATCATTGGCGATGCCTGGTGTTTCAGCATCCACAATACCTGCGCCATTCCACCACTGGGTGCCTGTACCGCCGGTCTGTGAGGTGCGCATCCAGTACTCAATTGTAAAGTTATAAGGAGTTGTATAAGCTATCTGGATCCCATCGTCAACTCCGTCAAAATTTAATTCAGATGCAGTGCTGGCGCTTGCCGTGATCGCAAATGTATAAATCGGTTCATCACAGTCATTATTATTGATGTTAACGGTAGCTGTTTTTACACCGCCGGTCATTAAGGTAACGACAAAGCTTGTGCTGCCGATTCCGGAAACTGCTGTTGCCGGCAAAGTCGTAACAGAAAAATCAGGAGCATTGATCCCGGTAAAATAAACGCCTGCATTCAGGGTGCCACCGGCAATAGTATTCTGTATCACAAAGGTGCGGGTGGTGGCGCCATTGAAATCGGTATGATCGGCGGTTGAGGGGGTCACATCACCATTTGTAATAGTTGATCCATTTCCGGTAATATTAATTTCCACCAGCGGGGCTGCCGGAGTAAAAGAACCAGTGTTTACGGCCCCGGGAGTAACCCAATTAGAGGTGGCCCCAACAAGTCCAAAGTTGGTTAAAACTCCGTTTCCGGAAGTTCCCGAAGCATCTATAAGGCTTGTTAAACCCGAATTATTTGCACCGCCGATTCCGGCATTACAATGGAAGTTCGCCAACAGATTCGTGGCAGTGGTCGCTATTTCACAATTCATATAGGACTGGATCTCGCATTGTGTCCGGACAGTATTCCATACCCGGAACTCATCAATACTTCCATTATAAGGGTATCGTCCTCCACAACCCGGGTCTTCACCAAGCGACATATAACTTGGGTTACCAATCGTTCCCCTCACTCTTGTATACATTTGAGGGGTGGATACCTGGAGGATCCCATTGATATACATTTTCAAAATATCCCCATTATAGGTAATGGCCACGTGTGTCCATACTCCAATAGAAGGACTGGCACCTGACTCAACCCTTGCCCCCATAATGGTTGTAAAATTAATTCTTCCGGCTGTACCGCCATAGCCGCAGGTCTGCTCTGCACCTATGCTGAGTTCCCACTGGGGACAGACAACACAACCATATCCGCCATAGAACAAGATCTGGTTTCCAATGGAATTAGGTTTGATCCACATTTCAAGGGTAAAATTATTGCCAAGATTCCACCAACTCGAAGAAGGAAAATTGACATAATCGTTAGAACCATCAAAATTCAGAGCAGCACCAGCCTGGGCTTTTGAATTAAAATGTGAGAAAAAAACTAAAGTTAAGCCATAAATGGCCCTGAGCAATTTTTTAAGTGGTGTTTTCAAAATAGATTAAACTAAATGTGTGGTAGAGGCCGGTAAAAATATAAGAACCAAGAACATAACAAATATAATATTTTTTAATTATAAGGTTTAACAGAAGTCGATTATTCAGGGAAAACACCCTTTCCGGGTTCTTAAAACGATGTTATTTTATCGCCCCAGTAACCTCCCGCTTATCCGGAGATCCTTTTAAAGACTTAATTTTAAAGCCTTTTCTTTTAAAAGTCGCCGGACAGCCCCTTTTGCACAATAGGTAATAAGAACCCCACCATGTATTAAAGACTTGTGTATGGCCCCTATTAAATAAGGGTCCCACATCTCAGGACTCACTTCTGGAGAAAAAGCATCATAAGATACAAGGTGGAGATTTTCCGGAAACTTAAAGTCCTTCATATCCTTGGATGTTTGGTAAAACTAAAATGTTCCGAGATCTGTATGTTTTCTTCCCAATCGCAGTCGTGGAGCTACATGAAAACGTCACTGTGCAATATCGAATTGGGCGGGAAACCGGCCTTTTTTTCTGATGTATTTTGATTATTTTTATAAAGTAACTTTTAAAAATGGAGATTCGTTTCAATTAAAAGTTCAGACCACTTTAATACCCGACTTATTGTGATACGAACCAGCCCTGATAAAAGTATTCCTGCTGCAGGGAAGTATTTTTTTGCCGCCCTGTTAATCCTGTTATTTGTAACTACACAGAGCCAGGTAAGTAATTCAAATTTCGATCACTTTACCATAAAGGAAGGCCTGCCTTCGGAGCAGATCTACAATTGTTACCAGGACAGAGAAGGTTTTTTATGGATTGGCACCGATGCAGGCGTTAGCAGGTTTGACGGAAAGGTTTTTAAGAACTACAATATAGACGATGGCCTGGGTGATAACGAAATTCATGAAGTATACCAGGATGCCCACAACAGGATCTGGTTTTTTCCTTTTAGCGGAAAGCTTAGTTATTATTATAAGGGTAAAATATATATCCAGGATATTGCCGCGCTTTCAGAAGGAGCTTCGCTGGGCGCTACCAGTCATATACTGCTGGCTGAAGATTTAGGAGGAAATTTTTATTTAAGCAGGGCGGGAAGTACAAAGATCATCAAAATGGCGGGTATTACGGGCAAACCTTCGGTTTATAATTTATCCGGTCTTCTTGAACCCGGGGAGGTCTTTACTACCTTTTTTGGCAATTCCCGGAACCAGGCGTTCTGTATTTCTTCCCGTAACAGGTTGATTGCGCTGGGAGACAGTCTTATCAAAGATGTGACCCCGGCAGGGTTTTTAAAAGAGGAATCTCCAGGCAGGTTTTATCCGAATCATCAGTTATATACCTGCTATTTGCTTTTTTCAGGTAAAAAAGGGATCTACGAGCTGAGGGATTCTACAGCCCGGCTATTGATCCCCAACGAAAAAATGCCCTTGTCGAATTATACCGATTTCCTCCAGGTAAAATATGACAGGTACCACAATCTTTGGCTGAACCATCTGTATTATAACACCAGGTTCTATAAATTCTCAAATGGACGTTATGAGGAGGGTGTAACTATATTAGACAGTATTTTTTCTCTCACAACTTGCGATAACGAAAATAATATCTGGTTCTCTGCAAACGATGGACTTTATAAAACAACGTATGCCAAGATACACGATAAAACAACTTTTGACATAAACCATAACCTGCTTGCCCGGAAAATCATCTCCTGCGCTATTGATAAGGACAGTGGTTTATGGCTTGGATACAGTAATGGCTATATTTCACGGATCAAGGGCAAAAGTGTTGTTCATTATAATTTAAAAATAGAGCGAAGAACAAATAACAGGATCGTTCAGATAAAAATAACTCCTACAGGAAATGTTCTTATTGGAACTGATGAAACCGTTGCACTATCACACAGGCTTAAGGCCGGTGAATATTCCAGTCCATCCTTTTTTAAAAAGATCACCGGCGAAGATTATAAATGCTCTACAAAAAATATTTTTTTAAACAGCAGGGGAGAAGCCTTTTTAGCGGAACCTTTTTATAACCGGTTGTTATGGCTTGACGAGAGGTCTCTTCGCGTTAGACAGGGGATCAAAAGTCTGAACGTAAATAGTTCGAGAAGATTCAGCAGTTTTTTCGACAAGCAGAACAGACTTTATACAAGTACTATCGACGGATTCATCGTTTTGGAAAACGGGATTTTCACCAACCTGGCCGCCCGGAACGAGAGTTTTAAAGTGCGCATCCAGGATTACGCTGAAAGTCCTGCCGGTATTATCTTTCTCGCTACCTACAACAATGGCTTAATAGCGATGAAAGACAAAGAATTTATTTGTGCCATGCCCAGGTTTAATGATCAGACAGTAATTTGCCGTAGGATCTGTTTAAAGGATGATACACTTTACGTGGCAACAAATTGCGGGATCGCTGTTCTTGTTTTTACTGAGAATAAATTCAGGCTTATTAAAATGGTATCAGGTTCTGATGGCCTGATCTCGGTCGATGTGAATGATCTCGCGTTTTCAGGCAACCGCTTATTCGCGGCTACTTCTCATGGGGTATCTTCTTTTGAAACGATACACCGGCGGACTGATCCCATGACTGCTCCTACGCTAGTGCTTAGCAACATACAGGCGGATGATAAGACATATCCAGTCCCTGGAATACCCGATCTTTCTTACAAAACCAAACTTATCCGTATTAATTTTATTGCTCCTGTATTAAACAAACCCGAACTCACCCTTTACAGGTACCGTTTCAATCCCTCCGATAACTGGCAGGTGACCAGCGCGAATTTCATTGAATTCAGCAAGTTAAAGCCCGGGAGTTACGGTATTGTGCTCCAGGCAAAAAGGTATAACAGCGATTGGAGCACTCCTGAAAAACTAAATTTCAGGATCACTCCGCCCTTTTATAGCACTGTATGGTTTATTCTTTTTGCCATCCTGGCTTTAGCCACATCTTTGTTTCTCGTTATCCGGTCTTTTTTGGGCAAAAAATTCAGGGAACAATTATATGTTCTGCAACAAAAAGAAGCAGTTGAAAAGGAAAGGAACCGGATTGCAGCCGACATTCATGATGATATAGGAGCAGAACTTACCAACATCGCTATATTATCAAGGGTCTTAAAATTTAGCACGGATAATGAAAAAAATGAAGCCTTAAAAATAGTAGATAAAATAGAGTCCTCTTCGCAGCAGGTGATCACGAAAATGAACGAGGTTATCTGGACTCTGAACGCGAAGAATTACACACTTAAGAATCTCATGGCGCATATCCGGAATTATGTGACGTCGTTGCGCGAAAACACCGGCATGAACGTCGACCTGTTTTTAAGTGAAATTACCCTGGTTAATTACCCACTCACTGCGGAGTTTACCGGAAATGTTTTTCTGGTGGTTAAGGAGCTCCTTCAAAATGCCGTAAAACATTCGCAGGCTGATAATATTAAGATTAACTTTAACCTTCATACGATCCATAATTTACACATACAATACACCGACAGCGGGGTTGGTTTTGATATCCAACGTGAAACACAGGGTAACGGGCTTAAAAATGTCAGACGCAGAGTTGCGGAAAGCAAAGGTGTCATTGAAATATTCTCAGAAAAAAATAAAGGTTGTGAAATAACTGTAACATTTCCATTAAAAGACAAACCATGAGCACCGGCAAACCCATTGAGATCTGTGTTATAGAAGACCATGAAGAAATACGTAACGGTATAGTTTTTATTATTAATACATACCCCGATTTTCATTGCACCTCTTATAAAAATGGCGAAGACGCCTTAAAAGGCTTAAAAAAGAATTTGCCTGACGTTGTATTAATGGACATTAATCTGCCCGGGATAAATGGAATAGAGTGTACACGCCTTATAAAGGAGGCGAATCCCGCGGTATTGATTATGATGTGTACAGTATTTGAAGATTCCGAGAAGATCTTTGATGCCCTGAAAGCGGGCGCGAGCGGTTATATCCTGAAAAGAACCGCAGGTGAAACGCTTATTGATGCCATTAAGGAATTACTGAAAGGCGGCGCGCCAATGAGCAGCGATATTGCGCGCAAGGTGGTCAACTCATTCCAGGAAACCCGCACGCAAAAAACGAAATATCCTGAACTGACAAATAAGGAGAACGAGATCCTGGATCTGCTGGCAGATGGATATGGCAATAAAGAAATAGCCGACCGGCTTTATGTGAGTGTTAATACAGTGAGGACTCACATCTATCACATCTACGAAAAACTCCATGTGCACAACAGGATAGAAGCCCTGAATAAAATAAAGAAAGCTACCCCTTCAAGGTAGCTTTCTCCTCATCTAAAAACTACAGCACTTTTCTTATTTAATTACAGAGAGTTTTATAGAACTTTGCTGACCACTTACGTTAATTTGAATGTTGTATACTCCCGAAGGTAGATTTTCAGTCAGGATCTTTACATTCTGAACACCTGCATCGTAACCTTTTTCAGGTATCTCCGCTACAATCTTACCCAGCAGGTCTACTACTTTTATTGAAACTCTTGCTTTTTTTGTCAGGTTTAATTTTAGCTCTACATGATCTTTGGAAGGATTTGGGTAAACCTCGAATGCTCCTTCATGAAAGTTTTCCGGTAAGCCAAGCAGGCCGGTGCTGGTTCCCTGGCTCTTGCCATCAGGTTGGCCTCCGTCATCACTTCCGTTACCTGGCAGGTAAACGCTATAAGCTTGCCCAAAACAGAAGCTCATGCATGTTTTGCATACTGCCACTTCGTTTTGATATTCCGTCACACATACAATATAAGAACCGGGACCAGGATAAATATGCGAAACGAACGGAGATGTAACAGGCGAGCCATCACCCCAATCAACCGTGTAGGTAGAACCCGGGTTGTTAAAGTTCAGGAAAACATTTGCCATGTAGCTTGGAGGAATCGGGTAGGCCAGTGGATCGGTGTTAGTGCTGGTTTCTAACCGGAAACCTGAATTACAGCGGATCGGCGTAGAACATTCCACCACGCAGATATTGTCAACAGAAATAGTTTCTGCTATAGCGCTCGAACCTGCCACGTCCACTATAAAAAACACCTGGTCGCAATTACTGATAATGTTATCAAAATCAGCCAGTGTATATCCTGTCGGCATCATCCACTGTCCATCGGCATTGCTCGGCAAAGAACCTCCGCTGCTCAGCTCTATTGGGGCGCATACGTGCACCCACTGGGTACCTTCAGTTACGGTCGTATATGCTTCGAACCAGATATACTGTGACCCGAGGCCCAGGTAGATCCGGGGATTAATGGCTACCGAACCGCTCAAACCATCATCGCTTACATTGTAATCAAAACATAAACATTTATGCAGGTAGTTCGTTGCAAGATTATTGTAATCGGTTCCGTTCGAGAAGAATGAACCTCCTGCAGCGTCATCCAGTGTGGCGCAGGGAGAACTGTCCAGCAGGTTTGTACCGTAACTTAAAACGCTCAGTATGGGTGTCCAGTTGCCCGGTAGCTGATCGTTAAAGGTAGAGCAGGGAAGAGGCCCTGATGAGCATTGTTCCACACAAACATTATCTACTGAAATTTCTTCCGTTTGGTAACTCGAACCTGCAACATCCACAATAAAAAAGATTTTCTGGCTCGATATTAAAATGTTATTAAAATCATTGATCGTATACCCCGCAGGCATTTTCCACTGTCCATCGGCATTGCCAGGCAATGTTGCCCCGGTAGCCAGTTCTATCGGCGCACAAACATGCACCCACGGACTGCCTTCTGTAATACTTGCTGTTGCTTCAAAGTAAATGTATTGAGATCCCATGCTCACATAAATGGTAGGTTTAATAGCAACCGAGGAGCTTGGATACCCATCATTCTTAACATAATAATCAAAACATAAACACTGCCCCCTGAATTGCTCTCCCAGCCATCTGAAGTCCACCGAATTTTCAAAATAAGATCCACCCGACTGATCATACAACGTGGCGCACTGCGAGCCATCAAGTAGATTGGTGTTTGCAAAGCCAACACCGCTGTTTACATTTACCCAACTACCCTGGGGTGAGGGATTTTCAAACTTTGAGCATGGCTGTGCCCGGAGCGCGCCGGCACCCATTAAGCAGAACAGCACAAATACATACAACGATTTTTTCATAAACATGATTGGTTTTATAGATCAAAAGCCAACAAAAACTTTGAATGTTATTACCTACTCTTTAAGGTTTTTCGGTTTCCACCTTGTGTGTACTCAAAGGTATTTTTGGAAAAAGGTTCCGCCTATACGCATTTAGTATGATTTTTTAATGGCGGGGCGTGTAATTGATCATACAATTGTATTAGAAAACTGCTTTAATGCAAAATTGCCGGTTCTATATGGGAAGGTCTTAAGGGAATAACAACTTACAGAGGATCTCTTTTATTTTTACGTTTACCATAGATCTTAAACAGGAGCACCGGCAAAAGAAAAATGTCGGCAATAACGGCAATCACAACCGTAATGCAGATCAGGAAACCAAAATAAAAGGTACTCCGGAAATCACTGATCATAAGACTCATAAAACCTCCCAATAAAATAAAAGTAGTAAGCACGATCGGTTTCCCGGTTTCAAAATATGTACGCTTGAATGCATACACCAGGCTTTTTCCATATGCCAGCTCAATTTTCAGGCGCGATATAAAATGTATGGTGTCGTCGGTTGCAATACCAAATGCTATACTGAAGACAAGTGAAGTAGCGGCTTTTAATTCTATCCCCGCAAAACCCATAATGCCACCAATAATTAACAGGGGTATTACATTGGGAATAATAAATACCAGAACCATGCGCCAACTGCGGTGCAGGAAAAAAGTAAGGATACCGATCACAATAATGGAAAACACAAAACCCTGGGTCATGTTGCTTACCATGTATTCATTATTCCTGTCGATCAAATGGGCAGCCCCGGTAATTTCAAAACGAAACAGGTCCTTACGGATGTGTTGCTGAATAAAAGCATGCAGGTTTTTATCGTGTTCATTTATCTTCAGGCTTCCCAGGTCACTTATTTTGGCACTGATCCGTGTGTGCAACCCGTCAGGACTTACCAGGCGTTTTACCTCTTTGTTTTTCCTGTTCTTTTTAAAATACGAGGCAATGGGCCCATAATCTTCTTTGTCCGGGAACCCCTTACCCGCGTCATTTACCGAAGCTGCATAAATGGTTTTAACCATTCCTGAAGGCGATAAAACAAAGCCGGCGTCGTATTCTTTTTTTATAAATTCATCCAACTTATACAGCTCGGTCATTATTTCGTAATCCCATACAGAATGGTCTTTGTCTTTCAGGGTGATAGCCAGTTCAAAAGGCCGGACACCACTGTAATTTTTATCGAAAAAATTAAAATCCTGCTTCAGTTTTACTTTGTCACTAAGGTCTTCAAGCAAAATGTTATTCACTTTTATTTTCCCGATCCCAACAATTGACATAACAAATACAAGGATTGTAATTACAACAATTGTTTTTTGGTTCCGGAAGATCCAGAAAAGTCCCTTTCTCAATAATGTATTGGTCCTGTTGTTGGTTCCATGAACAGTTACCAGTTTTTTTGGCGTAAAAAAATACAGCAGGGCCGGAAGTAAGGTGTAGGTAAGGATAAAAGCAACTGTTACGCCAATCGAAGTATAGACCCCAAATTCTCTGATCGGCTTAATACTTGAAAATAAAAGAGACAGGAACCCTACAATGGTGGTAAGCAGGGTTAAAAACGTTGGAAATCCCACTTCCTTTAAGATCAGGGGATATATTTTTTCGCGCGCGGTTCCTTTTGCCAGTTCCTCAAAATACTTTGAAAAAAAATGCACCACGTCGCTCATACCCGCAACAAAGATCATGGTGGGAAGCATTGTTGTCATCAGATCTATTGGTTTGCCAAGGAGGTCCATGATGCCTAGTGTCCATAGAATGGCAAGCAGTACAATACTTACCGGAACAATGATCCCATAAATACTCCGGAAGCTCAGCCACAAAAAAACAATCACCACAATAAACGCGAGGATCAGAAAGATCCCAAACTCTTTTTGAAGATTCACCAGGTAAACGCTCTGGGCAAAAATCCGTCCTACCATGTGTACATCGTCGAACCTGTATTTTCCAATGGTTAGCTCTAAACTCTTGGCAAGCGCGTCACATTGCTTTTTTGTAAGAATGTCTTCCGTTTTAATGAAGATACTTACCGAAGCGCCATTCTTCGGAAAATAAGATCCAATTAAAAAAGGCGAATTATAAATGCTGGCACTGTCTGTTTTGTATGCTTGTTCATCCTCAAAGTGCAATACCACGGTCTGCACAGGTAACAAACCGCCCAGCGAAACAGTCTTCAGGTTTGTAGGCGAGGTTACTTGTTTAACAGTTTTGATTTGTGATAATTCTCTACTAAGGCTGTCTATTCTTAAAAGAAAATCCTTCCTGAAAATCCCCTCTTTGTTTTCGAGGGCCACCAGTACAAATTCATTGTCGTACTCAAAAGTTTTGCGGTAGGTATTATAATGTTCAAGCTCATCGTCTTCATTAGGAAAAAAAGCTTCGAAATCATAATCAAATCTAAGGTTCATGATCCTGAAGCCACAAAAAACAGAAAAAGCAAGAACCAGGAAGATAACGGATGAATAATATGTTTTTTGATTTTTAATAGTCCGGCAAAGCTACTAACAAAACACCTTTAAAAAACCCTAATAATTTACTTTCTTTTATTTGGATTCGTTTAAAGATATTATCTTTGAAAGCTTCTTAAAAACTGAAGCTAACTCGTAACCAGAAATAATAAACCAGAATATAATTATGCCAAAAGGAATTTACAAGGTGCCGGTAGCGGTAAACGAACCCGTAAAAAGTTATGCCCCGGGAAGCCCTGAACGCAGGGAACTCCAGGCGATGTTAAAAGAACTGCGCAGCCAGAAGATGAACATTCCAATGTACATTGGGGGTAAAGAGGTAGAGAGTAATATGCTGGTGAGGATTTACCCGCCGCATGACCATCAGCATGTTCTGGGGCATTTTCATAAAAGTGATAAAACACACATCCAGCAGGCAATAGACGCGGCGCTTGCTGCAAAAGAAAAATGGGCGGCTCTGAGCTGGGAGCACCGTGCCAGTATCTTCCTGCGCGCCGCGGATCTCATTGCCGGACCTTACCGGGCAAAATTAAACGCGGCTACCATGCTTGGGCAAAGTAAAAATGCTTATCAGGCTGAGATAGATAGTGCATGCGAGATCATCGACTTTTTAAGGTTCAATGTTCAGTATATGACCGAAATATACAACGAACAACCGGTTTCATCACCGGGAGTCTGGAACAGGCTGGAATGGAGGCCACTCGAAGGATTTATTTATGCATTGACACCTTTTAATTTTACGGCAATTGCAGGGAATTTACCAAGCAGCTGCGCCCTGATGGGGAATGTGGTTGTCTGGAAACCAAGCAATACCGCGGTGTATAGCGCGAATGTCCTGATGGAGGTTTTTAGAAAGGCCGGCGTTCCGGATGGAGTTATTAACCTCATTTATCCGAGTGGACCAGACGCGGCAGAGGTTATTTTTAACCATAAAGATTTTGCGGGGATCCATTTTACGGGAAGTACAGAGGTGTTCCAGAATATCTGGCAAACGATCGGAAAGAACATTCATAAATACCGCTCTTATCCACGCATTGTGGGTGAAACAGGTGGAAAAGATTTTATTATGGCGCATCGTTCGGCCGAACCAAAATCGCTGGCTGTGGCTATTTCACGTGGAGCTTTTGAATACCAGGGACAAAAATGCTCCGCAGCGTCAAGGGCCTACATCCCTTCCAATTTGTGGAGTGAAGTCAAAGACTTTGTGCTGAATGATCTTAAGTCGATGAAAATGGGGCCTACCGAGGACTTTACCAATTTTATCAACGCTGTGA
>Ga0208492_1000728_pt1 | contig 25487 bp, 17 predicted proteins | sample Subbioar_CSW14AB_FD_184820 | JGI IMG/M metagenome (GOLD analysis project Ga0208492, IMG submission 184820) | Serpentinite rock and fluid subsurface biosphere microbial communities from McLaughlin Reserve, California, USA - CR12Mar_CSW14AB (SPAdes) | ecosystem: Environmental > Terrestrial > Deep... | reverse complement strand
TAAAGGCCGCTCCGTGTCGCTTCCTCGACTTCCTTATCCCCATCACTCAACTCTCCCTTCCAGGTCAAGGAAAGTGTAGCTTAACTGCTGGTCCAGTTTTTGGGGGCCACCTCACATTCCCACGCATCCGGGCGGACATGATCCAACTTTACCCCCGCAAATTGCAGATACATCCCCGACCACATGACCCGCACCCGATCCGGCGGGTAACCCCACGGACAGAACACCCTGTCAACCCCCTTCCCATCCGGATCACCGATGAAAACGTTGGGCACTTTCAGGTATGGCCCCGGCCCCCAAATGTCGGTGCCGCCGCGATCGGGGTATGCCCTCGCGAAATCTGGGGTGCGGTCGGGCAGTGGCCATACCACCGGCCGGCGCAGGTTCGTTCGACCGGCGCGAGCGATCTCAGCACGCTCTGCTGCTGACAATTTCATCGTGCTGAGGCGAGAGAACCGGATTCCGCCGATGGTGTACCAGCTTGTCATTAGCCCAGCCCTATGAAAGCGCTTATTTGATACCAGCAACGCCCCTCGAGCATGTCAGACCGCCACCTCTTGATGAAATTCTCAGACAGGACCGTTTCCCCACTCCTTCACGCAAGCCTCGGCAATGGAGTGAAGTTCGTGCGCCCAGATGTGTTGGACGGCGAGCGCCAAACGCACTTTGCGCAAGAGGTCGCTTCGCATGTTTGGAGATTCGGCGAGTTGGATCAGGGTTTCCCGTGGAAGTGCCGATGATGACGTGTCCAAGGCCACCAATTTCTCGTCAACGAGCCGCTCGAGCTTGGCGTGGTAACCGCTAGTTGAGTTGCCACTCTCGTTCTGTTCTTTTTTGGCAAGAACCCGGTTGACGGCTTCCTGCAACTCCTGAAAGCGTTCGCCGGAAATCTCTCGCTGGGGAGCGGAACCTAACGGATCTCCGCGTGCATCGTCGCGCGCCGCGCGAGCGAAATATCGCCCGTTTGATTCACGAATCTCGACTACAAAATGCTCCCAATGGAAGCAGCTCTTTTGTTCGGATTTGAGCGATAGGAGGATGCGGTCCATGGTATGTCGATCCGGCGATGGTGACGACGACGGCCGCCGCCACGAAAGGAAACTGTGGGCTGCCAAGTTGTAGATGGGCCGAAAGTGAGACGCGATGAAAAGCAGGAGAGGAGATTCGAATTCTACTGCTCTATTGTTTCCATGGTCAATCGCTCGGTTCTTGCCGGGTGAACGGCCCGAAGAAGAGAGTAGAGCAGTAGAGAGTAGACCGCAGTGGGCCAGAAGGGTGTTTCTACCGGGCCACGGTTCTGCTGGGCCACTGCTCTGTTTTTTCGCCTTTGGCGAAAAAACGGAGGGGGAGGGATTCGAACCCACGGATGCCTTGCGACATCTCCGGTTTTCAAGACCGGTGCAATAAACCGCTCTGCCACCCCTCCATCAGAAATCATTTTCTCGAAAATCGGCCTTTCCGCCAAGAGGTACCCCGTTTTGGGCCCAATGTTAGCCGAAAATGGGGCCAATTTTCTCTCATTTTTCCAGTTCCGCCACCACCAAAGCGTGCACATCGAGCTTGGGAACCTCTACCTGAGCCCCCTGCGCGGTCTGCACGATCGGTAGCTCCTTGCCCATGGGTTCCAGGCGAACCGAGGTCACTTTGTACCCCGGTTCAAACTGGACCTTAATGTTGTGGATGGGGACCAATTCCTCCCGCAAGGGAACATCCTCCGCCGGATGAGCGTGAGTCGCCGTCGTGTTCAGGTCGTTGAACAGGTGCAGCACCAGGCGATCCCCCTTGGCGGTGGTTTGCCGGGTCAGGTTGGTGTGCACGCACATGGGAGCTTTCACCGTGACAGGGGAAGGTCCCGAGGCCGCGGCTTGCACCAATTGCGACAAGACCGCTCTCTGATACGGGTAGGGGTAAAGGTAATAGGCCGAGTCGAGGCCGCCGGCCAAATAGATCGCCTTGCCCTTCCCATGGGTGCGCTCGGTGATCGCCGGAAAGAAACTCGTTAAGGGTACATCCTTCGGCGCAAAGGTGCCGATCACCTTGGTTCCCTCGCGAGCTTTCACGCGCAGGGCTGGCCCCTTGAAAGTCACCTGTTCCAGGCCGATGAGGTCGGCGACTTTCCCCTTGTTCAAAGGCGATTCGGGAGGGACGCGAAAATCCAGAATATTCTTGCGCTTCTCCCAATAGTCGGGACCCACCCCCTTGGCAAAGTTGACATCGATGTCTGCCGTTGGGGCCGCTTCCTTGGCGAGGCCTAGATAATCGACTCCTAACAAATCGGCCAGGGCGAAGTTTTTGCGCGGATCACCGAATTCATCGAAAAGCGACGTTTCCAAGCTTGCGACCAGGCCACCGCCATTGGCGACAAAGCGTTCAATGGCCTTGGACTGATTGGCATCCAGAGCCGCCCCGTTGGGCAGAATCAGCACCTTGTAATCGGCCAGATCCTGATCGCACAGATTCCAATCGTTGATCACCGTAACCGGTAGATGCTCCTCCACCATCGTGCGAAACGCACCCAAAACCGGAGCCATGTAGCGCTCTTCGACATGGCCGGCCGAGCGGCCGTAAAAGTTGCGGCTGTTATCGCTCAAGAGGAGCGCGGCCCATTTTTCCGGCTTGCGACCCACGACCCAAGGTTTGCGTTTTTGCACCTCGTCCATGATGTCGTAAAGCGGCTGCTGCAACCGCTGGGGCTGCGCCACGGCAATGCTCGGCATGGCGCCATGGGTCAGCGCCAGCATCATGCGCCGTTCGATTTCATGGGTGGGAAAACTATCGCGACCATACGGATTGCCGTGCGAGAGGATGTACGGTTCGCTGAATGCCACCCGGTGATTGGTGATCGCCCAGGCGTAGGCGCACCCCAGGGCGGGAAGGATGGATAGACCCCGGTTCGTTTCGTCGAGCCAAAACTCCTGATCGGGGGCGTCGAACAGCAAATTCATGCGAGCCGGCATGTTGCGCGGAATGCTAAGGAAATGGCCGAACCGGCCGGCGTTCGTGGACCAGGTGACCAGGGCCACCTCAGGCTTGATCGATTTGAGCCGGATCTGCATCCGCCGGATGAGGTCTTCCAGGCGGCGGTCGGCCCAGTGCTGGTAACGCCTGAAGGCCGAATCGTTCATGTCGGGATTGGGGATTTCCTTGCCCGTTTCCTTGCGATAATTGGCGCGGCAATGCTGGCAATAGCAGTAGCCGGCATGATGCAGGCCGTCGAAGCTGAAGGCGTCGATATCGGGGAACTTGGTCAGCATTTCGGCCAAGACATCAATGAAGAAATCGCCATAGGGCCCAAGCGGGCAAAGCATGCCGCCATGACCGAATTTCTTCATGTCGACTTCGGGAATCGCGGTGGTGTTCGTGCCGATGCGCCGCCAGTCGGGATGATTTTCCCAGACTTCGCCCTGAAGCGTGGGTGGGTAGACCGCAAGGATGCGCACCCCCAGGCGTTTGTATTCGGCAATGTCCTTGGACAGGCGGTCAAGCGGCACATGCGGGCTGCGTTTTTTGAGCAAGGCGCTGTCGTAATAGGCGTAAAACGGATCGACAAACCCCATCTCGCTCAGGGTGACGCCATGTTTGGCGGCGGCCGCACGCGACTCGCTCGACATCGCCGAGAGCGTGTAGCCCGCCCCCATGGTTTGACCCACCCAGGAGGGGACTTTCACGGCGTAAAAAGGTTGCTTCTCAAACGGCTGAGCCAGAATCCGGCCGCGCGGATCGGCCCAACTGGGCGGAGATTCCGGCTTCGCCGTTTGAGAAAAAAGAGTCCAGCTTACGACGAGGAGGGAGAGGGGATGCATGGGAGCGGTCCGCAAGAGGATGCGAATCAGGTGGGTTGAATCCATCCTATGTGGTTTCTCATGAATCGCATCCAGCGCCCCACGGCATCGACTACAGAGCGAGTCCAAAAGACATTTTCACGCGGAGACGCGGAGCCGCGGAGAAATGAAGAGAGCAACGGACCGGAGCTGAAGTTTCCCGTCACGCGAGGCCCTCACAAAGGCAGAGAATTCACGCTTACACCGAAACGCGAGAGCGCGGAGAAAAAAGCAAAACAGAGAGACCCAGGGGAGGTTTATGCACAGTTTCCCTGAACTTCCGTCCGCACCAGTCCTCTCGGTTTACTCTCTGCTTTTCTCTCCGCGAGCCGCGTTCCCGTTTGGAAATCATCGACACGCCCAAGCAGCAAACCTGTGACTTGATTCGCTCAACCGTCGCTCCAAACACAGCCGCCTGGCCCATCACGGAGGTCGGCTCTTTGCTTCTCTCTCCGCGGCTCCGCGTCTCCGCGTGGAAATCTTCTCTGCTTTAAGGACCCAAAAGTAGTCCGCCCCCCCACCCTTCGGCCAATTCCCACCCGGACCGTGTCTTAAAAAAAACGCCCATCAAAACCCAAAGGGGTCATGGTTTGAACCATGACCCCTTCGCGCGCAAGGCGGTGCTTTACCAGTCTCAGCGGGTTCTTATTTACACCAGGTCGAGATGTTGCGATTCGGCAAGGCAGCGGAGTTTCTTCATGGAGCGGGCGTGCAATTGACGGACCCGTTCCTTGGTGATTCCGAACCTTTGGCCGATCTCCTCGAGTGTGAGGGCTCGTGCCTGATTTTCCAAACCCGCCCGCAGGGTGACAATCTGGCGTTCGCGGGGATCCAGGTGTTTGAGCAGCTTTTGGATGCTCTCGGCCTGGGACCGTTGACGGGAGAGAATCTCTTGTTCGTCGGAGCGGATGTCGGCCGACAGGTCGAGAAGTTCGTCCTGACCGGTGACATAGCGTTCGCGGCGATTGCGGTCGTCCGGGATGCTGCGTGCGAAGTTCTTCATCAGCGCCCAACTTGCGTAGGTGCTGAATTTGAACCCGCGGCTATAGTCGAATTTCTCGACTGCCCGGATGAGGGACATATTGCCGTCTGAAAGCAGCTCGAAGAAGTTGTCGCTCATGGAAGAGTGACGCTTGGCGATGTTCACCACCAGCCGCATATTCGCGGCGATCAAGAGCTCCTTGACCTTGGTCATTTCACTCAACAGCGCCTCGATTTCCTCGACGATCTGGGCCTTGATTTTGGCCGGGTCGAGTTCCAAGGGGGCCTCGGGAGTTTCCGGGTCAGGCTTTTTGCAAAGCTTGAGGCGGAGTTTCGCGGCCTGGTATTTCAGGTAATTCATCTTTCGGAAAAGATGCTGTTCCTGATCCTTGGTCAAAAGAGGGACCGTATAGAGTGGAGCGAGCTCGGGCGGGACATCGCGCGGTGCCTTCATCTGCGCGCGCTTGGTCTCGAAAAGTTCCAGTTCCGGCATGGAGCCGACAAATTGGGGAGCAAGAGAGGCCTTGTCAAAATCTGCATTGGCGATGCAATCGAGGTTCAATCCCAAGAGACGTTGTGCTCGCATTTCCACCAGCGCGCGCCGCATCATACTTCGGGTCCTCTGAAAGTGTTTGGCTAGGATTTCCACGGTTGTTCCCCTCCTGTGCATTTCGAGAGCCAACTGTTTTTCCTGACGAGTCAGGGGCCGGTTGCGCTTAGGAAAGAGCGCGGTCTCGGGATTGAGCCGGTCGTGTCGCTTGATCAGGGCCCTCACCGTTTCCACCGACCGGCCCGTTCTCAGGGCGATGCGGCGGCTGATCTCGGTGATGCTGGCACCATTGACCTGAGCCATCCGACGGGCTCGACGCAAAAGCGCATCGCGCTCCGCGTCGGTTGTTTGCGTGAAGCGAGTTCCCCGCTCCACTTCCTGGGGATGATCCTTGACAAACTGCTCTACTTCCTGTGGGTCGTAGATAAGCCGTCGCCTCCCCTTGGCGACGATCGTTTGTCCAGCAAGGCCAAGTTTCTTCCAGCGCTGGATCGTTTTGCTGCACACGCCAAGGCGAGCGCAGATGTCTTCGATCGTCCAGCCCTGAACCTCGGCCTCTTGATCTTGTCCGTTTTCAGCCGGTTCCGATTCCTCGATGACCGCGCCGTTCAGGGCCTCCATCATCAGGGGAAGATCGTGTAAAAGATCTTTCCCCTCGATGAACATGTGGGGGTAACAATCAGGCCGGTACAAGGTAATCCGATAGCAGATGAACTGATACGGATAGCTTTTGTCCGGTTGGATCTGCGCAAGCAGTTCATTGGTGCGCTCCACCTGTTCCACCTTGCGGAACACGGGGGAGAATCGGACCAACTGGTCGCTTAGCTGCTTCAGGCCTGGGTGAACAAATGTCAACCCGACCTTTTTCCTGGTTTTACCGCCCATGTCTTTGGCCCTCCGGTAGCCAATCGTTTCCCTTTTTGGGAATTTCCGGCGATTTTCTCAAGCAGGCTCGCACCAGGAAGCGATAATGGATGTGGGATCTTCTATCCGCTTCGACCACTTCGCTCCTAAATAAACGATCCGTACTTGAATCCGTTGGACCTTAGCTTTTTTTCTGACCTCAGGTTGGAAAATTTCGTTTTTTTCCGAAATCGCCCGCCCGACTTTTTGAAAACTCCCTTAAGGGTGATTCTCAAGGCCAAGCCAGTCCCCCTCTATACGCTTCTAGGACGGCATTGTGTTCGAGGAAATTCCCAAAAACCAAAAAAATTATCAAACTTGATCAAGTTACAAGAATTAGGTAACGAATTGTACCAATTTCAGCGTTTTGAGCTCTTTGGCATGTGTTATTTTTCAGCGAATTTCCCGGGAAATTCCGTGTATCGCTAGCGGATACGCATTCCCAGGCTATCGGGACTCTCCGCGTCCATTTCGGACAACGTGCGGCCCATCTCCTCGCGCAAACGAATCACTTCCGATTCCAACTGATCCAGGTCGGCGCCCGCCCTTGCGAGCGGTTCCACCACCAACGGCTCCCGGGTCGAATGCACCAATCCAACCACCTGAATGCCGCTCGTACGGCCCCATACCGACATCGCAAGCAACGTAAACCCGGGGACGACTGAAACCAGCAACAGCAAGATCGCAATGATCAAAAAACTCCAGTCGGGATACTTCTCCTGAAACCAGCCCATGCCGGCGCGATAGACAATCCACCCCAGCATGGCCCCCGGCAACAAATTCCCCAGCAGCCAGGCCGAAACCCCCGCGGGCGAAAGCCAAACCCTGCGCGACAAATGCAAGCTGGCCCGTTGAATGTCGGCATCCAAGCTATCGAGCACCGATTCGTCGGCGCCACGCAGTGCAAATCCCTTGAGCTTGTCGCTAATCCAGGTGAGCCACAGCGGCGCATCCGGCGGCAGCGCGCCCGTATCGGCCGACTTCTCCACCGACGGCGCCAGCCCATAGTCCTCAAGCGTGGTACGCACGTCATGCTTGATTTGGTTCAAACGGGTGCGATAAACATCGCCCAAGGAATCCACCACCCGCCTGAGCGGCCCCAGACTGCGAAACAAACTGGTCGCCGCGCCCATGCCCAAAATGCCCACGCCCAACAGCGTCGGCCCGGCCATGGCCATGCGGCTCATCTGGTAGCCCGTCAGAAGCGACAAAAAGCGGCAACGCACCCATACCGGCCAATAGAGTAAAGGGCCGCAATGGGCGGGCAGCCGCTGCCAGGTCGCCTCACGCAAAATCCCCCGGAAGGCATCGGCCGCTTCCACCTCGCGCAAACCATCCACCAGCGCCTGATGCAGCTCGCCCGCCAGCTCCCCCGCCCTTGCACGTAGCGCTTGCCGGGTCGCCTGCACCACGGCCAGATTCTCCTGCTGGAGCGCCCGGCAGGCGACGCGCAAGAAAGCCTCATGGCGCAAAAGGTGCAACCGGGCCGGTCCCCGGCTTTCAAAAAGCTTCGCCGCCAATCGAGCCACGCCCGGGTCCTCGGCGCCGTCGGCATTGGTCAGGATGATTTCCGGACGGGTGAAACCGATCGAATCGAGCCGTGATGCCCAGTCGGTCGCATTGGCGACCGGATTGCTCACCAGATCGGACTTATTGAGCACGAACATCCAGCGCGTGCGCGGCGACCATTCCCTGAGCGCTTCAAAGGGCACGGCATTGGCCAGCTTGTCCGGGCTCGCCACGAACACGACCAGATCGGCAATCGCCAGCACCTGCCGCGTCACCTGCCGGTTGGCCAGCACCATCCCATCGATGTCGGGCGTATCGAACAGCACCAGGCTTTCGCGATCCCAGTTGATCCACTGCACGCCAATCTCTTCGGGCAGCCCCACGAGCGCGCGCTGCACCAGCGCACAGGCGGCAAAAGGCACGCGCGTGTGATTGCGCTCGGCATCGGAGCTGGGGCTTGCCCCCTGCACGCCGACCAATCGCGAAAACAGCCGCGACTTGCCGACTCCCGTTCCCCCCAGCAGCACCACCGTGTAAGGGCGCGAGGGGTTGTCGCGGCGCTCTAGCAGATGAAGCGCCTGATCCAGTTGAAAGCTAAGATCGGCGGCCACCCCGCCCAGTGCGGAGCAGCGGCTGGCAAGCCCCTCGACCTTGCGAATCAACCCGCCGGGCGGCGCGCTACGAAAGGAGTGTGACCGTGGCACCAGTTGCCGATGACTCGTTTCCTCCATGATTGCTGCATTCTCCCGTTGTTCTTTTTGAATGGATCTCCGCATGGCGGCGATGGCCTCAGCGGCGGGTTTCCTCGAATGGATTTGAGACTCGCGTCGTAGCCATTGGCTTTAGCGTCGCGTTGGCTCGGGCTGGCCGATCAGCCGAAGATCCTCCACCGCGGCCTCCCATTGCTTCAGAGGTCCAACCTCAAGCGCGGTCCATTCGGCAAGCTTGCTTTCCCAGGGCGCGAACACCGCCTGGCGAAAGCGATCAAGATGCTCCGCCAGTTCGCGCGAGCGCTGTTCGCGGAAGGCTTCTTCCGACTTGCCCAGCACCCGCTGCAAGTTCATCTTTTCCACCCAGTTCATCAAGGCGCCGGCAGTCATGCTGCCCGTCGCGGCGGCCGCCGCCACGCCCACCTTGCCCGAGGCGATGAGGATCGGCATGGTAACCAGGCCGCCGGTGGTCACAAGATCAATCGCCATCATCGCCGCGCCGCCGATGACGAGCAGCCGGCCGGTGACATGCAGCATCAAGGTGCGGCTCCCCGCTTGCGATGCCGCCCAGGCGGCGGCTTCTTCTCGCAAACTCTTCTCCCATTCCTTGCCCAGTTGCGGCGAGGGCAGCGCCAAAAACTCGCGCCTGAGCATGCGGATGCGGTCGGTGGCAAGCATGCCCGCTTCGCGCGCTTCGGCCTGGTTCTTCTCGCGCCAATTCTCCAATAAAAGATCGGCTCCCTCTTCAATGCGTTTCGCCTCGACCGTTTTGATGTCGGCAATTTCCCCGCTTTGCGTGCCCTTGCCCCAGAGACTAACGATTTGCGAGCCGAGCAAGCGCGCGGTCACGCTCACCCGGTCCATCATCCAGCCGACCGGTTTGGCGATCTGGTTCATGACCCAGCCCGTGGGGTGGGCCAGCGTCTGATACCAACCCGGCAATTTGCGGGCAGTTTCTTCGTGCACGACCTCAATCATGCGGCCCAGGGGAAATTCGCTGGCGGCAATCGCCTGGGCGACCCCCTCGATCGGCTTTTTGGTCAGGCCGACGGTCTCCCGTAGCGACTTCAAGCGCGCCTTGAACGAATCGATCAGAAAACTGCCATGGCGCGCCGCTTCACGCCCCGGCACCGACACCCCTTCCAGCAGGATGAGCCCCGCTTGATGCCCACGCAGCCACGACGCCAGGCTGGGGCCGCCGGCTTCAAGCGGTACCAGCGCATCGAGATTGGTGTGAAAACTATGGGGGCTCCAGTGCACCGGGCACGATTTCAAGAATTCGAGCAGGGTGCGGTCATCGCCGCGTCGCGCCGAAAAGGCAACCCCATAGGGGTGGCTCAAATCGGGAAGTTTGGCAAGGACGAGGTCATCCCATTTGGCGCGGGTCTTGCGCTCCCCTTCGGCTTTGGTCGGCGCCAGGACCTTGGTGAAGACGACGATCATGCGCGCGGCAATGCGGCAAGCGCGCTCCAGTTCGCGCACCGTCACCTGATCGGCATAGGTGTCGGGAGTGAGAAGGAAGACCACGACCTCGGCCTGGCGCAAGAGCCGTTCGGCCCGCTCCCAGTTGCGCGATTCGAGCGAGTTGAAGTCGGGCACATCGGCCAGGACGAGATTGATTGCGGATCCGTTTTCGCCGCCTTGCGAGGCACCCCCCTCGTCGGGACGGGCCGGAGCGAAAAAAACGACCCCGGGAGGCGAGTCGGGATTTTTCAGATCGTTTTCACTGCGAAAGGGAACGGGCTCAAGGCCAGGCAAAACCGCGGCGACCGTTTGCGGATCGGTCCAGTCGGGGGGAACCGCCACGGCGCAGGCATAAGAAACGGGCCGGACCTCATCGCCAGCCGGCACGGCAATTCCCGTGAGTAGCTTGAAGAGCGTGCTCTTGCCCGCGCCGGTGGGGCCATAGAGCGTGGCGACCAGCACCTCCTGCCCCCCAGCTGCCCCCGTGCGCGCCATCCGGGTTCGCAAAGCCTCCCAGCCGTCTTGGCCGGGGAGTTTTTCGCCGCCATGGGTGGAAGGGGCGGCAACCTGAGAAGGTCCCTTTCCAGGCGAAGGTTCCGCGTAGATCGCACGCAAACGCGTGATCCCTGACTCCAGCGTTGGCAACACTTTGCGCAAGCGGGCAAGGAGGTTCAGGGGAGTTGGGTTCGCGGAAGTGTTTGCGGGGCCGGAGGCGTCGCTTTCGTCCCTCGTGGTCATCTTCGGGCGCACTCCTGAAATCCTTGACTTTCCCTCACTCTGGCAAAGTCCCTTTTGCGTATAAATCATTAAACAAGGCCGGGTCTGCCGGTCCCAAGGGGAGAATCATGACGGCTGCAAAAAAATCTACTGGCGCGAAGAATGTCCTGGGCACGCCGATTACCACCTGTTCCAAGGAGCCTCTGACCGGATTTCTCCGCGACGGTTGCTGCAACACCGGTCCCGGCGATGAAGGCTTGCACCTGGTCTGCTCGATCATGACCGCCGAATTCCTCAAATTCTCGAAGGACAAGGGCAACGACCTTTCCACCCCCTGGCCCGAAGCGAAATTTCCCGGATTGAAGCCGGGCGACCGCTGGTGCCTGTGCGTCTCGCGCTGGAAAGAAGCGTTCGAAGCCGGAGTCGCCCCCAAGGTGGTGCTCGAAGCCACTCACATTTCGACCCTGGAATTCGTGGAACTCGAAGACCTGCAAAACCATGCCGTGGCCCGGTAGCTTTCTGGTGTGATCCGCTGTCTGGTACTTACCGCATTCCCGGTCGCTTGTTACTCGGTTTGCGGTGAATCTTCACTTTGCCGAAATTCGCGCCTGGCGCGCTGGATCGTTCCTCACGGCCTCGGTTCTCTTCGCCAGGCTTCGGTACTCGTTTGACCGGCGTTTCTCCAGCGAAGCGTTGGATTACCCAGCGGTTGTGGGAGCCGCCTGGAGCGCGTGAACTTCGGCTTCCGGTTCGCGCCGATAGAAAAATAGCGCGGTGCCCGTGATCGCCGCCGCCAGCATCAAATAGTAGGCCGGCGTCATATCTTCGTGGGTCTTTTTGCGCAGGTACTCCACAAGCAGAGGAGTCGTCCCGCCCAGCACCCCCATCGCCAAATTGAAGCCAATGCTCAGCACCGTGCAACGCGTGGCGGGTACCAGCATGAGGCAGAGCGCCGAGGGGCTGGCCGCCATAAAGGGTGTTAAAAGCAGCACGAAGCCAATTTCGCCGGCCAAGTCCCAGGCAAAAAGGTGCGAATGCATCATTCCAAAAAGCGGGCGCGCGAACATGAAAAGCCCGATCGTGCTGATGCTCATGAGAACGATGGCCCCCACCTTGTCGGCAAGCCAGCCAAACACGGGAATCAGAGTCAGGAGCAAGGCCATGCTGATCGTGTTGATTTCGAGCGCCGACGCGCCGGTCGCTTCTCCGGTCTCTTGCAGGTAGGTCGCCAGGTAAACAAAGATCAGATAAAACCCGACACCGCTGACGACATTGAGGAAGAACACCAGGGCGATCTTGCGAGATTGTTCCTTGAACGTCTCAAGCAGGGGCGGGTGTTTTTTGGCGACCTGACTCGTTTCCACTTCGCGATTGTGGCTGCGAATCCACATGCCCACGAGGGCCAGGAGCAAGCCAAAGGCCTGGGGCACGCGCCAGCCCCACAACTCCATCTGTTCTTTTGTCAGGTTGAATTGCAAAAAGGTGCCCACGGCCGACCCCAGCAGGATGCCGGCCGACGCCCCAAAGGGGGCAAAGCTACCCGCCAACCCCCGATGCCTTGGCGAGGCATGCTCGACGAGATAGACGATCGAGGTGGTGTGCTCTCCGCCGACCGACAGGCCCTGCAAGATCCGGCAAATCACAAGGAATACTGCCGCGATCGGTCCCACCATCTCGTAAGTCGGCAAAATGCTGATGCAAAAGGTCGGTACCGCCATGAGCATGACCGAAGCCGTCAGGGCAAAGCCCCGCCCCTTGAGATCGGCCAAGCGACCAAAAAGCACGGCGCCAAAGGGTCTGGCCAGAAAGCCGGCGGCGAAGGCACCGAATGCCGCGAGCAGCGAGGAAATCGGATCGTCGGAGGGGAAAAACTGGCGGCCGATGATCGCCGCGAAAAAGCCATAAACCCCGAAGTCGTACCATTCGAGCGCCGTGCCGACCGTACCGATCATCACCTTTTGAAAGGGAAAGGGTTTATGGTGAGTCTCGGGCGCAGCCATGGACGAATCCTCAAGGAACGGAATCAAAGGAATCGAGATCAGGCATTGTCGGCGAGGGGCCTGGATCGAAGTCCTATTTTGAAAAAACATGCCGGAACGAAACGCTATCATGAGAGAAATCGTTCGGGGATGGGAGGGCAAACTCCCGGAGGAACGGATCGATCGACCTCTTCCGTTTTTGGCAGGCCCGGAGGCCTCATGATGCGTCTGTCTCAAATCTATGCTTCTCGCCCTTTCTGCTTTTCGTTCGAGGTTTATCCGCCCAAATCCGACGCCGCCAGGCAGTCGATGGAACAGCATGTCGCCAAGCTGGTCCGCTACCAGCCCGGCTTCATCTCGTGCACCTATGGCGCAGGCGGCACGACGCAGGATCTCACCCTCGATATCTGCACGAACATTCTCAAGAGCTACCAGGTGCCGGTGATGGCCCACCTGACCTGCGTCGGCAGCACCGTGCCCGACCTGCTTGCCTGGCTCAAGCTCGCCAAATCGCGCGGCATCACGAACATCATGGCCCTTCGCGGCGATCCGCCGAAGGGCCAGGAAGCCTTTCGCGCCGTCGAGGGGGGCCTTTCCCATGGCAATGAACTCGTGACGCTTGTTCGCAGGGAGTACCCCGAATTCGGCATCGGCGTGGCCGGCTATCCCGAAGTGCATCAGGAAGCGCCCAGCGCGGAAGTGGACCTGACCAACTTGAAGCGCAAAGTCGACGCGGGCGCCGATGCGGTCATCACTCAGCTCTTTTACGACAACCAGGATTTCGAACGCTTTCGCGAAAAGTGCGTCAAGGCGGGTATCAAGATCCCGATCATTCCCGGTATCTTGCCGATTACCAACTTCGCGCAGATCAAGCGGATCACCGCGCTCTGCAAGGCAGGCATTCCCGCCGCGCTTGCCGCCGAACTCGAAGCACATCAGAACGACCCGGAAGCGACGGCCAAGGCGGGCGTGGAACACGCCACCCGCCAGTGCGAGCAGTTGAGGGCAGCGGGCGCCCCTTCGATCCACTTCTACGTGCTCAACCAATCCGACGCGACGATGCAGGTGCTGGAGCACCTGGGCATCCAGGCCAAGGCGGCCTGATCATCATCTGACAGAACGGAAACAGGCCAGGGATGCTTGAAGCGCTCCTGGCCTGTTTCATTTTCCAAAAATCAAAAACAACCAACACGATCGCAGATCGATGGGAAATCGGCCCAAATGCGCCCGGACTTAGGGATCGAAGCGATGCCCTAAGGATCGAAGCGATGGGCAAGACGGCGGCTGTTCATGTCGAGCGCTTCAAGGATATCGATGACGGCCTTGGTGTCGAGGTGAAAGTCGCGGGCCCAGTTGATGATGTCGAGGTTTTCCTGGCCGGCCTTGAGGCGATCGACGATCCGGTCGAGCAACGCGCCGTGCTCTTCGAAAAGGCGATGAAGCAGGCCATAGTCGCCGCGATCGAGTTCCACCCAGAACTTCGTGCCTTGAAGGTGCTCAAGCCAGCGGGCGCGCAGATAGCCCCACCAGTGGCTTTTCACCCACTGGCGAATGGCGCCCTCACCCAGGTCGGCGCCGGCCTTCTCGCTTTCGATCCATTTGAACTTGGCCGCTTCCTCTTCGGAATCGGTGAAGACGGACATTTGCAATTGCGGTGCGCAGGAGGGGGATTGAGGAGCAGACGAAGTCCGGGGCGCCTCGGATGCCGCGACGTTGGGTTTCAGCGCTTTCATTTCGGACGAGCCCATGGTCCGGCCTCCCTCCCGCTACATAAAGAATAACTTACAAATTTGGGTTTGTTACCCCATTTTCTCGAATCATCGGCAAAGATACCCCCCGTCCACCACCAGATTCGTACCGGTGATATAGGATCCGGCCGGACCGGCGAGCAGAAGCATGGCCCCCACAAGCTCTTCCGGCTCGCCCCATCGCCCCAAGGCAGTGCGAGAAGCGAAGGCGGCTTTTTCGTTCGGGGAGAGGAGCTTTCCGGGCAGTTCGGTCAAAAATGGCCCCGGAGACAGGCAGTTCACCGTCACCCCACAGGGTCCCAAATCGAGGGCATTGGCCCGCGTCAGCCCAAGCAGCGCCGACTTGGTGGCGGAATAGCCGCTTCGGCCTTCCTTGGAAACGCTGGCCAAAATCGACGAAATATTGATCACGCGTCCCCAACGGCGCTCCTTCATGCCCGGGACCAGTTCCCGAGTCAGGGCCATGATCGAGGTCAAATTCAACTCGAGCACCTGATCCCAGTTTTCGTCGCTGACCTCGTCGATCGGCTGGGGCCGGTTCGTGCCGGCGTTATTAATGAGAATGTCCACTTTTCCAAAGGCGTCGAGCGCTTTCTTTGCAAGCTCTTTCGCAGCTGGGCGTTGAGACAAATCGGCGACAACGATTTTGCCGGTGCCCTCGATTCCCTTGAGCACTTCCTTGAGCGAGGCCTCCAGTTTTGCTTCATCCCGACTCGCCAAAATGACCTTCGCCCCTGCTTCCACCAGCCCCCGGGCCATCGCTTTTCCCAACCCTTGGCTGCCGCCAGTGACCAGCGCCACCTTGCCCATCAAATCAAAGTACCGATTCATTCGAATGCCCCTTTTCTGACTTCCCTTGCGCTTCCCAGTTTTCCCATTTCACTTTTTCTGCTTATTCTACTTGGGTTTTGCCGGGTGGGCCGCAGGGTCGGTCGTCGGTAGAAATCGCGGCCTGGCCGAAGACTTTTTGGCAAACCGGTTTGCGCTTGACCAGGAAAATCGAGCGGTGTATCGCACGTCCGGCTTCTCGTCAGGTGGTGAGTCTACGATGCGGGTCGTGGGTTGGCATTTGGTCTTTGTGTGCGCGGCCGTCAGCGGCTGTCTGGGCCCATGGCCTGGATCGCTGATCTTGCCGAAGCCCCCAGTCGCCCACGGGGGATCGATCGGCATTCAGGGGATGGATGGGCGCGATGTCATCGCGCTCAATATCGGTATCATCGAGGTCTCTCCCGGCGACCCCTATATCAACGAGGAACTGTGGAAGGTCGTGGATGAATCGGGCCATGACCTCGAGCGCAAGGCAACGCTTGAAGAAAACTCGCTCAGGGCGGGAACGCTCGGCGGGCAAATCCCCTCCGAGTTTCAAAAACTCCTCGTTTCCTCAAAATCTTGCGTCTTTCATCGCCTGATTCAGACGCGATTCGGCTCGCCGGTGCGCAAGTCGATCGGCGCCGACTACGCCCAGTGCAATCTCGACCTGATCCGCGATGGCCGCCTCACCACCCGGGAATATCTCCAATCCGAGATTTTTCTGGAGGTGACCGCCGAAGACACCCCGGACAAAAAGATCAAACTGAAGGTGATCCCAACGATTCGCCATGGCGAGCTCGAAATGGAGCCCAGGACCGTCACACACCCTTCCGGCTTCAAACACTGGGAGATCATTCCCAAGCACAATGAAGAGACGCTTGGGTGGTTGAATTTCGACCTGGAGTTGGCTCAGGGAGAATTCGCCATCATCGGCTGCCTCATGGGTCATCCCGAATCGCTGGGCGAAAGGGCCTTCCTCAATCGGTCGAAAACCTATCCGATGCAACGCCTGCTCGTGTTGCGTGCCATCCGGCAAAAACCCGATGAAAATGCCTTTGTCGAGGAAGGCGATGGGCCGTTGCCAATCGCCTCCCAGGCGGTGAGCACGATCGCGGCCAGGGCGACCGACGCCAAACAGCCACCCAAGCCGTAATTTCGCCACCCCTCCGTTCGCTTCAGTTCGCTAAACTGTCATCGTCGCGACCATGTCGCGCGATTTCCCGACGAACAGGAATGGGTGAATCATCTCCTCCTCATGGGCTCAATCGCCGCGCATTGCGCGCATGATCGAATCGACTCGCGCCGAAGGGCCGGGCAAGCGGGCGGCGATCTGGCTGCAAGGCTGTTCGCTGCGCTGCCCCGGGTGCTGCAATCCGGAGATGTTTGACGCCTCCGGCGGCAAACATTGGGAAATCGATCAGGTATGTGCCTGGCTTTCGCAGGCGCGAATCGACCACGGAATTGAGGGACTGACGTTATTGGGCGGCGAACCGACCGAACAGGCGGCCAGTCTGGTTCCGGTGGCTCGTCATAGCCTGTCACTTGGTTTGAATTTGATGCTTTTTTCCGGCCGGACGCTTGAGGAATTGCGATGTGCGGCTGATGAATCGGTCCAGTCGCTGCTAGCACTCACCGACATCCTGGTCGATGGGCCTTTCGTGCGCGAACAGCCGGAAACGCACAGGCGCTGGGTGGGATCCACCAACCAGAGAGTTCACCACCTGTCGGGCCGGACCGATCCCAACGACCCCGCCTGGGCCCAGCCCAACACCCTGGAAATTCGCCTGGAGGATTCAGGGACGGGACACAAACTAACCGTCAACGGTTTTCCCGCACCGGGGTTAGCTTCAATGTGGAAGCGCATTGCGCTGCCCCCCTCCTCTTCTTGAGCCAAGAGCATGAACCCCTTCATCGGCCTGCTCGGAATTTACCTACTCGCCCAGCCCGATCCGGTGCGCCACGAATTGGGGGTGCACCTACGGGCCATGGAGTCGACGCTCAAGGAAGTGACCGATCCCGGCCTGAGGCAAAAGGCGATTCCCGGGCTGGTCGATACGACCATGCTCTATTTCACCGCGCAGTTTGGCAAGGCGGCTCAATTGCTCGACCGCGCCCGGCATCAACTGCGCGGGGAAACCGAGGTCGATCCGGCCGTTCTCTGGGCCGAAACGCTGGCGATCCGTCTGACCCCCAAGATGGTCGAAGCGGGCTATACCAAGCTTAAGGTCGAAGTCACCGCCTTTTACCCGGCCGGCAAGGCGCCGCCCGATGCGCAACTGCTTCTGGAACATCTCGACATCAAAAGAATGAGCCCGCCGATCGATTTGAAATCGATCCCGTATTCGGGCATGGTGCATGCCGCGATCATTCCGGGCAGCCAGAGCATCACCGCGAAGATCGTCTCGGGAAAGCGGATCTTGGCGACCCGTGAACTACCGATCTTTGCCAAAAAAAATCTGGCCAAGAGCCTGCAAGCATTGAAAGACACACTTGAAGCAACGAAAGACAAAAAAGATCTGGGTTGGTTGACGTTAAGGCACCTTGAATCGCTCTTGTCGTCGCTGGCCAAGGGCGAAATTCTCGAAACCGACTACCCGCTCGATCGGATCTGGGCGCAGGCCGAATCGATCAGCCAATCACTCAAGGCCGGAAGATCCTGGCCCGAACAACCGCTGGAACCGGGGCCTTATTGGATCGCATTACCCGAAGGACAGACCAGCCGCGTCGTCCGCATTCTCCTACCCGCGAAGCAATCACCTCCCGAAAAAAAGCTTCCGCTCGTCCTCGCGCTTCATGGCGCCGGAGGCAGCGAGAATCTCTTTTTCGATGGCTACGGCACCGGAGAAACGGCTCGCCAATGCGAGGCGCGCGGCTGGATCATGGCGTCCCCGCGCCAAGGACTTGGCCCCAAGACTCTGGATCAACTGCTCGAGATTCTTCCCATCGACTCTCAAAAAGTCATGCTCATGGGACACTCCATGGGTGCTGGCCAGGCCGGCGCCTTCGCCGCGCAGAATCCGCAAAAACTACGCGCCACGGCTTACCTGGGCGGCGGCGGGCGAGTCGGCAAAGGCGAGCCTTACGCCGCCCTGCCTGCTTTCATCGGAATCGGCAAACTCGACTTCGCGCTGGGCTCCGCCAAAACCATGCATTCCGGAATGCAAAAAGCCGGCGTGAAAAAGGCGATGTTCCAGGAGTACCCGTTCGTCGATCACCTGACGATTGTTCAGATCGCGGCGCCCGATTTTTTTGCTTTTTTCGAGGAAGCGCTTGGGAGCGAGAAGTGATCGATCTCAAAGCCTCACTCTCAAATCCTCTCCGCGTCCTCTCTCTCCGCGTACACCGCGGCTGCGCGTGAACATTCTTCTTTTTTGAATTGCGCTTCACCGCGCTCAACAACCACGCCCATCACCCCGCATCCAACTGCGCAATATCCCCGTCATGCAGCGAGTGATCGCGCGGCACGGACTGCCCGTCAGTGACGCCGGTGCCCCAGAGCTTCGCCGACTTGAGCGTTTCCGCCAGTTCCTTATGCACGGTCCCGGCCAGTTCGGTGATCGTGCTGCCGCGCGGCAGGGTGTAGGGGTTCTCCATGTCGGGTGGTTTTCCCGGCCGTTTCGTGTAAACCCGAATCACATCGAGCATTTGGTAGAGCGCATTGCGCAAATCCTCAATCTTCTCCCCCGACTCGGCATCGAGCGTCACGATCGGGAAGCGACTGCCCAACGCCTCGCGAATGAACTCAAGGCGCACCTCGGCATCGGGATCGGCCGATTTATTCGCCACCAGCATCGTTTTGACATATTCGATGCCGGGATCTTCCACGACCTCGGGGAAAGTGCCCACCAGGCAGGTTTTGACGCTCGCCAACTTTTCGAGCACCGTTTCGGTCGCGCTCACGCAATCGTCGTCAGCCAAGTCGACAACCAGCGCCACGGCATCGCAAGAGCGCGACATGCTCGACACCACCGGCTCCAGCATGTCGGCCGTGATCGGAGGCGTGTCGATCAACTGCACCCGCACATCTTTCCAGTCCATCATGCCGGCGGAAGGCTCGCGGGTGGTGAAGGGGTAGGCCGCCACTTCCGGTGTCGCTCGCGTCAAACGAGTGAGAATGCGGCTTTTGCCGACATTGGGCGCCCCCACCAGCAGGATTTGCCCGGCCCCCTGGCGGGGAATTCGGGTGATCGTCGCGCCGCCCTTTTTGGGTTTGGAGGCTTCTTTCTCGACCTCGTCGCGGGCCAAACTCAACTTGGTTTTTAGTTCCGCTTGCAGCTTTTCGCTGGCCTTGTGTTTGGGAATTTCAATCCACATCCGCCTCAGGCAATCGAGCCGTTCCTGCGGGTTTTTCGCCTTCTTGTACGCTTCCTCTGCCTCGTGGTATTGAGGAGTCAGATTGACTGCCATGGACCTGAATTCTCCGCGATCGACTTGGGGGTACTCGGTCTCTTCATCCCATCCACTCGGTTGCGATTTGGTTGACCTTCGGTTGGATCTCTATCTTATGGTTTGGCAACAGATGGTTTTTTCGGCAATTCCTCGAGATCCCACGGCTATGACCACCCTGTTCGAAAAGGTTGAACAAGCGACCCAGGCGATTCAATCTCAATCCAAGCTCAAGCCCGTCGTCGGCATCATCCTCGGCACCGGCCTGGGCAGCCTGACCGAGCGGATCAAGATCGAAACGGCGATCAATTACGCCGACATTCCCCATTTCCCCGTATCCACCGCTCCCGGCCACCATGGCCGCATTGTGCTCGGAACGCTGGGCGGTAAGCCGGTCATCACCATGGAAGGCCGCCTGCACCCCTACGAAGGCTACAACCTAAGCGACATCACCCTGCCCGTGCGCGTGATGAAGGCGCTCGGCTGCGAAACCCTCGTGGTGAGCAACGCCTGCGGCGGCATGAACCCCCAGCATTCCAAGGGGGACATCATGGTCATCGAAGACCATATCAACATGTTGGGCGACAACCCGCTCATCGGCCCCAACGACGAGCGCCTGGGACCTCGTTTCCCCGATATGAGCCAGCCTTACGACAAGAAGTTGATTGCCCTGGCGCGCAACATTGCTCGTGAAGAAAAAATCTCCTGCCATCAGGGCGTCTATGTGGCGGTGCCCGGACCCAATCTCGAAACCCGCGCCGAATACCGTTTCCTGCGTCTCATCGGCGCCGATGTGGTCGGCATGTCGACCGTGCCCGAAGTGATCGTCGCCGTTCACTGCGGTCTCAAAACCGTGGGCTTCTCGATCATCACCGACATGTGCTTGCCCGATGCCCTGGAGCCCGCCAACATTGCGGACATCATCGCGACGGCCCAGGAAGCCGAGAAAAAACTCCGCGTGCTCGTGGAGAAGCTGATCGCCGCGATTTGATCTCAGAGCTCACTGGCACCCGGTCTCCATCAAATCCCTCTCACTTGGGGAAGTCATCATGCCGACTCGTTACCGCGTTGCCGTCATTGGCCGGACGGGCAAGGGAAACTACGGTCACGGCCTCGACACGGTCTGGCTCGATTTTCCCGACCGGGCTGAAATTGTGGCGGTGGCCGACGAAAACGAGATGGGGCGATCGGCCGCGCAAAGACGGCTGAAATGCCCGAAGGCCTACGCCGACTTCCGGCAGATGCTGGAAACGGAAAAACCGCAAATTGTTTCGGTGGCCGACCGCTTTCTCGATCGCCACCGCGACATGGTGATCGCCTGCGCCAATGCGGGCGCGCATATCTTTCTGGAAAAGCCGATCGCCCCGACTCTGGCCGAAGCCGATGAAATGGTGGCGGCCTGCGAAAAAAACCATGTCCGTTGCGCCATCGCTCACCAGACCCGGTATTCACCGCAGGCCAATCGCATTCGCGAGCTTTTGGCGACGGGCCGGATCGGCGATCTTGTCGAGATGCGCGGCCGAGGCAAGGAAGATCAGCGCGGCGGCGGCGAGGACCTGATGGTTTTGGGTACGCACATCCTCGATTTGATGCGGTTTTTTGGCGGCGATCCGCAGTGGTGTTTTGCGCGGATTCTGCAAGGCAATGATGCCGCGGGTGCTTCGGCCATTCGCACCGGCGGCGAAGGGATGGGCCTCGTCCAGGGGGACAAAGCCCATGCCACCTACGGCTTTCCCAAGGGGGTCGTCGGTACTTTCTCGACGCTCAAGGCCAAGGACGGCGCGGCCACCCGTTTTGGCCTGCAACTCCTGGGCACCAAGGGGATGATTTTCATCAGCATGGGAAGCCTTCCCCCGGCATTTCTCGTGGAAGATCCTTCCTGGGGCTGGCGCGGACAACCGAAATGGCAACCGATTACAAGCGCGGGAGTCGGCGGCGCCGAACCCCAAAAGGATGCCAGCTTGGGCGCGGGCAATCGGGCGATTGTCGAAGACCTTTTTAACTCCATCGAAAAACAGCGCGAGCCGCTTGGCTCCTTGCGCGACGGGCGCTGGACCCTGGAAATGATCCATGGCGTTTATGCATCGCACCAAAAAGGCGCCATGGTGGAACTTCCGCTGAAAATGCGTTCCCATCCTTTGGCCTGAAAGGGTCAAAGTCTTTCCATCGCGCTGATAAACGTACCTGTGTAGAAAAAAAAGGCCTGGATGGGTCGTTTTTCGTAACCGCCGTTCGGCCCCTCGATTACGAGCGCGGAAAGAACATCACTCCTGCCAGAAATTCAAGCGTGTTGAGGTTTCCCATCAATTTGCGCGAACGCAGCCTCTACAAATCATCCTCCGCGCGCCATTCCAAAGGCGGCTAGATCGAGTGTTTCCATCACTTTCTTTGTCCACCAGCGGATGAGCGCGGTCGAAATTCCGTGTTCTTTCGTGAAAAGTAGAAAGACCTCAAGATTCTTTCACTTTGAGTTGGCTTGAAGCCACTTCAGATGATCCCGTCTGTTTTTCTCTTCAACGACGCCAGCTGATCGGCATGTTCTTCGCACCTTTGTTCTCGATTGGATCATTACGGATCAAATGATCGCCAATCGGAGAATATCGCTTTCGCCGACTTCGCGGCATTTTTCGCGGAATTTTAAGGACTTACGATTCTTGCCGTTCCTGCACTTTCACTGGGCCAACCACTTCTCAAATCAATTTTTCCGGAATTCTCTTGGCTATCGGTAACAAGGATCATTACATTTTTCGATGTCCCCATGGCCCAATCCATTCAGGGGGCGTTTCAGGCGGATTTTCTCTGGATTATCTCTTTTTCTCCTTTCCCAAAGAGGTCGCCCATGACCCGTCGTGCCTTGTCGTCTCCTCGTTTTTGGACCAGGTTGTTTCGGGGCGTGCGAACCCGGCAGCCGCAAGCAAAACCGAACACCTCGTTTCAACTTGAAAAACTCGAGGACCGGCTGGTTCCCGACGCTCAGCCCATCTCGATTCTATTTACCCCCTTTTCCTATCTCGATAGTATTTCTTCGAGCTCGCAGGGAATCGAGCTTGGCACGCCTTCGATCAATTCGCCGTCGGCCGGTTCCACGACCTCGGCCTCCCCATCGGGATCGCTCGCAACCGCCTCCAATTTGGCCACATCGGGCTCCAGCCCTGGTGCCTCCAATTTGACGCAAACCTCCCTGGGGTCCTCGCTACCGGCGAGCGCGACTTCGTCGACCCCATCGACATCGACCAGTTCCTACCAGGTCACGCCCACCGCACCCACGCCCGGTTCGCCTCCCGCATCCGCAACGACGCCTCTTTCTCCCAGCGCCTCACTGCCGGCATCTTCCAGCGCTGCCACTACGGCCCTGACCTCGCCGGTCACTCCCCCAACGACGCCGACCGTGACCAGTTCCACCGGAGGAAGCTCCGGAACCTATTCCCCCATGGGTGCACCCTCGGGAGGCTCTGGCTCCAGCGGAGGCACTTATTCTCCCCCGACGCCTCCTCCCGGAGGAACGACACCGGGTACAGGAGGAACGACACCAGGTACAGGAGGAACGACACCAGGTACAGGAGGAACGACACCGGGTACTGGAGGAACCACTCCGGGTACGGGCGGGACCACCCCCGGTTCAGGGGGAACAAGCGGCTCGGGCACCAGCGCCGGGCCCACGATCACGGTTACCAGTGGCAACTTCGAACGGCATTACACCCACCAAGGAACCAAAAATCAGGCCGAATTCTACCTTGATGTCACGATTGTCGGCAGCTTCACCCCAAGCGGCACCGGCCTATTGGAAACCGCGTCGATCCAGTACTCGACCTGGCGCAAGGACAATGGCATCTTTACTTTCCAAAGCCTCAACCAAAGCGCGACGGTCACCCAAACGATTACGGCGGGAGCCAATGGCTACTCGTTTTTCGGCCTCGAAGACGAGGACGGCCCCACGGGCTACGATTGGTCTTCCTTCAACTATCAACCGACAGAATGGACCAATGTCACCTGGGCCGAAACCATCAAGTACAAGGCGCTCGGAAACTACGACACGGAAGACGGCGACCACTACCAATTCGCCGCGCGGGCCGAAGTCGCCGACAATTTCACCACGACCACAACCTGGACCAGTTCTTCGCCGACCACCCAGGCCGGTACGAGCCAATCGGTAAAAACGGGGGACTCTTCGTGGCTCTCCGACTGGGTCGTCACCGACAACACCGCCAATTTTCCCAATCCCACCGCCTATCCCAATCAAGATCCGCGCAATAGCCAGTTTGTGGCCGATGCCGCGCCGGCCGCATCGACTCACTTTTACGCGCGAAGCTGGGACTACGGCACGGGAACGGATTCCACCACGAAATCAACGGTTTTTGATGGAACCAAGGTCGCCATCAGTTCGAGCGCCACGATCCTGTCCGGCTACTCGTCCCAAAACGGTTACCGCTACTACGATCAGAATTCCAAGACCTCCAACTGGACCGAAACGATCGACAACGGCTCCGATTCCGGTGATGACGGGGTGATCAATCCAGGTCAGGGTGGGAGCAACAATCAGACCACCATCACCGGTCAGGACAACCTGACCTGGCTCTACGACTTCACCGGCACCGGCACCGCCTCGGGCAACCAGACCACCAACCTGACGGGTGTGCATACGAGCACGCCAACCGGCACGATGACCGAGACCTTTTCCTCGACGAATACCACGATCAAGGCCAAAGTCGAGCTGAGCGATCAGTACCAAATCAGCGATGGTACGACCCAGGTCACTGGCACCCTCTCGCTCAAATCTTCCGTCGCGAGCGGAGCATGGGATCAGACCGACGGCACCGGCAGCTATGTCTTCGACACCGCCCATCCAGGATCGTTAAGCGGTACCGCCACGCCAGGTTCGGGTACCATCACCTTTCAGAGTAAGAACGGCGGGACAATCTCGAGTCAGGTTTCCGATAATTACACGTTTTCCTCACAGCTTTTGGATGACGCGAGCGCCAAGGTGGGCACCGCTTCGGGTACATCTAACTTTTCGGCGAGCGATTCGACCATCTATGCGAGCAAGTCAAGCGGCACCTGGAATATTGCAACCAATACGGGCACGGTTCACAACACCGAGGAGGATACCAGTTCGGGCGGCTCCACCATCGCTGTCACCACCAACGCCATTTACACCGATGGCTCGTTGACCTATCACTCGGGTTGGTCGAGCACCGATCAAAGTGCTTCCAAGTCAACGACAACGATCGATGGCTCGTTCGATGCCGATGGCTATCCGATCCTGGCGACGGCCGATTTGCAAGACGATACAACGATCACGACCACGGCCTATTCCGCCTGGGAGGACGGAGTCGTTTCCGTCAGCGACGCCGACGGCGTCGGCAAGGTCAACCAGACTTTCTCGACCAACATTTCCAACACGACGCCCTTGGTGGACAAGTCGAGCGAGACCTATCACCTGGTCATGACCACGACGACCGGAACTTCTGGCCAAGGAAGCCAAGGAGGAAATTCACAGCCTACGCAGCCAGCGGGTGGTGGAAGTGGCGGTTCCGGTGGCTCGACTTCAGGCGACAAGACGACCAAGCTCACCGCGGGCAGCCTGGTCTTTCGTTACGAAAGCAGCGGCACGCTTCAGGTGCAGTCAACCTTCGGTATGAATTTCACTGCCGCCATCAGGGATGATGCCACGGGAGGAAGTGGATCTGGCTCCGGTGGGGGCAGCGGGACGGGCGCCAAGGTCGGGGTAACGACTGGGCAAATCAGCTCGAACGCAACGGGTATGGTGCAATCGTCGTCGCTTACCACGGGCTCCTGGGATCTTGTGGCGGATAAGGGCTCCGTTCACGATGTTTCGAGCTACGCGGGCTCGGGTACTTCGACGCTTTCGGTTGCATTGAACGCCAACTGGGACGATGGCTCGATCGTTT